>JGI12048J13642_10448541_pt1 | contig 22984 bp, 21 predicted proteins | sample ElkSlonscriptome_16_FD_13642 | JGI IMG/M metagenome (IMG submission 13642)
TGCCGATCCGCAATTAGCTACGGAACGGAACTCAAACGAGAAAAAGCCGAACGCAAACACTGGACCAAGCTCGAGCACCCTTCGAAATCATCGTTGTGGCTGCTTGGATTCGCTGCGAGACGAGCCGAACGTTTCAACAAAGCCACACCGCTTGGTGATTATTCGCAACGAGGGTTGAAAAGAAACGCATAGAGACCCACCAAAGTTTTTGCGTCCTTGATTTTGTTATCCGCGATTAAGCTTGCGACCTCATCGCGAGTCACAATTCGATTGACGATTTCTTCGGTGGCTTCGCGTGCGGCTTTTCCAGCGGATAGCCCCCGAGCAATAAACAGCGACATTCGCTCATCACAAATGCCTGGCGCGGAGTAGAACTCGTGCAGCAGCGTCATCGATTCCGCCGTGTAGCCGGTTTCTTCAGCCAACTCACGAACCGCTGTCGTTTCTGCCGTTTCACCAACTTCTCGAGTCCCTGCGGGAAGTTCAAGCAACGTCTCACCAATGGTCGGTCGGCGGTTCTCAATGAGCACCAGCGTGTCCCGATCAAGCAGCGGCAACAACACGACCGCCCCAGGATGCCGGACGACCTCCCGTTGGTAAACCTTGCCGTCATTTCCGGTCAGCGTCATCGCGTAAACGTCAAAACGAGAGCCCGTAAGCAGGCGGCGTTCGGGATGAGAGCGATTCATTGGCTTACTATCCATTCTATTGTTACTTGCTCTGCTTCACCGCATCGATCGCAGGTCGGCAACGTCCCTCTTCGTAGCGGAAGTCGTCAAGACTTTCGCCCATCTGCCCAAAATGACGCCGCGACAAACCGCCCGGCACCTCCTGTAGGTGTCCAGCTTAGCTACTACGAAGGGAAGCGAATTCGGGTTTCTCTCAATTTAACGAAAAAACAGCTTCTCAGCTTGATTCGTGATCGGGATCGAGGAAACCGTTGTATTTCTCGTGTATTAGCGTCATTTACCGATTCGAATTTGCCTCAAAGCTAGAATTATCTGAGTTTGTCGTTTTCCAATTCCTAAAAAAGCGAGTTTGTCAAGGGTAATTTCCTTGACGTTTGCAAAATTTGACTTAGAGTTCATGGTGTCAGGAAAGTGGGACACCACGGAGCGCTCCTGCGGACGAGAGCCGGCCTACGGCGGTGATTGCGGGAATGGATCTTCCAACAAGAAACCCGGGCTGTAGGCAATTGAAAAACGTTTGACATTTACGGCCGGTTAGAAAAGGAATTGAGAGATGTTAGTATTATCGAGAAAAAAGAACGAGAGTATCATCATTAACAACGACATTAAGATTGTCGTTGTTGAGATTCGAGGCGACAAGGTTCGTCTGGGTGTGGAAGCGCCCCGCGAAGTTCCCGTTCATCGCCAAGAAGTCTACGATGCGATTCAGCGAAGTTTAGAGACTGATGATGTGACCATTGAGTCGCAGGATGCTTAGTCATTGTGTCGGCTCGTGCTTTCCGCCGAGCCTTCTGCCCATCTCGCATTAGGTGCTAGTGATCAAGCTGTGGCTATTGTTGTGTTGCAACTCGCTACGGGGCGAATTCTCTGCCTAAATCTCGCGTGCTGAGGTTTTTTGGAATTGGCACAGATTCTTGGCGAGTCAAGCCTTGACGGCACCTAGTGTTCTTCGATACAACCTGAGCCATCATAGTTGAGAAGCTTCGGGTGGCGGCGAAAGCCGGCAGGATCTTTTCAAGAGTTAGACGGCCCCTTCGTCTAGCGGTCTAGGACACCGCCCTTTCACGGCGGCGACACGGGTTCGAGTCCCGTAGGGGTCACTGAATGGCACGATTGCTATATCGCAACAGCCCGTACAACCGATTGGTTTGCGGGCTTTTTTCGTGCCTGCCCTGTTTCGCTTGAATTCCCTTGAGAGCCATTTTTTGCATCGCCCGATTTTTGCCATTGCCTGGGGTGCATTTTGGAGTGCTCCGATTCTTTGGCGGATGGTCAAGGTGAACGAGCCTCTTTGTCGGGAAGATAATGATGCATGATCCCGCAACACTTCGTGTTGCAAGTGAGTCAAAGTACCTTGATCCTTCGATACGTTTAAACGCCCCCTTAACGACGCTTAGCCAACAATGCAGCATGTTGGTGGCCGATCCTGAAAGGTTGATCAAAAGGACAAACGGCAATTTTACGCGAGCAATGCCGATCGTACTTTAGGGCGGCGAATAGGCACTCAGCGCCGTTACGGTGACCAATATCAGTGCCATTCCGACGATCTGTGGACCGACCAGGCTTTCGTTTAGAACGGCCACGCCGAATAGTGTTGCGGTGACCGGCTCGACCATCGCCACAATGGAAGCCACCGCTGGCGTGGTATGCTTCAGGCCGATGATGTAGAGAACGAACGACAATCCCGCGCCAAGCACCCCGAGTGCCGCGAACAGTGGCCAACTCGGCGTGCTTAGAACTGCAACGGCCTGGTCGGCATCGCTCGGCCAGACGAGGATCATGAGGAGGGTTGCAAACGCGATCACGAGAATCGCCTGCGGACTGCCGTGCGGTGCGGCGTACTTGAAGCCGAAAATAAATACGGCGTAAGACACCGCAGAAAGCAACCCGGCCCCGACGCCGATCGGAGTGACAACGCTTGCTCCAGTCTCGTGAATACGTGTAAGCAGCACGACGCCAAGCATCACCATCGCGATCGCGGCCCACTTGAGCAGCGTGGGGCTTTCGAGCTTTAGTGCGAACGAGACGAGATAGACGAATACCGGTGCGCAATACATCAGCGTCGCCGCTACCGCAACGCTGCCCTCGGCGATGCTAACGAAATAGAAAGCGAAGTTGCCCGCTACGCCGAGACCGGCAATCGCCGACCAGAGCCATAGTCGGCGATTCGCCAATCCGCTGGCTCGCGGACGCAGCGCTAGCCAGGCGAGCACGAACAATAGCCCGATCGCACCCCGGTAGAACGAGACCACGAACGCGTTCCAGCCGTTGGTCATTAGAATCCCGCCAATTCCGCCTGATAGTCCCCAGCATAGCGCCGCTAGTACCACGAATACCGTACTCACGTTCGCCATTTGTCTCTTTTCTACTTGATGGAATTGAGTCGATCCTAGGGTGCCGCTTCCGTGCCGTGGTGTCGCCCTATCCCACAACATCAGGCTTTACTTTTTCAGCGGTGCTGCCACCGAATCTTCGCGATTTTTCTGGGGCAGTCGGAAAACTTCGACGAGTTTTCCGATGGGGCCGCCGATGGCTGCGAAGTGAAGACTGTCAGGTGAGAATGCGACATACTTGACATAGCCGCTGTCGCCCATTGGATACTCTTGAATTTGCTTACCCGTTTCCGTATCCCAAAGAATAACCTTGCCCAAACCACCGCTGACGAGTAGTTTCCCGCTTGGTGAAAAAGCGGCGGACCAAGCAATCTCGTTTCCAGTACTCGTCCTTGAGTGCGCACCGGAGTGGGTTTCGAAGTATTGAATGTCGTAGGTTCGCCCGGCCGCGATTAAGCTGCCGTCCGACGAGATCGCAGCGGCCTGTCCGCTGCCTCTCGATAGCGACATCGTTTGCACGATGTTGTGGTTGCCCGTATCGATCACTGCCACAATTCGACCATCGGTGACCAGTGCTTGCCCGCCATAACGACTGAAGCGAATGTCTCCCGAGGAGCCAAACGAGAAGTCGTTGTAACGGGCTAGCAGCTTGCCAGTTTCCAACTCCCAAAAACAAGCGACGGACGATGCGTGCGTGGTAAAAACATGTTGATTGTCTGGCGATACGACGATCGATTTGATCTCGCCACGAAAGATCGAAAATTGGTTTTCCAGCTTCAATTCGCCTTTTTCGTGAACCTGCCAAACGAGGACACTGCCATCGCGCGAACCGGCAAGTAGCCGTTTGCCGTCAGGAGAAAAGGTCACAGCGGATCGAGTGCCGCTTTCGAGCTTTATCTGCGATTTGGTTGACGCATGGATGTCGATCACGGTGACGTTGTCGCTGCCGAGGGTAACCAGGTACGCACCATCGTTTGAAAACGCCAGCCCTTTGTAGCCCCAACGGTCAGACCGAAATTGGCCAACCGACCCTGACGTGGCGAGTGACGTTTTGCTATTGGGCGAATCGTTGTTCGGCAAAAGCGGCTTCACCTGCGATTGATGCTCTGGAATCTCCGCAAGGTATTCAAGATCCTCGGTACTAAGCCTGTCCAATGGAACCGACCTGACTTGGCCATCGGCCTTTTCCAAGTAAACTTTGCCCTGGCGTACCGTCACCAGTTCTGCTTCGACCTTGAAATCACCTGTCAGGTCGGTCCATGTTCGCCCGAGCGCGGTAGGCCCCAACGCAGCAGACCCGAACGCAAGAACGACGATACAGTGGATCGTAATGATTCGAATGATTGGGTTGGCTGTCATTGGTCTGGATCAAACAGGTTCAAATGGGTTGACTCGGACACTGCCTTAACGCTTTGGAAGGGCGGATCGTTCTGGCCAGCCGCTGTCGATACTGGCTGGGATGGCGTTGGCTGAGATCGAATGGTCCCGTTCTTTGATGTACGGGTCGCTTCCTCCTTTCTCGCTTGCTCGCGTTGCTGTCTCGCGATGCGTTCTTTGGCAAGCGCCTCTTCATCGACGAGTCGATATTTCATCGTGATCGGGATTTTCAATGTGACGTTATCCTGGTTCACCGTGATCGTCATCTTGTAATCCATCTGCAACATTCGGCCCAAGTGTGGATCAAATTTTCCTGTCCCCGATCCCGTGACCGATAGTGGCGGCTGGTTCTCGGACTCACTAACTACGCTCAAGGAATACGTCTTTACTACTTCGATCCCGTCGGCCAATTCTTCACCGAGGACGATCGTTGTCGATTCGGTACCGAGCAGTGCTTTGGACGTAGGAGACGACGGGGGTTGATGCCGCATCCAAGGCGGACGTCGTCGTGATGCAAAGTTGCCGAAATCATAAGGGTCGAGAAACGATTCGTGCTGACGGCTCTGCGGGATCGGGATCAGGACGAGAGAACTTGAAACGGTGCGTCCCGGCACCGTTTGGGGTAACCTTTCGATGCCGACCGCACTAGCGCTGCCAAGCATCAGCGGCAGCATTGCTTCGCTGTCGTCATCTAACAATTCACCCGATGAATCGACCAACAGCTCTCCAGAAAAATGCTTGTCATTGGAAAACCCCGGCTGAAAAATTCCCCGATCTGTTGTTCCCGATTCAAACCAGTAGCCCGAATACGCTAGCTCATGCGGCAACAACATTCCGACACCCCGAGGTCCAGTGGTGACCTTTAGAAGAACGGTTGCGGGACGGACCCGGTCAATCATGTCAGGTGCTGACATTGGAGTCGCTTGATGATCTACCTCGACCGGAATGCCCAATTCGCTGGCAAGCGTGATTATCTTATTCGATGGGATTGCGAAACCGACTTCCGAGATTCCAGCCCCAGAAAGCAGCGAACTGGTGATGCCGACGAGTCGCCCCGCATGATCGACAAGTGGGCCACCGCTGTTTCCTGGGTTGACCGTCACATCGAGCTGCAACCCGTCGATTCCGTCCGGCCCACCGCGTCCCGAAATTTCTCCCTTCGTCACTTTGATCGACTCGCCCAAAACGTCAGACAACGGAAACCCTATCGCACGGATCTCTTGTCCCAATCGAACACGATCTGAATCGGCCAGTTTCAAAAAAGGGTGTCCCGTTGTGCTGAGACGCAGGAATGCCAAGTCATTCTCAAGATCCAATTTGATCACCGTCGCCGTCAGAGTCGCTTCTCCAATCAACGCCTGTACGCTAGTTGCGCCTTTCACGACATGGGCACAAGTCACCACGATACCTTGCGGATGAATTACAAATCCACTGCCGGTACGCTCGTCCTTCTGATGGGCGTCCATTTGATGTTCCGTCGCCAACACCATCGGCGGCTTACCTGTTTTCTGTAGTGTATTGCGACCACGGTAATCGATTTTCCGCGATCCCAATCTGGCTTCAATCTCAAACTCGTAAACTAAATGGCTGTCCGATTCCCAAGCATACTTGATAGCGGATTCGGTTTTTTCGAGCGACTTGGGAACGTCGGGCCCAAGCGACGGAAGTTCGCTATCGAGATGGCTGTCCTTCCATACCGAGGCGACGGGATCGTCGACATGAGTGTTTGGTGACGATGGGGCGACTATCGATTCGGCTTCGTCAACCATCGGCGCGTCTGCGATCAACTCTTCGGTTTCAAGCTGGCGAGACGGCTGTTCGGTTTCAAGCTGGCGAGACGGCAATGGCAATTGTTCCTGATTACCTTCAACAAGATTGCTGTAAAGCTTCGATCCAGCGAACAAGACGAGGCTCAGACAGAGTAGTGCGAATAGAAAGAAGCCGGTCACTACGAGAAGCACCACCACCTCTCGGTTGTCGCGAGTCGTGTTGCTGGTCATCTCTACGTCCACGGGTTTGTTGTATTGCATCGAAAAGGCGCCTAGCCCTGCCACCTCGATTGTAGCAGGCTTCGCGACCTTGTAGCCGCGTTGTCGCGCTTTTTGTCACCCTCTCTCAAAAAAGACTCGATGGCGGACTACCTGTCGCCCATGTGAAAGGAGAGCGAGGATTCGTAAGCAAACAACTCTACGTGATACGCTTACTTACCACGACGGTCTTCAGTCCTCTTTTGAAATCGTTTTCAATCGCATTCAACCTAAAGATAGTGGACGATGGACGTGTCTGCGATCAGGTCTCCAGCCATTCCGGCAAACGCTCGATCACGAACTCGCGAATCTCATCACGTACCCGGCGGTATTGGTCCAAGGCTTCCGCTTCATTAGCGGCCATTTTCGCCAGTTTTGGCGGATCAGCGAAGCCGACATGAACGAGCTTGGCTTTCGTTAAGAACAACGGGCAGTTTTCGTCCGCGTGGCCACAAACGGTGACAACCAAGTCGAGCGGAACGTGGCTGAGCGAGTCGGCTAGTTTTGATGATTGGCCTGAAATGTCCACGCCAGCTTCTTTCATGACTTGCATGGCGTTGGGATTCATGCCATGGGATTCAATGCCAGCGGAATAGGCTTCGATCGTTTCGCCGTGGAAGTGCCTCGCCCAGCCTTCGGCCATTTGGCTTCGGCACGAGTTCCCCGTGCAGAGAAACAAGACATTTTTCTTGGTCATTTGTTTATGCCTTCTTTTGAGTTTGCTAATGGAAACCAACTTTTCGTCTTTAGGCAAAACTTCACCAAGCCCAGCATCAATGGCACTTCGATCAACACACCCACAACGGTCGCCAACGCCGCACCGGACGACAATCCGTACAACATCGTTGCCGTTGCGATCGCAACTTCAAAGTGATTCGACGCTCCGATCATTGCCGTCGGTGCAGCGGACTCGTAGCTGAATCCCATCGCTTTGCTAACGCCATAGCCAAGTGCAAAGATCACCAACGTTTGAATCGTCAACGGAATCGCGATCCATAGAATCGTAAGCGGGTTTTCCACGATGGTTTCGCCCTTAAATGAAAACAACATGACGAGCGTCGCCAAGAGAGCAGTGATTGTGACGGGCGTCAGGACATGCAAGAACTTGTCACGAAACCATGCTTCCCCTTTCGTCGCGATTAGCCATTTGCGTGAGATATAACCGGCCAACAGTGGTAGTGCCACATAGACCCCGATCGACAACAACAAAGCTTGCCAAGGAACAGGAAGCTGGCCGACTCCGAGTAGAAACCCACCCAAGACACCGTACAGAACGAGCATGGTCAGCGAATTGATTGCGACCATGACCAGCGTGTGACCATCGCTTCCCTTCGCCAAAAATCCCCAAACCAAAACCATCGCCGTGCAAGGAGCGACGCCGAGCAAGATGCAGCCTGCCAAATAACTTCGCCAGAGCGGAACTTGCAGCATCTTCACCCCATCGACCATCACCACTTCACCCGCACCATAGGTCGCTCCGACTTCCAAATTCATGCCCAACGGAGCCTTCACATAATCGACCGCTGCGGGGCCAATGAAACCAAGAAAGAGTGTACCGAGAAAGAAACTGGCGATTGCGTACATCGTGAACGGCTTGATGGCCCAATTGATAAACAAGGTCAAGCCGACGGGCCGAATCGCCTTTCCAGCTTTCACGACTTCGCCAAAATCGATTTTGACCATGATCGGGTACATCATAAAGAACAGGCAAATCGCAATCGGAATCGATATGACTGGCGCATCATTGACATGGATCGCCATTGCATCGAGCGACTTTGCGATTCCGGGGGCGATTTTGCCGAGCACGATACCGGCAACGATACAGAGACCGACCCAAACGGTCAGATAGCGTTCGAAGAAGCCGATGTCCTTTTCGTCCGTCGGGCATTTGTCGGTTTGGTTCATATTCGTACCTTCCATTTTACTTCACAAAATCGTCTATCGCCGCTAGACGATAGCATGACTTAAAAAATAGCACTTCGCGATGAACACCGCCACCGGCCATCCGGCTCTGCCGGGGAACGAGCGAACGAGTCACAAAGACTTATAGGTTAGCGACCAGCGTCTTGAGTTGTTCGAGGCGCTTTGGATTGATGCAATAACAAACCTTCGGACCATCGACTTCTCCTTGAATCAGCCCCGATTCTTTTAGAATCTTCAAGTGTTGCGAGACGGTCGATTGCGCCAACGGTAGACAATCAACAATTTCGCCGCACACGCAAGCTTGGCGGCCGATCAGCAATCGCACGATTTGAACGCGCGCCGGGTGAGCGATTGCCCACGCAAGCCGGGCAAAATCCTCAGCCGTCGGATCCGCTTTTAGCGTCACTGGTGTTGCATCGCATCGTTTCTTGCTCGACTTTTGCATTTTCCCTATCCCAATAATCGTCAATCCACGATGGACGATATATGAGAGGTTGGTCGCTGTCAAGTGCGACAGGTGTCGTAAGCTTCCAGCTTGCGACATTGCATTCCATCGCAACTTCGTTTTTGGGTAGCGGAACTCGTCAAGAGTTTCGTTGGGTTCACGGAAAACGAAAGTCTTGATGACTTCCGCTACGACTCGACGCGAAAGTTAGCTGACATAGACGAATTTCGTGCCTTGACCGCTTGTGCGTATTTGGCTAAACTGCCAAATAAGAAATGCCGATATTGAGAAGACCATGAAGAAAAAAGAACTCGCCAAGTACGAAGCTCGCGCCCAAATCTTTAAGGCGCTCGCTCATCCCGCTCGGTTGCGGATCATGGACGAACTGGCCCAATATGATGAACGCTGCGTTTGCGATTTGACGTCTTTAATCGGATCCGATATGTCAACGGTCTCGAGGCATTTGTCGGTGCTCAAAAACGCTGGTTTGGTCGGCGTCGAAAAACGTGGCCAAATGGTTTTCTATCGCTCGACGGTCTGTTGCCTATCTGCTTTCTCCGAGTGTGTCGAAAAAGTGCTTGTCAACAACATAACCGAACAGCGTGCGGTGCTGAAATGAACTCAGCAGACCCCCGCGTTTTTTTGCTCTTTTACTTGGCTATTAGGCCAAATAAGCCATTAAGCGAAACGTACTTGAGATTTGGATTGAGCGGATGAATACGAAACAGTTGTCGATCCTTGCTTCACTCCTAGGCGTCTTTCTGTTCGCCTATTTCGTGAATTTCACCAGCCCCGAGATTCAAAACGCGATCCAAGAAGCGTTCTATCTGCTGCAGTGGTATGTGCGCTACCACACCCTTGCCTGCGTCGTTCCCGCGATGTTCATTGCCGGGGCAATCTCCGTGTTCTTCTCCAAGGAAGCGGTGCTGCGTCACTTAGGACCAAAAGCGAATAAAGCCGAAGCATACGGGGTGGCTTCGGTATCGGGTACCGTGTTGGCCGTTTGCTCTTGCAGTGTGCTGCCGATGTTCGCCGGCATCTATCGCGTGGGCGCAGGATTGGGGCCAGCATCGGCTTTTCTCTATGCTGGACCAGCGATCAACGTGATGGCGATTTTCCTCACCGCTCGAGTGCTCGGGTTTGATCTCGGAATCGCTCGCATTATCGGTTCGATCGTGTTCGCGATAATCATTGGATTGATGATGTCGTTCTTCTTTCGTAGCGATGAAGAAGAACGATCCGCAGCCGTGATGCAATTGCCTGATCCACCGCCGTCAAAACGAAGGTTTTGGCAGACCGCTTTGTTCTTCGTCTGCATGATTCTATTTCTCGTTTTCAGCGATTGGGCCAACCCCAGCCAAACAGAGATCGTCAAGACCGACGGCACGACAATCAACGCCTCGGTGTTGATCCGTACCGCACAACTCTACCGGGTCCAACTTCAGGAGCCACTAGGGGACTTACCCAAGGGGGCGAAGCTAATGCTCGAGGTGGAAGACATTGCCTCGGAAAGAGACCTGACGCCTGAGAACTACCAATGGGTTGCCTGGGTTTATCACCATCGCTGGTACTTTGCCGGAGGGCTGTTTCTAGCCGTCCTGGCAATGTCATGGAGATGGTTCGATTCATCCGAATTGACCGACTGGATGGCAGAAACGTGGAGTTTCTCCAAGTCGATCATCCCGCTGTTGTTCGGTGGCGTCTTGGTAACCGGTTTTGTCGGTGCCCTGATTCCCGAAGAGATCGTGGCCAGCTGGGTCGGCGGCGATAGTTTCCGTTCCAACTTGATCGCTTCGATGATCGGCGGCATGTGGTACTTCGCAACATTAACGGAGATTCCGATTCTCGAAGCTCTGCTAGGATTGGGAATGGGGCGTGGGCCGGCACTTTCGCTATTGCTTGCCGGGCCCGCACTATCGCTGCCCAGTATCGCAGTAATCTATAGCGTCATAGGATTGAAGAAAACGCTCGCCTTTGTTGCTCTGACGGTTGTCATGAGCACGATCGTGGGAATGATCTTTGGTTGGTTTTTCGTGTAACAAAAATAGAAAGGTATCCGATGAAGTTGATTCAAATCTTGGGAACAGGCTGTACGAAGTGCGAGACCTTAAAATCGAACGCGGAGCAGGCGGTTCAGCAAGCTGGCGTGGAAGCGAAGATCGAAAAGGTGACGGACATCATGAAGATCACTGGCTTTGGTGTGATGATGACACCGGCACTGGCGATCGACGGCGAAGTAAAAGTCGTTGGGAAAGTGCCATCGCCTGACGAAATCGCCAAGCTGCTCGCTTAGTTGCAAATTGAGTTAGTCAAACACTCTTATTCGGAGACCATAGAATGACGACCGGAAATGAAACAGTGAACTGCTCCTGTAGTGAAGCTCCTAAGTTGATCTTTGCTTGCTCTGGAGCTGCGGACGTAGGACAAGTAGCCGATCTCGCGGCAAGAAAACTGACTGCCGAGGGCGTTGGCAAAATGTTTTGCTTAGCGGGAATCGGCGGCCGCGTTAGCGGCATTCTCGAAACCACCCGAGCAGCCGAGGCGATCTTGGCAATCGACGGCTGCCCACTCGATTGTGCGCGCAATTCACTCAAGCATGCTGGATTCACCAATATCCATTCTATTAGACTATCGGATATGCAGATGGAAAAAGGCCGCACACCACCGAGCCGCGAAAACGTTGACAAAGTCGTGCAGCAGGGCCGCGATTGCCTCGGGCGTCTAGTGCAGTCCCCCTAAACATGGAAATCATCCGATGGATTTGCAAAAAGCACTAAGTATTTGTCTGATTTCGTTCGTTGCTGCGACGATCGTGGTCTTGATCGCTCGAGCACTCGACTTACAGGCGGCAAGTCGATTGGAGCCACAATTGACCCGCATCGCTGATGAGCTTGAGGCGATGCGAAGCTCCGGTAGATTGGCTAGTCTTCCAGTCGCTGGCGCGGAGAATGTTGCGGTAACCGAGGGGCTTGTCGTCTACTACTTCTACAGCAACACTCGCTGCCCAACTTGCCAAGCCATCGAAGCACAAACGGAAGAAACCGTTCGTTCGGATTTCGCTGAAGAGCTGAAAAATGGCACGATTACTTGGAAGACGCTCAATTACGAGCAAGATAGAAACGCAGAGCTGACGAGCCAATTTGAAATCCTCATGCCCGTCGTCGTCCTTACTCGGTTTGAGAGTGGAACGATGGTAGATTGGAATCGGCTGGACCAAGTTTGGGGACTGGTCAATGACAAGCCAGCCTTTGCTGAGATGATTCGTGACGAGGTTAGCGAGATGCTAAACGAGTTAGAAGACAACCAATCCATTCCATCGCCCGACAGCGATAGGATTCCTTTACCTTCGAATTAGTGGGGAGAAATGCCATGTTCCGTATATCAATCTTGGCGATGATCGCTCTGTCTACTGCTTTTGGAAGCGTTGCGATTTCTGCTGAGCCTCCGGCCGATCGTGTCATTGCAATGTACTTTCATCGCACCGAGCGCTGCCCGACGTGCAAGATGATGGGCAGCTATGCAGAAGAAGCGATGAAGTCCGGCTTTGCCGAGCGGCTTAAGAAGGGCACGATTGAATTTCGTACCATCGACTTTCAAAAGAAAGAGAATGCAGAAATAGCAAAAGCCTACAAGGTAACTGGCCCAGCCTTGATTGTCGCAAACATCGAAGACAACAAGGTCGCCGAGTATAAAGACTTGAAAGATATCTGGACCAAGGTGCGCCAAAAACCCGAGTTCATCAAGTACGTTCAAGACAACGTCAAGGCCTATATCGAGTAATGCGAAACGAAAGCACCGATGTGTGATGACTTACCTACTTTACTTAATCGCGGCGTTGTACCTAGGCGTGCTGACGTCCATCAGTCCCTGTCCACTTGCGACGAACATCGCGGCGATTTCGTACATTGGAAGCAAGGTCGCAAACGGTCGGTCGGTCATTCACGCCGGACTGCTTTATACGCTCGGTCGCTGCGTCCTCTATATCTCAATTGCTGGATTGCTGACATGGTCCAGTCTCTCGATCCCATCGGCATCGCTGTTTCTGCAAAAGTACATGCACCTCATCCTAGGGCCGATCTTTGTGATGCTCGGGATGTGTTTAGCAGGCTTGGTCACCGTTACGTTTGGCGGCGGAATGATGAACGAGAAGCTTCAAAAGCGGGTCGATTCAATGGGAGTCTGGGGAGCCCTACTGCTGGGCATCCTGTTTGCCGTTTCCTTTTGCCCAACATCGGCCGCTTGGTTCTTTGGTCTGTTGGCCTTAACGCTGGGAGCGGACTCAGGTGCAATCACAAGTGTTCTGACCAGAATCGGTATCACCTTGCCAGCCGCGTCGGTTCCAGGCGGTGCGTTCGTGCTTCCGTTTGTCTACGGCATTGGCACGGCGCTACCGGTGCTCGTCGTCGCGTTCCTTTTGGCCTACAGCGCCAAATCATTAGGCCGAACGTTTAAGGTGATCACCCAAGTCGAATGGTGGGCCAGAATGACGACGGGATGGGGGTTCGTCCTACTCGGCATCTATTTCTCGCTCTCGTATGTCTTCGAGGTTTCTATCTCATTTGGATAGGACACGTTCTACAATTCCCGGGAGATCATCAAACATAACTCGGTGCTCGATTGGGTCGCCCAATAAAACGAAAGTCTTGACGACTAGTCATTCTCGACGAGCGTGTGTCCGAACCACTCGACCACTCGAATATAGATCAGATAGAAGACGGGAATTAATATCAGTACCAAAACCGTCGCTAACATCAATCCGAACGCTAAACTGGCGGCCATCGGTATGAGCAGCTGCGCTTGAAATGACTTCTCCATTAGCAGCGGTAATAAGCCTGCGATCGTAGTCATGCTGGTCAACAGAATCGGACGAAAACGCCGTTCGCCTGCATCGAGTAGTGCATGCCGCGGCTTCAAGCCATCACGGACTCGTACGTTGATGAAGTCGATCAAGACAATCGAATCATTGACCACGACGCCTGCGAGGGCAACCAAACCAAACATACTAAATAGCGTTAGCGGTAGTCCCAGTAAAGCATGCCCCCAAACGGCACCGATCATTCCGAACGGTATGATCGCAAGAATCAGAAGAGGTTGAACGTAGCTTCGGAATTGCAAGACCAACAACACGAACATACAGACCAGTGCGATTCCGAAGCCGACCGTCAAACTACCGACCGATTCTCGGCTCTGTTCTTGCTGGCCTTCGAAACGGAGAGCGATTGCCGGGTAGTCCTTCTTGAGTTCAGGGATAAAGTCGCTTTGAAGTTCACCAATGATCAAATCAGCGTTGGCGGTCGTTTCGTCCAAGTCAGCGGTGATGGTGATGGATCTCATTTGGTCGACTCGGTTGATTTCCGAAAACCCTCGTTCCAAATGGATGTCGGCCAATTCTGTGATCGGTCGCTCGCTACCATCGGCGGTGCGAATACGAATTTCGCGGAAGTTGACCAAACTGTTTCGCTCTTCTTCGGGATGGCGGACCATCAGTTTGACTTCATGACGGCCTCGCTGAAGTCGCATCACTTCGGCACCAAAGTAGGTATTGCGAACGGTTTCACCCAAATCGGTCGGCGTGACGCCTGTCGCCAAGGCACGATCCTTGACACGGAATTGAAACTCCCATTTACCAGGCGTATTGTCATCGGCAATATCAAAGACTCCGTCGAAACGACCGAGGCGTTTTTTGACAACTTCAGTCGCGGCCAACAATTGATCAACATCCTCACTGGGGGCCAACAGTTTGAACTCGATCGGCTTACCGCCAGGTCCGACGCCGACGGTTCCATACGTGACCTTCTCGACACCAGCAAACTCTCCCACTTCCTCTCGCCACAGCGCCAACAATTGGTCGCTGTGCGTTTCCCGGATCTCGGTATCGAACAGCTCGGCAAATATTTGCCCGACGTTGCTGCCTCCACCGCCCGATCCCCCCATCGGTCCTTGAGTGTCCGTAATTTTACCGAGTTCTCGGTAAGTCAAACGGACGGGTCCTTTATCCTCGGCCACCGTTTCGTTGTAAACCTCGGGTTGCTCCGCTGCAATTTGCTGACTGACCCGGCGGATTGCTCTTTCCATGATCCGCGTCGCCCGCTCGGTCTCCGAGGCTGGCGTCCCGTCGGGGAAGGTGATTGAGGCGTGTAAGTAGTTATTGTCCGACTTTGGAAACAGAACGCTTTTGACGACACCGCCACGAATCATGCCAATGGTGACTAAAAACAATGCGATTGCAATCGCGATCATGAATGGAGGGTGCCGCAAACCGAACTTCAAGGTTGGCAAATACATTCGCTCGCAAACCCAATCCATCGCTCGGCACGCATGGCCACTGGCCCATTCGAGTAAGAAACCGAGTGGCCTGAGCGGATAAGTAACGATCGCCAAAAACCGAAAGAATCCATGGTGACGATGGGCCAGGTGGCACGGCAGCACGAAGCAGCCTTCCCAAAGCGAGATGACCAGCATCGCAATCACCGCAAAGGGAATGACCGCCATGAACTTGCCCATCACTCCCGAAACAAAAAACATTGGCGAGAAGGCGATGATCGTCGTTGTGACCGACGCGGTCACACTCGGTAACACCTCGACCGCTCCGTCAACCGCTGCTTCCATCAACGGTTTGCCCATCTGTTGATGCGAATAGATATTCTCGCCAATCACGATTGCATCATCGACGACGATCCCAAGGGCCACCAGGAAAGAGAAGAGGCTAAGCATATTGAGCGATTGGTCACCCCAAGCCAAAAAGGCCCCAGCGCCCATGATTGAAATCGGAATTCCCATCGCCACCCAAAACGCCAAACGGGTTTCAAGAAATAATGCCAAGACTAGAAAGACGAGCAAGAGACCTTGCGTGCCGTTACGCATCAACAGCGACATGCGGTCGCGCACGTCGGTGCTGCTGTCGCCCCAAAGTTCAAAGCGATAACCTTCCGGTAATTCTTTCTGAGCGACATAAGCCCGGACTGCATCGACCATGGCCAGCAAATCTTCGCTCTTGGTTCTTTCGACATTGACAATGATGGCTGGTTCACCGTTGATCTCACCGACGGCCGTCACGTCGGCAAACTCGTCGCGAACGTTCCCCAAATCGGCAACCGTTAACACCACGCCATTGGGCTGAGTCAGCAAGGGCAATCGTGCAATTTCTTCGCCGATGCGACCTTTGTTTTTTGCCCTCAGCAGAATTTCTTGACCTTCGGATTTTAATTGCCCACCGGGTAGTTCCACGTTTCGAGCACGAAGGATGTTGGCGACACGTTCGAGTGACAACCCGTAGGCTCGGAGCGTCGATTCGGGGATCTCAACGTCAATTTGGTAGTCTCGCGTCCCCATCATCGACGCAGAGGAAACGGCGGGAATTTGCAACACATCGTCGCGAACATCTTCGGCGACCTCACGAAGGCGCAGTTCGCCTTGCCGCGTTCGGTCGTCTGGCCCGACGATGCCAATGCGTATCGCCGCTTCACGGAACGTGATCTGTTGGACTTGTGGATCTTCGGCCAAGACCGGGAAACTGGGGATTCGAGCGACTTCGCGGTCGATTTCCGCCATCACTTTTTGAACGTCTTTAATGTCACTGCGAAGTTCAGCCAACACGTAACCAGCACCTTCTTGCGCGATCGAGGTGACCTTCTTGATTCCATCGATCGAGTTGATGCTCTCTTCAATTTTTTGACAAATTGCTTCCTCGGTATCCTTGGGCGTTGCGCCAGGATAGGGAACGGTGACCATCACGACTTCGAGTTCGAACTCGGGGAACACCTCGCGCCGCATTTTGGAAAACGAGATCGCGCCAACCATGACCAGGGCAAGCACCACAACGTTCATCCCAGGTGTATTGGTGATCGCCCAACGAATAACCTTTTTCATCGGCCCGTCTCCGCCTGAGCTGTCTTGACTGTATTGACGGACTTCGCCATGGGGGTGCTGCGTGATTCAGTGGGCGAGACGCGCTGGATGCGGGCTGCGACGAAATCGCCGTCTGGGCTACCGATGGGGGAGACGACCACATAGGAACCAGCCGACATCGATTGGTCTTGCACTTCACACACCCACCATCTCCGCAGGTCCGATGCGACACCGATCGACAACGAATCGACGGGATAGACCGCGTTTCGATTGACGACCCGTCCCGCTTGCCACAGATTGGGATTGAACCGTTCGTCTGACTTCTTGTGAGTTTCTTCGCCGACTTCTTCTTCGGTCGCTGCCTCAGTCGGGGCTGCCACGCCTTCGCCTTCGCCGATTTTGTCGGAAGGTTCTAGCGACGTTTTGGGCAGATTCAAAACGGATTGATCAGGAATAAACTGCCAGACCCGATTGCCTGGCTTTAACCCTTCGGCGGGAATCACGACCAGTGGCGTCTTGGGTCGAATAAGCAATTTGACCGTCACAAACATGCCGCGGACCAGCGTGGTTGGGCCCGCGGTATGCACGTCCGTCATCGATGTCTGTTCGCCCTCGTTGGTTTTCAAGACGCTGGCTTTGCGAAATTGCTGCGGGTTGTCGACCACGATGCGGACTGGAACGGTCCGCGTGTTCGGATCTAAACCGATGCCATCATAACTAAGCAGCTTTGCATCCCACTGATAGGACTTGCCCTCGCGGCCTGAAATTTCGAATTCGACAATCGCTGGCGTCTCAGGAAGTTCGTAGCCGCGGTCTGCGTTTCGCTCTAGTGCATCGACTTGGTCCAGGACCCAATAGAGTTGGTCCATCCGCAAACTCGTTGCGACTTCGACCTTGGAGGTATCTTCGATGGTCACAATCGGGTTGCCACGAGCGACGAATGAGTTGAGTTCTGCGTCTTCATTGGCGATGACGCCGTCGATAGGACTTCGAATCTCGGTACGCTTTAAGTTTTGGTTGGCAATCGCCAACTGGGCTTGGGCGAGTCGCTCAGACGCTTCGAGTCGCGAGCGACGTTTGCGAAGCAGATCCAATTGGTTTTCGTTACTCACGCGAGCTTGTGTCGATTGCAGCAATGCCCGTTTAGCTTTATCGATTTCTCCTTCGCTGGCGTAACCATCTGGCATCCTCCGCAGACGATCGACTTCACGTTGTTGCAGTTCCTCGTCTTGCTTCGCGACTTCGATTAACCGTTTAACGTTAATCATTTCCTGATCGATTTCACCGAGGGCTTCATACTCTTGCTCCTGCTGGCGAGTCAAACGTTGGGCTTCGAGTTCGTAATCGGTCGGATCGATTCTGACCAGCAAGTCTCCTTTTTTGACCGATGCACCTGCTTCGCACTTATCCGATTTAAAGACAATCCGTCCTGCGACTTCGGTAGCGATCGTCACTTCGCGAAAGGGAACGACCGTCCCGTCAACCTTCAGTTGTAGCGGTTGGTCGAAAGCAGCGAGCGACTGGATTGGCTCGACCCTGACCGGCATCAACGCTTGCATCCGGCCTGCTAAACTCGCGTCCGCCGTCGGACGAGCCGCGGGTTGGACCGAACCGAGAGCGAGCACCGCTGCGACCGCGGAGGCGACAATGGCCAGTGGAATCAAGAAGTTAAACAACACCCATCGAGATCGTGGCTCGAACCGATGGCCAACGCCATGGGAATGACGACGTTTCGATCGTGCTGGTTCTGGTTTAGCGGGTGTATCCATCAATCAATTTTCTATTCGTTGGTGAGCCGTCGGCTGGGATAAGAGGGCATTCGGCCTAAGCACATGGAATCAGTTTCTTTTGCTTTAACAACGCTTCATCCTCGGTTGCGGCAACGATGACAGCGGTTATATGTCGACTCAACGAGGCAATGTCGTAGTCGTTTTCGCGATCGGTTTTCGAAATCAGTATCTTTACCACGCTGCGACCGACGCGGTAGTAAAGGCATTGACCCACTGCGCTGAGCGCCAATTGTTCCACTTCGATCGAAGTCGCGTTATCGCCAATCAAGTGCCGGATCACGTTTTTAAGTCGATCGAGCATCGGTTCAAAAAAATCGCGGACGAGGTCTTCGAGAACCGATGTTGGATTTTGCATTTCTCGCATCAGTAAGTCCAATTCCCAAGTGTCCTCGCCAGGAGCCATCATTCGCGACAGCAGGGTATGGATCAGACAATGTAATTCATTGCGCGATCCGGATTCCAATCGAGTCGTTTCAGGAATTGGGAACTTTTGTTCACGTTGCAGGTGAACCTCAGCGATAACTTGGCGATAAAGACCTAGTTTATCGCCAAAATAGTATCCCACCGAGGCAATGTTGACGTTGGCCGCCGAACAAATCTCTCGAACCGTAGCGCGACTGAACCCGCGACGGGCAAAAATGGGGCCTGCCGCGTCCAATAATCGCGTTCGCGTATCAATTTCGGCCGCGGAATCGAGATTTGCCAATGGACTAATCAACCAGAGAAACGAAAGTTAAACAACTGTTTCAAACAATCGTTTAAATCTAAAAAAAGTCAAGGGCTTGGATCAAAAAATGCTTGATTCGGGTGACGCGACTCCGGCTACAGGCCTACTCGTCTTCTTGGCCCGGTCGGTTGGAAGTCGATATCAGTTAATAACGCATTCCGCTACCTCATTGACCACGATCCAGTCCTGAGCTCTGGGTAGCTTGGGGCGTTCAGGAAGACCTTTCCACTCTTTCGGATTCTTTTAGTCATTCCGGTTCTAGCGGGCCGATATCCTTAGGCAACACGATCCCTCGAAAGGTTTATCCGAATGACCCAACCAGCTTTTAGCGTTTCACGCCAACGTCCTCGGCTTTTGCTCCGGTTTACATTTGCCGCGTCGATTTCAGCCGGACTCACGTTATCGTCTACGTCCGTATTGGCATCCGAGTGTGGATGCAACGCGTGCGGAATGGCCGAAGTTAGTATGAGCGATCCCTGTGGCTGTGATGCTGCGGCGAAGAAGCACAATCCCCTTTTCCGAACGCTTGATGCGCTGGCTGGAGGAATTGAGAAAGTACTCGGACTCGACAAATGTAAGTCGAGTCATGGTGGCTGTGATGAAGCATTATGCGACGGCGGTTGTGACGCGTCCCCTTATTATGAGGCGATGATGCCCCATCCTGAGTCAGCACCGATTATGTCGGAGTCGCATTCTTATCAACCGGTTCCACCGCCGCCGGTCGTTGCACCCCATCAAACGTCCCCAAGACAATCGTACGGAGCACCACGGTCGCCGATGCACATGAGTCAACCTCGCATCCAAACCCCGATGCCAATCCAGAAAAGGGAAAACGTCGATTCAGGTGGCGGATCGCTGTTCGACAATTTGTCGGATCCATTTAGCGACGAGGCCCGCCGGACTCAAAAGCAGACGATTCGCCCATCGGCTTTTACGGCGTCCAAGCAAACGTCAAGCCGCCGAACATCACAGCGATAAAGCTTTGCGATAACGTCCACGACATTCATCCGCCCAATCGTTACGCAATAGATGGTAACGTTGAGCGCCGAGTTGCGTTTGCCGACCCATGCGATCGGGATGCCGAGGCATCAGTTGTTCGGTGCAACTTGGAGTAGCCGCGACGACGCCTCGCTCGATCAAGACCCAAGGGTGATTCTTTCCGAAAACACAATCGAGCGCCGAAGTGGATCGTGGTCGTTGACTTGGAACACGTATTAGTACTTATCGGTCGACCGATCGACTCGAAGCAAACTACCTTTGTTCTGATTGTTGTGTATACTAGCGGGAATTCTGCCCACCCTCCTGCCTAGGAACGCATACTGATGAACATTCGTCGTGGCCTCTTTTCCATTTTTGTACTGGTGTCATGTTTGTCGACGCCGCCCGCTGCATATGCTCAGCAAGCACCCAACATCGTACTGATTTTGTCTGACGATCAATCGTGGACCGATTATGGGTTCATGGGACACCCGGCGATACAAACGCCAAATCTTGACCGATTAGCGTCACAAAGTGTTACTTTTCGCCGCGGTTACGTACCGACGGCCTTGTGTCGACCTTCGCTTGCAACGTTGAGCACGGGGCTCTATTCGCATCAGAACTTGATCACTGGAAACGATCCTGCGGACACCCCACAAAACCGGCAGCATGCCGAAGCGTCAGGCAAGGACATCCGCGAGTTGCTGATTTCGAATATCGACAAACACCCCACCGTACCGCATTTGCTTGCCAAACAAGGATACCTGAGTTTTCAAAGCGGTAAGTGGTGGGAAGGAGGCTTTAAGCGAGGCGGATTCACGCACGGCATGACTCGCGGTTTTCCCGAGCCGAACGGACGGCACGGTGACGACGGATTGACCATTGGTCGAAGCGGCATGCAGCCAATCAACGACTTCATCGACATGGCGGTCGAGGCCGATAAGCCATTCTTTCTTTGGTATGCCCCGTTTCTACCACACACGCCTCACAATCCGCCGCAGCGAATCTTGGCCAAGTATCAACAAGCTGGTCGACCGATGTCGATTGCGAAATACTACGCGATGGTCGATTGGTTCGACGAAACGTGTGGCTTGCTCGTTGATCAACTTACCGAAAAAGGAATTGCGAATAATACCTTAGTCGTCTACGTCACCGACAATGGATGGGTGCAGAACCCTAATAAAGGCGGGTATGCGGAACGTTCGAAACGGAGTCCTTATGAGGCGGGGACGCGTACACCGATCATGTTTCGCTGGCCCGGGAAACTCTCGCCGACCGAACGTCCTGAATTGTGCAGCAGCATCGATATCGTGCCGACCATCTTGGCAGCCGCGGGGGCTGACATTCCGGACAACCTGCCAGGGCTCAATCTGCTACCTAAACTCAAATCGGGCGATCCGATCGAGCGAGATACGATCTTCGGCGAATCGTTCGCTCACGATATCGCGGATATCGAAAACCCTGAAGCATCACTGCTGTACCGCTGGGTGATTCAAGGACACGATAAGCTGCTTCTCACCTATGACGGCCGCCCTGGAAAAATGGTTTATCCTCCAACGGGTGGAGAACCGCAGCTGTTTGACCTGAAGTCAGATCCACACGAAAAAGTGAATTTGGCCGAAAGCCAGCCGCAACGGGTGGAAGAGCTAAGTAAGCTGCTCGATGATTGGTATCACGTCCAATCGCGTAAAGTTAATTCGGTAGGCGATCAAGATGTCGAGTGATTCAGTGCAGCGCGTCACGCGACTGGTACGGACGATCCTGTTTTGCTGCTACTTAACTACAACCGCATTGGTCGCAAGCGCATTACCAGCGGCTGATCTACTGACGATTGACGATGGAACCGTCCGGATTGGTATCGATCGAACCAAGGGGGCCTCGATCACATGGTTGTCATCGGATGCCTATCCGGAAAACATCGTCAACATTGCTGATCCCGGGCGACTGATCCAACAATCGTATTACGCGGGCAAGCGGCTTGACCGAACCGAAGAGGGGCAAAGTCAAGCGTGGAGTCCATGGGCGTGGAACCCCATCCAAGGCGGTGGCGTTGGCAGGGGGGGCAAAAATGGATCGTGGGCTCGCGTGACCGTTTTTGAGCGGAAGGGAAATGTCTTGTATTCGGAGACCATCCCAAAACTTTGGGACATGCCGAACGAAGAGGCGGAAGCGGTGATGCGGCAATGGACGACGTTTGAGCCGAATATGTCTGGCGTGGTTCGAGTTGAATGCGAAATTCAAGTAACACGCAGCCACGATGATCGCTGGGGGAAAGCGGTCAACAGTCCACAAGAGATTCCGGCATGTTACTTCACCCGGAGTTTTGAAACCGTGAAGACCTATCTTGGCGAAGGGAATTGGCGTCCAGAGCATCAGGTGCCTGGACCCCCGTGGGGTCACGTCAATCCGCCATGCAAAGCGATGGCAGTCTTCGAAGCATCGGGCCAGGGTATCGCCGTCTTCTCACCCACCGCCAGAGCGCATTGGAACTTTGGGCCGCACGGCTATGGTCTAAGCAGCGAGCCTACCGATGGACCTTGTATGCACATCGCTCCGATCGACCGCGTATTAATGGGTCCGAAATCAACCTATCGATACCGCTATTGGTTAGTTGTAGGTAATCAATCGCAAATCACTTCGCGTTTGGATCAGCTTCGAACGAACTACTCAAACGAAAAATCAACGCTTACAAATTCTTGAATGGGAAAGATCGATGCTGTTCTCTCTATCGGGTCGCGGACTCCTACCTTGGTGTCTGCTGTTTTGTCTAAGCATGGCTTACGCTTCGGATCTTTACGCCGAGAAACCGAACGTGTTGCTGATCTCGATTGACGACCTGAATGACTG
>JGI12048J13642_10034053_pt1 | contig 22966 bp, 21 predicted proteins | sample ElkSlonscriptome_16_FD_13642 | JGI IMG/M metagenome (IMG submission 13642)
TCGGACTCTTCGGCAGCGAACCAGTAACCTCAACCGGGGAAGGCAGGGCCTACGGGGGAGAAGTGCTCTACAGGAACAAGGACCTGTTTGGATTCAACCTCATTCTCTCCTATACCTACGTGCGTAGTGAAACGAAACCCCTGCGAACAGAATTACTCGACCGGGACTGGATCCCCACCGCATGGGACAACAGGCATCTTTTGAACCTGACCGGGTTCAGGAAATTCAAAGGGAACTGGCAAGTCGGCTTCAAATGGAGATTTGTGGGCGGCGTTCCATATACCCCCATTGATATCGAGGCTTCCTCCTTTGTACTTAACTGGGATTATACAGGGAGGGAAATACTGGATTATGCTGAATACAATAGCGAGAGATTCAGTCCGTTCCACCAGCTCGATATGCGGGTGGACAAGGAGTGGTTCCTGGATTTCCTGACCTTAAACCTTTACATTGATGTACAAAATCTGTATAATTACAAAACCAGCGGGTCCTCATTCCTGGTACCGGAAACCGTGGATGGCCGACCTGTAATACAAAACCCGGGGGATCCGCTGTCACAACAGCAATACCAGATGCAGAGGGAAAAGACCCAGGTGGGAACTGTATTGCCGACACTGGGAGTAATTATTAAATTTTAATGACAATGAACAAACAAAGGCTGATCCTGCTCCTCGCTTTCACCATGATCCTGGTCCATGGCTGCAAAAGTACCAGGGTACCCGAAACAGAAGTGCCGGAAGAGATCACCTCAAATCGAGGTGGTACCGGACCCCACCTTCAGATCGAATACATCCGTGGTGAAGCACACAACCACCCGCTGATGGCCATCTGGGTGGAAGACCTGGATGGAAATTATATTCAAACCCTATTTGTTGCCGAATCACTGGGGAAGGGGATCTTTCAGCATGGAGATGCTACATCAGGGAAATGGCTTCCTGATGAGATCCGCCGACCGGCGGCATTGCCGGTCTGGTCGCATAGCAGGGGGGTGAAAGAGCCAGACGGACTCTTCGTACCCACACCCGAACATGCCATCGCAGATGCCTACACCGGGGCTACACCACAGATCTCGTTCAACCTCGACACCCGGCTGGACAAACCCGGTCCAAAACAATTCTACGTCCTGTTTGAAGTGAACCAGACCTGGGACTGGAATGAATACTGGACCAACAATAAGTTCCCGGATGACGATGTCTATAAAACCTCCTGTCAGCCTTCACTGGTATACCGCACAAGGGTAGACCTGGAAGACGGGAAACATATAAATGCAATGGAGATCATCGGGCGCGGACACCATTCGGGAAAAGACGGGGAGATCTATACCGACCTTGAAACGATGACCACCGCACTGAATATCACAAGGGAGATCACGGTCAGTGAAATTCACTAGAAAATGTCCGATTTCGTACACCTTCGTCGCAATTCTGAACAGAACACAGAAATCTAAAAAACATCTATATATTTGTACGAGTGCCAGTTAAAACTTTTGGCATATGGATTGTTTATTCAACAGGCAAATAACCCAGTTAATTGAACCAATATGATCAAGACCGTAGACCTCGTAAAGGTATTCCGCACCGACGAAGTGGAAACAACTGCCCTGAACAAAGTAAATATTGAAGTCCGCGATGGCGAATTTGTTGCCATTATGGGTCCTTCAGGATGTGGGAAATCCACATTGCTGAACATCCTCGGACTGCTGGACAATCCCTCGGGAGGTTCCTATAAATTTGCCGATACCGAAGTTGCCGGACTGAAAGAAAAGCAACGGACAAATCTCCGCAAAGGAAACATCGGGTTCGTATTCCAGAGCTTCAACCTCATCGATGAACTTACGGTCTATGAAAACATTGAACTCCCCCTCCTCTACCTGAAGATGTCAGGTTCGGAAAGAAAGCAGAAGGTGGAAAAGGTGATGGAACGGATGAAGATCATCCACAGGAGAAATCACTTCCCCCAGCAACTCTCAGGAGGACAACAACAGCGTGTCGCCATCGCACGTGCAGTGGTCACCAACCCGAAGCTGATCCTTGCCGATGAGCCCACCGGTAACCTCGACTCCGCAAACGGTGCTGAGGTCATGGCACTGCTCACAGAACTGAACGAAGACGGCACCACGATCATCATGGTGACGCACTCACCCAATGACGCCGAAAAGGCCCACAGGATCATTCAGCTGTTCGACGGACATATTGTTACGGAAAATATTCATAAAAAATTATAGTTCAATTTGGTAGTTTTCTCATAAGTAGTTGGTTAATATCTCTCAATAAGGGTGTTCCGGACAACTCCGGAACACCCTCTTTTTTGTAGTCAGTCTGTGGGGCTGATGGTGAGAAGTCGGCTGGCCTGGGATCGTCAAACCGATACCTGGAAAATACGGGATGACTGTTCGACCCGGTCCTGTGCTGACAGGAATTTTTGTTACATTTATTGCAAATTCAGCCCAACCCAATGTTGAATAAGAAACAGGAATTCCAGCAATTGATCGACAATGGCCCTTCAGGGAAATCAGTCCTTTTCCGCCCGATCCTGATGCACTTCGCCGCCAGGCACCACGGGATCACCTATGGAGAGCTTGCTTCAGACCATCGCAAGCTGGTGGATGCCAATATCCGGTGCATGGAGGATTTCAATACCGAAGCACTTTACACGGCATCAAGGGAGCTGATCAGCAGGGAACATGACCGGAGATTCATCCTTTCCGGCGGATGCGAGATCACCGTGTTCACACCCCCCGAAAACCTGCGGGCAATGGCGCGCGCTGCAAAAAACGCAACTATATGACATCAAAGGAAAAATTACAACTTGCACTGAACCATAAAGAAGGCCCCCTGCCCCTCGACCTGGGAGCAACCGCCGTCACCGGCATGCATGTCAATACCATTAGGAACCTGCGCCACCACTTCGGCCTTGAAGATCATCCTGTGAAAGTATGGGAACCCTACCAGATGCTGGGCGAAGTGGAAGAAGATCTCATGGAGGCCATGGGCATTGATGTGATCGGCGTGGTGGGCAAAAAGAACATGTTCGGGATCGAAAATGAGGGATGGCGTTCCATGCAGACCTTCTGGGGACAGGAGGTGCTCGTCCCGGCCATGTTCAATACCTCGGAAGATGAAAAGGGCAACCTGCTGATCCACCCGGAGGGAGACCGCAATGTTCCGCCTACGGCGAAAATGCCACGTGACTCATACTTTTTCGATGCCCTGAACCGGCAGCAACCTTTTGACGAGGCAGATCTAAAAGTCGAAGACAACCTGGAAGAATTCAACGTGATGAACGAAGACGATCTCAACCATTTTGAAGCTGAATCGCAAAAGGCCGCAGCAACCGGGAAAGGGGTCATCGCAACATTCGGGGGTACGGCTTTCGGTGACATCGCCCTGGTCCCCGCCATGCAGCTCAAAGATCCGCGTGGCATCCGGGACGTGTCGGAATGGTACATGAGCACCATCATGCGCCAGGATTATGTGCACGGTATCTTCGAGGGACAGTCGGAAATCGCACTGCAGAACCTGGAAATGCTGAAGGAAAAAGTGGGTGACCAGGTACAGGCCACATTTATCTGCGGAACAGATTTCGGGACACAGGATTCCCAGTTTTGTGACGTGGATACCTTTAACAGTCTGTATGCCCCCTACTATAAAAAGATCAACGACTGGATCCATACCCACACCTCCTGGAAGACCTTCAAACACTCCTGCGGGGCGGTGAAACCCTTCATGAAAGCGTTTATCGAGGCAGGGTTTGACATCATCAACCCTGTGCAGATCAACGCGAAAGACATGGATCCGGAAGTGCTGAAAAAAGAGTTCGGCCGTGACCTGGTGTTCTGGGGAGGCGGAGTCGACACCCAGGTGGTCCTGCCATTCGGTAAACCGGAAGAGGTGGCCGACCAGGTGAAACATGCATGCGATGTATTCGGCAAAGATGGCGGATTCGTGTTCAATACGGTCCATAATATACAGGCCAATGTGCCGGTGGAAAATATCGTGGCCATGCTGGATGCACTCAGGCCTTATAGATAGGTGCCAGCTGCTGTTCTCCCGGCAATTTAATGTGTCGGGCCGGTGCGCCGGATAGCACGCTCGTTCAGCATAAATTATTAGGTGAACCGGCAGATAGGTGCTCAGTCCGGGGAAATTACCCCGGCCAAAGACAAATCTCATGGAATGTGAATTGTTCTTATCTTTGCCGGCAGTAACTAACAAACCTCATATAAAATGGATAAAGTAAAACAGATTGCCAAAATGATCGATCACTCGATCCTCCACCCGACCTTCGATGATGAGAAACTCAGGAAAGAGTGCCAGGTGGCCCTCGACCATGATGTTGCATCGGTGTGTGTGAAACCTTATGCGGTGAAGGAAGCCGCAGAAATCCTGAAAGGCTCGGATGTCGAAGTAGGCTGCGTGATCGGCTTTCCGCACGGAAACAGCGCGACCAATGTGAAGGTCTTCGAGACCGAAGTCGCCATCCAGGATGGAGCCACGGAGATCGACATGGTGATCAATATCGGCAAAGCGCTGCAAAAAGACTGGGACTACGTGGAGGAGGAGCTGGCAGCTGTGGTTGCGGTCACAAAACGCAACAATGCCATCCTCAAGGTGATCTTCGAAAATGATTACATGCCCGACGACTCCTATATCATCAAATTGTGTGAACTGTGTACGAAGACAGGATGCGACTACGTGAAAACTTCCTCGGGTTTTGGTTTCGTCAAGCAGGAGAACGGAGATTACAACTACAAGGGGGCAACCATCGATCACCTCAACCTCATGCGCAAACATGCCGGTGAGGATGTAAAGGTCAAAGCAGCCGGCGGGGTGAGGGACCTGGACTATTTCCTGGAGGTGATGGAAACCGGCACCACCCGTGTGGGCGCAACGGCCACCATCGCCATTCTCGAAGAGGCAAAAAAACGGTTTGGCTGACAGATCCGGCCACACAGATATATAAATGCAGGGACGCACATTCGTTCCTGCATTTTTTTTGCATCCCCTTGACTACCCCCCCCTCGCCCAAATAATGCATATTTTAGAACTTTTTATGCCCCTATTAAATAGGGGGGTGCTAATAATTTTTTTATGTTTTTTAGCATGTACCCCCACTTTTTTTATACCTTTGCCCATAACAAATTTTAATTAAACCTATACGACCAGAAAAATGAGATCTTACACAAGAAGAGTATTGTTTATGCTGATCATGTTGTTATCAGTATTTTCCATCCTCGAAGCTTCTGATGGAAATGGTATTGACACTGGGGCGACTGCCTGGATGCTTACATCCACCGCCCTGGTTCTATTAATGATTCCCGGACTGGCGATGTTTTATGGCGGACTGGTAAGGTCCAAGAATGTACTGGGCACCATCATGCACAGTTTCGCAGCCATGGGGGTCATGAGTGTCCTCTGGGTTGCGGTCAGCTACAGCATGGCCTTCGGACCCAATGTGCTGGGGGGATGGTTCGGCTGGAACCCCGATTATGTATTCCTGAGGGGAATCGATGAATCGATCCTCGAAGGGGGCGTTCCCGAATATGTGTTCTCCATGTTCCAGGGAAAATTTGCCATCATCACACCTGCCCTGATTGCAGGTGCATTTGCCGAACGGGTATCATTTAAAGCCTACGTGGTGTTCATAGCTCTTTGGGGCCTGTTCATCTACAACCCGCTCTGTCACTGGGTATGGGCCGAAGATGGCTTCCTCTTCAACATGGGTGCCAATGGTGCCATTGATTTTGCAGGCGGAACCGTGGTACATATCTCAGCAGGGGTAAGCGGACTCGTTGCTGCGATCTACATGGGTGCAAGGCGGGGTTTCCCGTACCAGGCCGTTCGTCCGAACAACCTGGTCATCACCATGCTCGGAGCAGGACTCCTCTGGGTGGGTTGGTTCGGCTTCAATGCCGGCAGCAGCATTTCGTCCGGACTCTCTACTGCACAGGCACTTACCGCCACTCAGGCAGCGGCAGCCTCAGGCGCCCTGGTCTGGATGATCATTGAAGGCGTACACAGGGGCAAAGCGACTGCACTGGGATTTGCATCCGGAATCCTGGCCGGACTCGTAGCCATCACACCCGCAGCCGGTGTCGTACAGCCGGGCGGCGCGCTTGTCATCGGTGCCCTCGCCTCGGTAATCTGTTACATCGCCATCCTCTTTAAAAATAAGCTGGGATATGACGACAGCCTCGATGCATTCGGAATTCATGGTGTCGGCGGAATCGTTGGTGCCCTGTCGCTTACCTTTTTCATCCGTCCCTCATGGATGGCCGATGCAGCCGAAGCAGCAGGTGGATCATGGACCGTATGGCAGCAATTTGGCGTCCAGGCAGCAGCTGTCGGTATCGCCATCGCCTACGCGGCAGTCCTTACCCTGGTATTGATCTTTGTGGTGGATAAGCTCTTTAAGATACGGTCTTCCGACAAGGACGAAATGGCCGGACTCGACCAGTCTTATCACGGCGAACGTGGATATGGCCTGATCAATCCGAATTAACGAGCTACCCATTAATTAAGTAACAGAAAAATATCAGATATGAAACTTATTATCGCAGTGATCCGTGAAGCACAACTCGATGAAGTGCGCGAAGCACTTATCGCAGCGGAAATCGGAAGAATAACCGTTAGCAAAGTATCGGGACACGGACAACAACAGCAGGAAGAGTATTATCGTGGAACAAAGATCATCCCCAACCTGATCCCCAAGATCAAAATGGAGATCGCCGTCAATGACGAATTTGTGGATGTGACCGTCAACACGATCATCGATGCCGCACGTACCAAAAACAACAACGGCGGCGAGATCGGTGACGGAAAGATATTCGTCCTGCCACTTGAAGAATGTATCCGCATCCGTACCGGTGAGAAGGGCGGAAGCGCGATCTGACCTCCAAACAAACCTGGAAAAAGGAACCTATCCTTGACCTATGAGAAGGCATCGCTTTATGCGGTGCCTTTTTTTTGATGCAAAATGAAAAGGTCCGCCCTTCCGATACATCAGGCCTGCACAAATGTTGCGGTCAGGTTCTTTATGGTGTATGCTGAACGGTACGTGCTCCTGCTTCGGTCAGACCATTGCAAGTTCAGACAATCACCTTGCATTTCTCCCGTCAATCCACTATTTTTAGTCCCGTTCAACAACTAACAAATAAACTACCATGGTAATCATCGAATCTTATCCGGTCGCCGTATTGCTCTGCGTCATCACCATGCTCTGCTGGGGATCCTGGGCCAACACACAGAAACTCGCCTCTAAAAAGTGGGCCTTCCAGCTCTTCTATTGGGACTACGCACTCGGAGTGCTGCTGCTCTCCCTGTTCCTGGCATTCACAATGGGCAGCAGCGGGGAAGAGGGTCGAAGCTTTTTCAACGACCTGGGACAGGCCGAAGCCGGCTCGATCAGCTCAGCACTCCTCGGAGGAGTTATATTCAACATCGCCAACCTGTTGATCGTGGTTGCCATCGAGATAGCAGGAATGGCTGTGGCCTTCCCTGTCGGGATCGGACTGGCACTGGTGATCGGCGTATTTGTAAACTACATCGCAAATCCAACAGGCAACGCACTGATCCTCTTCATTGGCGTAGCACTTGTGGTTGCCGCCATCGTGATCAACGCCATCGCATACAACAGGAAAAGCAAAGACAGCAATACACGGATTACACGCGGACTCGTAATGGCCATTCTGGGTGGTATCCTGATGAGCTTTTTCTACTTCCTGGTGGCCAACTCAATGGCAACCGATTTCTACACCCCGGAGGCAGGAAAACTGACCCCATATACCGCTTCTGTGATCTTTGCAGTCGGACTGGTGGTTTCCAATTTCCTGTGGAATACCATATTTATGTACCGTCCCATTACCGGGGAGAGGGCGACATATGCCGACTATTTCAAAAAAGGAGATTCGCGGCTGCACATGATCGGCATCCTCGGCGGTGCCATCTGGAGCTTAGGGTTTACTCTGAATATCATTGCAGTCGGACAGGCAGGACCGGCCATTTCATACGGACTTGGTCAGGGTGCAACACTCGTTGCTGCCCTCTGGGGCGTCTTCGTCTGGAAAGAATTCAGGGGAGCCTCTAGAAACACCAACCTGATGCTCGCCGGCATGTTCCTATTCTTTATTGCCGGACTCGGATTGATCATTATTGCACGGACCACCTAAAACAGTTCCCATGTCAAAAATCACGGTTATCGGATCAACGAACATCGATCTCATCATGAAAATGAAAGACCTGCCGGTGAAAGGCGAAACCATTACCGGGGGAGAGTTTATGCAAACCTTCGGGGGAAAGGGTGCCAACCAGGCGGTGGGCGCCGCAAGGGCTGGCGGATCAGTGAGCTTTATCAGCTGTGTGGGTGACGACCATTACGGGTCCCAGTGCATCGAAAATTTCAAGCAGGACGGCATCGACACCTCCCATATGTTCACGGAAAAAGAGATCGCAACAGGTACCGCACTGATCATGATCGGCAAAGGCGGTGACAACATGATCACCGTGGCCCCGGGAGCAAACTTCAGAATGAACCGTGATCATATCGACAAGGTGACCGGTATCCTCGAACAGAGCGAATACATCCTGCTGCAGTACGAGATCCCCAAAGACACCCTCTACTACATCCTTGAAAAATGCGCCGGACTTGGCAAGAAGGTGATACTGAACCTGGCCCCTGCTGGCGAATTTGACGCCGAACATGTGGCCATGGTGCATACCCTGGTGGTCAATGAAGTGGAAGCTGAGTTCCTTGCCGGCTGCCCGGTACAGGACATGGAGGATACCAGGAAGGCTGCCAGCAAATTGCAGGCCATGGGGCCCGACAATGTGATCATTACCCTCGGGGCAGAAGGATCATACGTCGCCTCCGGATCATACCATGAAAAGATCCCGGCATACACCGTGGAGGCGCTTGACACAACTGCAGCAGGCGACGTTTACTGCGGCAGCCTTGCCGTTGCCATGGTAGAGGGGCTTCCCCTCCACCGGGCAGTGGGATTTGCATCAGCCGCCTCCGCAATTTCCGTTACACGGATGGGCGCCCAACCTTCAGCACCCCTAAGGAAAGAGATCGATGCACTTCTATCGAAAGACAGGTAACATTTCAAATCATGGGAAAATCATTTCACTTCACCCTGCTGATCCTTGCGGCAATTCTGGTCACCAGCTGCACGAATTCAGAACCTCAACGACCCAACATCATTCTCTTTTTTACAGATGACAATGGTTTTGAATACTGGGGATTCAGCGGTGGACCCGACCTGTCACCACAAATAGATGCCATCGCCGCCGAAGGGGTCACCGCCAAAAATGCCTACATCTCCGCCTCGGTCTGTACCCCGAGCAGGTATTCACTTCATACCGGGAGGTTCGCCGGCAGATGTCAGCACCCCGAATTCCATGAAGAGTTTCCCGATACCATACCCTACACCATCACCTGGAACACCTACCTGGACCCATCCATTGAAACAACACTTGGTGAACTTTTACAAAAGGGTGGCTACACCACCGGCTTCGTAGGAAAATGGCACCTCGGCTGGGACCGCGAAAAATTCAGCTTTAATGCAGACGATGATCCGAAAGATCCGGAGGTGGACCGGAAACTGAAGGCCTTTCATGAAGCGGCAAAAAGTACCATCAAACAGTCAGGGTTTGACTATGCCGAATCCGTCACTCCCATCAATATCGACAACCACCCGGTGGAAGCCGTGCGCTACCACAACCTGGAATGGTTCGCAAAAGGAGCCAATGACTTCCTGGACCAGGTGGCCGGGAACAATGAACCCTTTTTTCTGATTGTAAACATCACCACCCATCACGGCCCCTGCCACATTGCATCCATTGAACAACCCGTGAGCCTCACCCCGGCAGGGTACGTGGACGACCTCGAAGAGGTGATGCCCCCCAGGGAGACAATCTTCGAAAGGATCGGGGAGAAGGGATATCCAGTCGACTTCAAGACCGCAGGCTCCGTATGGACCGATGACTGCGTGGGAGCTGTACTCGAAAAACTGGAAAACATCGGGAAGGAGGATGAGACCCTGGTGATCTTCACTACCGACCACAACCGGTACGACGGCAAAGCAACCTGCTACGAAGGAGGCGTGAAAATACCATTTGTCGCAAAACACCCCGGCACCATCAAACCCGGCAGCACCTTTGATACGAGGTTCCAGCTGACCGATATGCTGCCGACATTCCTTGAGGCAGGCGACATCCGGATGCCGGAAAATGCAGAGATAGACGGTAAAAGTATCTGGAAGCAAATGTCCGGTAAAAGCAATGAACAGGTACATGACGACCTCTATTTTGAATTTGGATATTCGAGAGGCATCCTGCATGACAAATGGAAGTATATTGCGCTCAGGTACCCCGATGAAATTACCAGTAAAATGAAAAACGGGGAGATCAGCCAGGCAGTATCCCTCAGGGGCGCTGTCACCGATGAACCCTGCTTTGACCGCTACCCGGGATATTTTGAGACAGACCAGTTGTACAACCTGGAAACAGATCCTGAAGAGCAAAATAACCTCGCATATGACCCGCAATATTCAGCACAGATGAATCTCATGCAGGACAGGTTGTGGGATATCCTGCAAACATTCGACCACCCGTTTCCAAGGGAAGTCGACTCTTTCTATACAACTGGTGCGTATAAAGCGTTGGCCGAAAAAGCCAGGGAGAACAGCAACATGGAAAAGTTCTACTGGTATATCCAGGGATGCTATTGATGCGTCTGGTCGCTCTCAGTCAAGTCCCCTTGCCTTTATCCTGAATGTTCCGGGGGTGATCCCGACCTTCTCCCTGAATAGGCGGACAAAATAGAAACTGCTGCTGAAACCGGTCTGCAAGGCGATCTCCTTCACGGTAAGATTCGTATTGTACAACAACTCCTTTGACTCCCTGAGGCGCAGGTGGATGATGTACTGGCCTGGTGAAAAACCGGTTAGCAACCTGAAGTTTTTCCTGAAATTGGAATACCCCATGCCCACTTCATGTGCCACCTCCTTTGGGTCGACCTGTCCCTTGAAACGCTCATCCATGATCCGCTTCGACTGGTAGATCTGGTTCTGGATCAGCTGGTTGTTAAGGGTGGTCGTCTTTTTGTACATCCTGATCAACCCAAGTAATTCCATCACCATCCCGGCTGCCACCTGCTGGTAACCGGGATACTCCTGATTGCATTCGATGAAGAGCTGATCATAAAGTGTATTGATCCTCGAGTGGATCCCAATATGATGCACCGGCATTTTTGGATTAAAATCACCAGAATGCAGCAACTCTCCGGCAAATCGACCATTGAAACCGATCCACGATTCCCTCCAGCCGGTCTTCTTCAGGGGGCGGTAACGATGCCACACATCGGGATATAACAATATGATCGACCCAGTATCTACATCCATCTTTCCGGACAAACGAGATTCAAATACCCCTTTGCCTTCACTGATATAAAGGACCTGGTATTCATGCAGCACCCGCCCCTTCTGGAAATTAAAAATATAATCCGGGGGATGAGAGCCTACCGGATAATCAGAGTGCTCCGGCGTACGCATCTTTCCCACATCCAGTATATACAAGCCCCAGTCCTCGTCTTCCTGACTGTATGGTACATATTTATTGACCACCTCCGTCTTCATGACTCAAAGATATCATTTTGTGCAATACTTTGATCATTTTATCCATTGAACCCGCTCTATTATTTTGCTTAATTTGTTATTAACTAATAATAGTGGTTTAGTTTAAGTTTGAATCCGGCGGTCAAAATGTACAACATTTAGCCTGCTAACTAACCAAACTTTTCGGAGCTTCTGCACTCATAGTCCGGTGCAGAAGCTTTTTTTTACGGCCGATCTCCCTTGAATCCCCATCAGGGTTTGTTGATTGTTTATTTGAGTTTTTCCTTTGATTCTTTATACCTTAGTACAAATCTGCCGGCCAACCTTAAATCTGATGAAGGTCCTGATCGCACCAAATTCGCTCAAGAATGCTGCCAATGCAGCAGAAATAGCCGATGCAATAGCGGAGGGATTCCTCAGGGCCAGCCCCGGTGCAGAGATCCGGAAAATGCCACTGGCCGATGGTGGCGAATATACCCTGGCAATCCTCCTGTCTGCCCTGGGAGGAGAAAAGGTCACCTCTGAATGTGTGGATCCGCTGGGAAGGACGATCCGGGCAAACTACGGGATGACAAAAAATAACACAGCCATAATTGAACTGTCACAGGCATCGGGATATGAGCTGCTGGATGCCAACCAGCGAAGACCCTTGCTGACGAGCACCTTTGGAACGGGTTTGCAGATCAAAGATGCACTGGAGAAAGGCTGCAATAAAATTATCCTTACACTGGGAGGGAGTGCCACCGTGGATGGTGGTGGCGGGATCCTGCAGGCACTTGACGTAAGGTTGCTTGATAAGAACGGGAATGACCTGCCTCCGGGCGGGGGAAACCTGATCATCCTCGACAGGTTTGATGACTCAACCATGGAAAATTCCGTCAGACAGGCATCTTTTACCATCCTCTGCGATGTCAAAAATCCTCTGCTCGGGAAAAACGGCGCCGCCATGGTGTTTGCACCCCAAAAGGGGGCTGGTTACCTCGAAACGATCCTGCTGGAACGTTGTCTGTCCAACTTCGGATCAAAATGTGAACAACAGGCAGGCAGATCACTGATTCGTACTGAAGGAGCAGGTGCAGCAGGAGGGGTTGCCGCAGGGCTGATGACCTTCTTCGATACAAAAATTGTCCCGGGAACAAGCTTCATCCTGGATCTCCTGCAAGCAGAAGATCACCTGGAATGGGCCGACCTGGTGATCACGGCAGAAGGATCCCTGGACCAGCAAACCTATGGGGGTAAGGCTCCCTCGGTTCTTGCCAGCCGGGCAAAAAAGAGGAACAAGAGGGTGATCTGCATCGCCGGGAAAGTACCCCATCGGGTCGATCAGCCCGACAAAGTATTCGATGCAGTATTCGCCATGCAAAATCAACCCATGAGCCTCGAAGATTCCATCCGGAATACATTGGTGAACATCAGGAACACCGCATATGAGATCGGACGTATCCTGTAGGTAATAAATCTGAAGTTCGCAATATTGGAAAAAGAGGCCCGGCACAGATAAGTTTTCCGTGCAGCCAGTATCCATGTTGTCAATATCAATGTTCCCGGAAAAAATGATAATTTTAGTGCCTGGTAACATGATGATCCAAACACCTGTCACATATCAATTCACTTACGGGGAGCTCAACATTGATCGCTCCCTGGTGGAACAGTTGATGGGCTATACGGACCCCGGAAGCTGTCCGGATCCGGTGATGGAATCGATCGAGGCAGCAATGAGCAGGGGCCCTGAACTTTGCAATGTGCGCGGAGGATATGTCATCGCGGAAGGTGTTAAAGTGGACCGGGAGAATAAGCAGATCATCAGCCACGGGCAAACTTTCAACACGAAACAGATCGTTACTCACCAGATGCGAAGGGCGCAACATGCAGCATGGTTCCTCTGCACTGCCGGGGAGGATATCTCTGCTTATGCACGAAGACTGATGGATGAAGGTGAACTGATCGGCGGTTATGCTGCTGACGTGCTGGCAAATGCTGTGGTTGAATCTGCAATGGACAGGATCCAGGAGGATCTGAAAAAAAAATCCATTGAAGCAGGAATGATGATCACCAACCGTTACAGCCCGGGATATTGCGACTGGGACATCGCCGAACAACAAAAACTTTTCAGCATCTTCGATAATGAGTTCCTGGGAATAACCCTCTCCTCCTCCTCGCTTATGCATCCGATGAAATCGGTCAGTGGTGTTATCGGCATCGGAAAAGAGGTGAAATTCAATGCCTATACATGCAATCTGTGTAACCAGGGGAACTGTCTGTACAGGAATTCAAGGTCTTGATATCATCCTGACCTTACAATGCTGTTTTGGCATGGCTGCTGTAAATGACCTGCAATTGTTTATTCAATGAGTGGCTGGCGTCATGCCATTTTTAAATAATTCATTAACTTTATTGTATGAACATCCTGGGAAATCTCATCTGGCTCATTTTCGGCGGCTTCGCAACCTCCATGGGGTATATCGCCGGTGGCATTGTGATGATGCTGACGATCATCGGCATTCCCTTTGGTTACCAGATGATCAAGATCGGGCTCCTTTGCCTCTGGCCTTTTGGATCTACATTTGAAGTGAATACAGAGCTGCCCGGTTGCCTCGCCACGATCATGAACCTGGTCTGGCTCATCATTGCAGGATTCTGGCTGGCCATCACCCACTTCTTCTTCGGCATCCTGCTCACCATTACCATTATCGGGATCCCCTGGGGAGCCCAGCATTTCAAATTGGCAGGATTTGCCATCTCCCCGTTCGGGAGAAAGGTCAGGATCGACAATCAGGGCGTGTAGTGCAAGCCGGCATCCGGACCAAGCGGCAGTCCGATCCATACCCAGATCACCATCAGGATCGTCCAGGCAATAAAGAAAACGATCGTGTAAGGCAACATGGTGGCGATCACCGTTCCGATTCCCGCTTTCTTGTCATACTTCTGGATAAAGGCGATGATCAGCGCAAAGAAGCTCATCATCGGGGAGATGATATTGGTTACACTGTCCCCGATCCTGAAGACCACCTGCGCCAGTTCCGGCGAATAGCCGAGGAACATGAAGATGGGGATGAAGATCGGGGCGATCAATGCCCATTTTGCGGATGCACTGCCCATAAACATATTCAGTATGGCAGCGAAAATGATAAATACGATCACCAGTGGGATCAGTCCCATGTTGGTGGCTGAAATGAAACCGGCTCCCTTGATGGCCATGATCAGTCCCAGGTTGCTCCATTTAAAATAGGCGACGAACTGGGCCGCGAAAAAGACCAGCACCATGTATGTGGCCAGGGTCTTGAGACTCTCGGCCATGCTATCCATGACATCCCCGTCGTTCCGGTATTTCTTCGTTACAATCCCATAGGTGATCCCGGCCCCGGCAGAAAAGATCACGAGCCAGGCGACAACACCCTTGATCAATGGTGAGTTGAGCACAGAGCCGTCCTGACCACGCAGGAATCCATTCTCGGGAATCACTCCCAACAGTACAATGGCAGTAATGATCAAAGTTACTACCGAGGTCCATTTGATCCCCTTTTTCTCAATTGGGGTAAGTGGACCAAAATCATCGTCATCTGCACCTCCGTCTCCATGGTAATCTCCCAGGCGGGGAGCCACGATGCGTTCGGTGACAAAAGTACCGACCGCGGCGATAATGAATGTCGACACCACCATGAAATAGTAATTGGCTGTCGGATTCACCTCGTACGAGGGATCCACGATCTGCGCAGCCTCTGTGCTCAATCCGGCCAGCAACGGGTCCACCGTTCCGAGCAGCAGGTTCGCTGAAAAGCCCCCTGATACCCCGGCAAATGCTGCAGCCATCCCGGTGATGGGATGTCGACCCACCGCTTTGAAGATAATCCCGGCCAGCGGGATCAGCAGTACATAGCCCACATCAGAGGCGACATTGGAAACGATCCCTGAGAACACCAGCACAAAAGTAAGCAGCCGCTTTGGGGCCGACAGCACAAGCAGCCGGATCAAAGCCCCGATAAGGCCACTTCCTTCCGCGATACCAATACCGAGCATGGCCACCAGGACAATTCCCAGCGGTGCAAACCCGGTGAAATTGTCGACCAGCTCCAGCAGGATCCTGTGAAATCCCTCTTTTGAGAGCAGGTTTACAACATGCACCTCTTCTCCGGTCCCGGGATGTACACCCGACCAGTCAAACAAATGGGCAACCAGTGAAATGACCAGTACCGAAACTGCAAATAAAAGAAAAAGCGTTGCCGGGTGAGGCAGCGCATTTCCAACTTTCTCCGTGGCATTTAACAGCCTGTCTACAAACGATCGCTTTTTCGCCATAAATACTATCCCAGGTTAAATAAGAAAGACCGAATATAGCAGTATTTGTTCAAAGGAAAAAAAAGGCCGATTGAATGGATATATTACGAATGTATTTGATTATTCCGATGCCCGCTTAATCTGTAAGTATTTTGAACAAATTCAACAGGTCTTGCTGGTCTCCGACAGTTCCCGGGAAGGTGACATATTTCATCAAGGGACGTTCATCAGGAACGATCACAGGCACGCCGGGAAGGGCCTGCCCGATAACCGTCGCCCGCCTGAATTGCAATGCCTGGGATGCGATATCATAAGAGGTGATTCCTCCCTTTGCTACAAGGAATGAGGGGGTGGTCTTGATGCCCTTAACAATCTCAACCAGGGCCTTCGAAACTATTTTTCTGATTTCAATGTTCCTGTTTGGATCCCCCGATTGGATCAACTCTCTGGAAGTGTAAATCAATACATGACGTCCTTTGGAAATTAGCTTATCCGTACGTTCAGCAAAGGAGTTCACGATCTCCTTTTCAAGACCGGCCAGCAGTTCCTGCACATGAAGTTCCAGCGGTATAAGGTGGGCCGATTCGATCAGCGGCAGCAACTGGTCACTGCTTTTGCGAAGATGCGACCCAACAACGATCAAGCCACCTTTGTCTGAATTGCTCCTCAATGCAGATCTGCCCAGTGGCTCCTTGACCGGGATGCAGCCGAAGGAGTTGATGAAGGATGCCCCGGTGCGGAAAAGAATCCGCTTCCCGGTAAGGATCGCCTCCCAGGCCCCCGCAGCAAATACGTCGAGGTCTGTCTGGGCAAGTGCATTCACCACGCATGCCCTGCTGTTTGAAGATCTCAGCTTCTCCCGAACATGATCGGGACCCCCCTTGCGCAATTCCTCCACCGAGAATGTGAGCACCTCCGAAGAAGAGATGGCATTCCCGGTCTTTTCCTCTATATAGGCGGGTAGTTCAGAATGTGCATACCCAAATACACTGTCTTCTGCAAAGGGTGTTGCTGCGGCAGGTACAAGCATACCTCCCTCCCTCACATAGTGGATGTTGTTGCAAGTATAGCGCCCCCCGGGAAAGAATGCCGGGATCAGGCAATGCATATAGGGTCCGCCCTCAAGGTGCTCCTCGATGGCATCGAGTTCGGCGGGATAATGACCAAGCAGGGTACTGTCGCTCCGGCTGATCACGATAAATTTCCTGCCGGCAGCTTTCGCGGCTTTCACAAGGTTACGCATCACTTCGCCAATCACCTCTTTTGCAGCATGCTCCGGCATACTCCTGGTATTGGTGAGTATGAAAAGCAGGTGCGGCTGTTCCCCGAGGACCTTCTCAAGTATGCTGGTCTCCCAGGAAAACAATACGGGCACATCATGGACGGTCTGACAGCCGGTGGGGTCGTCATCCAGGATCACAAAGGTATTTTCCAGGCAGGCCCCGTGCATATTGACATCATGGGTATATTCAGGGGGCTGGGTGCCAATAAGTTCATGAAATGAGACATTCATGATTTATACACTTGTTGTGAGCAGACAAACCCAGTCTTCATTATAATCACCTCCCGGGGGTAATCCGGGAGCTACCTTTCTTCCACCGACAACCACATGCTTGCTGCCTGGAACCAGGTCTCCGCCTTCACGTGGATTGTACCATCGTATACTGAATTTTCCGGTCACACCCGACAGGTCGACTGTCGAAGCTCCTTCGCCCCGGTAGTAGATGACATATACCTCACCAGGCTTTGCAAAGCACCAGCCATTCTCTCCAACCAGTTCATCCATGGAGCGCATCTCTTCCGGTCTCAGGAACCGTTCAAAAAACGTCAGAGCATACCGCGTCTGGTCCCACAAAAGGTCCCGTGACCGCCAGTCCTCACAATTCAGGTCGGCATGCGCATACTTGTAACCGAAATACCATTCCACACCTGCACCGCCTGCCATCAGGTTGCCCCACAACACCTGCTTCCTGATGGTGTCATGCGCAGGATCCACGGCGTCTGGCAATGCTCCTTTCCAGTGCTGACCGATCTCATCGATGCAGACAAACCATGGTTTACCTGCCTCTTTAGACCGCTCTACCCATTTAAGCGTTGAGGCATGTGAATCATATGGATTGCCGGCCTGGATGGACGGACCTTCCAGGGCATGGAAATCCAGGTATTCTGGCAGGTATTCCGACCTGTTTCCGGCATTGGGATGGGTATGCATGTTGATGGGATGATCGTAAGGATCGGTCTGCCTGATATATTCAGCCATCTTTTTCGTGTCACCGACTGTCTGGGAATAGCCCATCCAGCCAACCGGACCATGCTCCTCTCCGAGGTTCCAGGTGAGGGCATTGTGGTGGGCAAACCTGGCCACCAGCTCCCTCAGGTACAACTTACGCTGCACATCCAGGTACCCGGCATCCAGCATGTGCTCATTTTCAGTCTCCTGCAGAATTACGTGCATCATCAGACCGATCCGGTCCATGTGCGAAAATACAATCTCCCACTGGTCAAGCTTGGAACAATCAAATCGGTAGCGCTCGTTCCGTTCGGAATAGGGCCAGACGTCCTCCCCGTCTCCCAGGATATTCAGGGTGAGGAAATAGACAGAATTCATCTCTTCGGATGCCAGGTAATTCAGCGCACCAATCATTCCTTTCCCCCTGCCATCTGCCCAGGTGGGGTCCCCCTCATTCCAGTCTGCCAGGTGCGGCTCATAAGCGTGGAGCCCTGCATTGGGCGTATCTTCACCACTTCGCCGGACATTACTGCCTCCATAATAAGTTCCGTCAAAATCCGCATATGCAAGGAAATTTTCGGGACTGTCAGCTCCTCCCTTCAGAAACAACTCACCGCTTCCGGCATGCGACAGATACCTGCTACCTGTGTATACAAGCCTTCCCTTCGAACGGAAGTCCCTTCCCGTCTTGTCGGTTTCCTCAACAGTGAATGTCCCGGAATATCCATCATTCGGAAGTGGCTCCCCATGTGCATCCTCACCAGCGATGGAGATGTTCTTTCCTCTCAGGAAGGAGATCTCGTACGACCATTCACCCGGGCGGTCCGGCGCAAAATGAATCTTCCATACATCCCCCGAGCTGGCGCCGGTCTCCGATGCATCTCCATCAGCAGCAAAGTAACCGGGCACCATGTAGACAGCATCACCGTTTTTGAATTTTGCCTCCAGCCGGTAATCGAGAAATGGATTGGGCATACTTTGTTCGGCCGCATAGACCCCCTTGATCTCCAAAGTCACGCAATGCCAGGTCTTTAACTCCCCGCTGATTTTTACTTTGTACTGGTCGTCGCATGATTGCAAAAGCAATACGACAGTTAAAATACAGATACTTAGGATACGTTTCATATTCAATTTATTAATTTCCAATCCTGCGCTGACCAAACCCTGACTATTTTCAGTTCCGGATCGCTGGTCGTTACTGGCAGCTGTAGCTCCCTTTAAACCTTATCCTGCGACTGCTAAAATGGTCCCCGTCGCCGGATTGCATAATTCTAGTCGTTGCAGCGAAGTTGTTGTAAATATATTAAAATGTAAGAAGATAACGGTCATTGGTTGATGAGGTGCCTGTTGACGAGTGTCGAGTGTATCCGCAGCAGGCGGTTTGAAGAGTGGGGTCTGTGGTTTGCGGCATGCGGTGTGGGGTATTCGCAAAATCCTTACGACACGCGCGAACTGAAGGCTGCCGGCTGAGAGCTGAAGGCAGAAGGCTGAGAACTATCAATTAAACTTTTCGCTATCTTTAAGCACAAATCGATCCCATGCATTCACTCCCAATCACATCCCCCCTCCTCGCCATCACCGGCACCGCTGCCTTCTTCATCGTCCTGGCATTCATCATCCTCGTGGCGCTGCCCATGATCTATTACCTGCTCACCCTCCAGTCGGTCCTGAAGGAGATCAGTCCGGAAAACCGCCAAATGCCGCCCGAGCAGGTGTGGCTGAGCATCATCCCCCTGTTCGGGATCATCTGGCAATTTCTCATCGTATCCAGACTCTCCGATTCCATCAGGCTGGAGCTTGACAAGAGAAATATCTATGCTGAAGAGCGCCGGCCAGCCTACCAAATCGGCATTGCATACTGCATCCTGGTCAGCTGCAGCATCATCCCCTACCTCGGGATCCTTACCGCCGTCGGAGGCATGGTCTGCTGGATCCTCTACTGGCTCAAGGTCAACGATTACAGGAACATCCTTATTGAAAACCCGCTGAATTACCTCCACTGAAAACCCTGTGAATTTACACCGTGATTATGATCACCCCACTGGTGAACACCCGCTCCCGGAAAACCCCGGTATCGTTAAGGAATTATCGACCATCCCGGACCAGGGATGGAAGGCCGCGCTGCCGGAATAGCACATGATATTCAGTTTAATACCTATTCCGTGATCTCCTCCTCAATTAAAACACCAAGCTTCTTGTATTTTTCATAGAGCCGGTCGTAGATCGCCGCCCGTTCCTGGTTGGGATGATACTCCTTTTCAAAGCCGCTGCCCATCGCCTCCTGGGCACTGGCAAGGTCGGGATGTATGCCGGCCACTACAGATGCAGCCATGGCGGAACCCAGCGCACAGGTCTGCTCCGAACGGGCCACCCTGACAGGCATGTTCAGCACATCAGCAACGATCTGCATGACAAATTCCGATTTCTTTGCAACGCCTCCCAGCGCGATGATACCGTCGATCCGCGCCCCTTCTTCAATGAACCTGTCGTTAATGACTCGTGATCCGAACGCGGTCGCCTCCACCAGCGCTCTGAATATACGGGGGGCATCAGACCCCAGGGTCAGTCCGGCGATGGCTCCTTTGAGTGCCTGGTTGGCATCCGGGGTCCTCCTGCCATTCATCCAGTCGAGGGCAATGACACCCGATTCCTCCACCGGAATTTTCGCAGCAGCATCGCTCAGCCTTGCGATCATCCTATCGGCCGTCTCCTCCCTGATACGTCCCTTCGTCTCATCATCCAGCCAGTCAAACTGCCCAACGATCTCCTCGGTCGGCCACATCAGCACCTTTGAGAACCATGCATAAATATCTCCAAAGGCCGATTGCCCGGCCTCCAGTCCGACCATCCCAGGCACTATGGACCCGTCCACCTGTCCGCAAATCCCCTTTATAAGGTTGTCACCCAACTCCTCGCCGGAGGTAATGAGCATGTCGCAGGTAGAGGTCCCCATCACCTTGCTGAGATAATATGGCTCGATTTGTCCGCCCACCGCACCCAGGTGTGCATCAAATGCCCCGGCCCCGATGGCGACGCTGGCAGACAGACCAAGTTTTTTTGCCCACTCCCTTGAGAGGGTGCCGACCCGGCTTTCGCAGCTGTAGGTGTCGCGGAACAAACGATCCTTCAATCCCTTGAGCAACGGATCCAGGCGGGCGAGAAATTCCTCGTCAGGTAATCCGTCGAAGTCCTCGTGCCACATCGCCTTGTGCCCGGCGGCACACCTGCTTCGCCTGAGTTGCAAGGGATCGGTATCACCCGCGAGTACACCTGGGATCCAGTCACAATGCTCCACCCATGAATATGCGGCATCCCGCAGGGCTTCATCTTCGCGCAGGACATGCAGGATCTTTGCCCAAAACCATTCGGAAGAATAGACCCCTCCTTCGTATTTGGTGAAGTCGGTGCCTCCCCAGGTCCTGGACAGTTGATTGATCTCCTCTGCCTCCTGCAATGCAGTATGGTCCTTCCACAGGATAAACATGGCATTCGGATTATCTTCAAATCCTTCAGTCAGAGACAACGGCACCCCCTCCCGGTTTACCGCAACTGGGGTTGAACCGGTTGTGTCAACTGATATGGCCACAACGTTTTCGCGCACCCCTTCCGGCGCATTGTCAAGTGCTTCGGTAATGGTCCTTTCCAACCCCTCAAGATAGTCGGCGGGGTGTTGCCGGAACTGGTTTTTTGAAGGATCACAATATTTCCCCTCCATCCAGCGGGGATAATTAAATACGGAAGTAGCGGCTTCATCACCGGTCGCTGTGTTGACAATGAGGGCGCGGACCGAATCGGTTCCGTAATCCAGCCCAATAGTGTACTTATTGCTCATAACCATGGATTGCTTGATAAAGAATATGAATGATCTATTTTTGTCCGTAATATGCCCTGGTCCCGTGCTTGCGCCAGTAGTGCCTGTCCAGCAGGAACTGGTCGATAGGCATATTGTTGCCGAGTACGATGGTCCGGAAAGCCATCCTTGCCAGAGTCTCCAGGAAGAGTGCATTCTGAATGGCATCATCCGGTGAGGTCCCCCAGCAAAACGGACCATGACTCTTTACAAGTACAGCGGGTATGGTATCAGGATTTAATTCCTTGAAAGTCTCCACGATCACCCTCCCTGTTTCCAGTTCGTAATCCCCGTTGACCTCCTCCTCTGTCAGACTGCGTGTACAAGGAATCTCACCGTCAAAATAGTCGGCATGCGTGGTTCCCAGGGGTGGGATTCCGCTGCCTGCCTGGGCCCACCCCGTGGCCCATTCCGAATGTGTGTGAACGATACCGCCGATATTCCCGAAGCTCCTGTAAAGCTCAAGGTGGGTATCGGTATCACTCGAAGGCTTTAGTTTACCATCGACTATTTTTCCCTCCATGTCAACCACCACCATATCTTCGGGCTTCATGGCATCATAATGCACACCCGAAGGTTTGATCACCATCAACCCCTTTTCACGGTCAATTCCGCTTACATTTCCCCAGGTAAACATGACCAGTTCGTTCTTCACCAGATCAAGGTTGGCCTGGAATACCTCTGCTTTTAGTTTTTTTAGCATAACAACTTGTTCAGAATTAATGATTCAACCCGCCGGAAAGATGGTAATAAAGGTCGTTCCACCTCAACTCATTTTTAAAAGTACGGATCTTTGTGTCTTTATCGATAAAGAGCGTTTCTATTCCTGCAATATCTGCAAAATCTTCCATCATCTCCGCATTCACGGACATGCTGAATCCTGTATGATGTGCACCTCCGGCATGGATCCAGGCCTCGGCTGCAGTGGGCAGGTCAGGCTCAGGTACCCATAATACACGGGCAACAGGTAAGTTGGGCAGGGGCCGGTCAGCCTCCA
>JGI12048J13642_10126614_pt1 | contig 22897 bp, 22 predicted proteins | sample ElkSlonscriptome_16_FD_13642 | JGI IMG/M metagenome (IMG submission 13642)
GTCATAGGTATTGATTTAAGCTAAAATTAATAAATATTCCCGAGACTTACCTCCTATAATTTGATATCTCGCTATGCTGAAATGCCTCATTTTGATTACATTTGTCCACCATGTTTTAAATGACCGAATTGAATAGATGAAAATATCTCGTCTCAGAATCACGCTGCTGCTCCTGCTTCTTTTTATCCAGCTGCCATTTCTCAATGCATCTGCAGATATAGAGAAATTTCTGAAGGAATTGCCCCTGAAAAATATCCAGGTGCTTGAAAAGGAGTCGTTTTACAGCCACATATACGAGGTGATGTTCCTACAGCCCCTCGATCATGCCCATCCTGAAAAAGGCAGTTTCTATCAACGACTCTATATCTCACATGCCGACATCTCTCTTCCTACTGTACTTGTCACCGAAGGGTATTCCGCAGGGTATTATTACACCAGCGAGCCAGCAGCAATACTCAGGTGCAACCAGATCATTGCAGAACACCGGTATTTTGGTGAAAGCGTAGCCGACTCAACCCAATGGGAATATCTCACTTCCTGGCAGTCTGCCACTGATCACCATGAGATAATCCAGGCATTCAGCAGATTCTATACGGGGAAATGGATCACAACGGGAATCAGTAAGGGTGGGCAGACCGCAATGTACCATAGTTTTTATTACCCGGATGACGTGGATGTGAAAATCCCTTATGTCGCACCGTTGAATAAGGAGGTTGAAGAGGAACGGATCTACGATTTCCTGGACCAGGTGGGATCAAGGGAGTGTAGGAGAAAGATCAGGAGATTCCAAAAATATGCCCTGAAGCACCAGGAGCAACTGGTCCCTGCCTTCAGGGAATTCTCAGAACGAAAAGGGTATACTTATACTCTTGCAGGAGGAATTGAAGCTGCATTTGAATATTGCGTACTGGAATACAGCTTTGCATTCTGGCAGTGGGGCTATGCATCCTGCTCCGGGATTCCGGGAAAGCGGGACGCACCTGAAGAGATCATTTCACATATGAATAAGGTAGCTGGATTTGACTATTTCGCCGACGAGTTCATTATTGAATATCAGCCCTTCTTTTACCAGGCATATACGGAAATGGGATATTATGGGTATGACCTTGAATCATTTGGACATTCACTGAAACATGTCAAAGATCCAGGCTTCAGATTTGCACTTCCTGCTGATACTGAGATCGTATTTGATGGCAGCATCCAAAAGAAACTTGATGCCTACCTGAAAAATGAGGCTGAACACTTCATCTTTATCTATGGAGAATATGATACATGGTCGGCAACAGCCGTTGATCTGCAGGGAAACCCCAGTTGCGCAGTATTCTACAATGAAAAAGGGTCGCACAGGACCAGGATAAGAAACCTGGAACCTGAACAACAGGAGAAAGTCAGGTCACTGATCATAAGGTACCTGGACGAGTAATGTTCAGCGCAGGTAACGCTGTCTGGCGTCAGGGAGTTCGCTCTTTATATCTGCAGTTTTTACTCTGCCGCCATGCGCAGGCATGAGGGTGTGCATCCCTTCATCGATGTAAATCTGCCAGCTTTTTAACACACCGGCATTGTCATTTGCAAACGGAGGAAAATGGTGCTTGAAGGATAGTCCCAGCATGTTATCCCCCACCAATGCTTCCCCGGATTCAAGCAGCACGGAAACTGAACCCTTCGTGTGACCAGGTGTATGCCTGGCGATACCCGGAATTCCGTAAGGGGCCAGATCCAGGCTGTCATCGATCAGAATATCAGGTTCAACAGGTGGGTATGCTTCCATGCGTCGTGCAAAGATCCTTCCTGCCAGTACGATCAATTTACCTTTCCACCTTGTTCCATCAGGGAAAGGAGCCCGTCCCTTCCTGAGAAAATCAGCTTCTGAACGGTGAACTGCAATCGGTGCACCGGTCTCTCCCCTGATCTGCGAAGCCCCTCCGGCATGATCAAAATGGGTATGTGTGAGGATGATCAGCTGAATATCCGCTAACTTCCTGTTGATATCGCCGAGCGCTTTTGCAAGTTGAGAGGTAGTGTGTTTAAGACCCGTATCCACAAGCACACAGGTCTCATGGTTATAAAGCAGGAACCCGGAGACATTGGCATACTGGATCCGTTTGATCTTAACCAGTTTCATCTGAATTACTTAACAAAGAAATCCATCATTTTTTGATCCTGGAGATAACACTCCAGGTGATCATTGATCTGTACCGGCCCGACTCCGGCAGGTGTCCCCGTGAAAATAAGGTCACCGGTCTTCAGGGTCATGAACTGTGATACATATGATATGATCTGGTCGAATCCGAAGATCATGTCACTGCTGTTTCCTTCCTGAACAGATTTCCCGTTGAGATCCAGTCTGAATCCAAGTTTGTCAGGTTCTCCCAGCTCCGAAATGGGAACGAAATCGCTTACCGGTGCTGAATAATCAAATCCTTTGGCGATCTCCCAGGGAAGTCCTTTCTTTTTCATCTCCGATTGCAGGTCTCGAGCAGTAAAGTCCACACCAAGAGCAACCTCACTATAATAACGACTGGCAAACTTCTCCGGAATGCTCCTGCCAAGTCGCTGAATCTTGATCACCAGCTCCAGTTCGTGGTGGACATCGCTGGAAAATTCAGGATAGAAAAATGGCCTGTTCCTGATGACAAGTGCTGAATCGGGCTTCATAAAAAAGACCGGACGCTCCGGAACCGGATTCTTCAGCTCTTTTGCATGATCGATGTAATTCCGTCCTATACAGATGATTTTCATTGCTTTGTCGAATTGATCAGTTGTTTTTCATCGCCCTTAACTTGATGGAAGTAAGCACCTTTTTTGTATAAAGCGGAAAATCTCCCTGCATCATCCAGCCATAGTAACCAGGGTCCTGCGAGAGTATCTCTGAGACAGGTTTTCCCTTATGCTTCCCGAAATTGAACACCTCGATGTCTTTGTCATTATAAATAATTCGTCCTGCAAAATCCACATTCCTGTTGTGGGCAGAAAACTCAGCCAGCATGGAAATATCATTTTCAAGGTTACTATACCTGTCAAGCTGTGACTGGAGGACCTCATAAGTAGCCCGCGTATCAGCCTCAGCACTATGCGCATCCTCGAGCTCCTTCTGGCAATAGAATTTCAATGCTGCAGACAATGTCCTGGGTTCCATCTTCATGAAGATCACCTGCACATCCACGAACTTTCTTTTTTTCAGGTCGATATCAACACCGGAACGCAGGAATTCCTCAGCAAGTAATGGAATATCAAACCTGACCGAATTATAACCTGCGAGATCACACCCTTCGAACTCTTGTGCGATGGTCTTGGCAATCTCGTTGAATGAAGGTGAATCTTTCACATCCTCATCTTTGATCCCATGGATTTCGGAAGCCTTTTCAGGAATAGGGACTCCCGGATTCACCCTGATTGTTCTCGATAATTCGTTCCCGTTCAGATCAACTTTCAGGTAGGACATCTCAACGATTCGGTCCACTGCTACATTGATACCGGTGGTCTCAAGATCAAAAAAAATGATCGGGTTCTTCAGGTTTAATTTCATAGCGATTCGATTGAACGCTAAAGGTACTCAGAAAATGCCGAAACCAAAAGCCCTGCCCCCTCTTAACTCTTAACTCTTAACTCTTAACTCCCCTACGCATTAATCATCATCGGCATCAGCAGCATAAGTATGTCCTCATCACCATTTTCAGAGGTGGCAGGCAGCAGGATCCCTGCCCTGGTAGGATCAGACATTTCCATTACCACATCTCCTGTTGTCAGATTGGCGAGTATCTCTATCAGGAAAGTAGACTTGAATCCGATCTCCATATCGTCTCCCTCATACTGACAATTCAGCCTTTCAGTTCCTGAAATAGAAAAGTCAATGTCCTGGGCCGATACTGTTAGCTGGTTTCCGGTAAGTGCAAGCTTCACCAGATTGCTTGCCTGGTTGGAAAATACCGATACACGCCTGAGTGCATTGTAAAATTCAACCCTGTCGATGGTCATTCTGAATGGATTGTCGGTGGGTATTACCGAATTGTAACTCGGGTAATTGCCTTCCACCAGTCGGCAGATCATTCTGTAATTGGTGAGGGTGAATGACGCATTCTTGTCATCAAATTCAAGTTTCACCGCGTTCTCCTCCTTGGGAAGAATATTCTTCAGCAAACCTGCGGGTTTCTTCGGTAAAATAAAGGAGGCCTCACTGTCAGATTTGACATCCGTACGCTTGTAGCGCACCAGTTTATGGGCATCGGAGGCAACAAATGTAGTGTCATCCGCAGAGAGCTCGATGAAAACTCCGTTCATTACAGGTCTGAGCTCATCATCAGCTGTGGCAAAAATCGATTTTGTAATGCCCGAAAGCAATACCTCACCATCAATCTCCATCTCCTGTTTCTGGTCATCCTTGATCTGTGGTACCTGCGGAAATTCCGCTCCATTCTGTCCCATGATCGTGAATTTTCCACTTTCTGACTGGATGACAATCATCATGGAATTGGTGTCGATCTCAAATGTGAGTGGTATCTCCGGAAACTCCTTCAGCGTGTCGGTCAGAATCCGTGCCGGAATTGCGATTTCCCCGTCTCCATCAGTATTTTCCAGTTGAACCGAGGTGATCAGTGTCGATTCCAGGTCAGATGCCGTAATCTCCAGCACACCTGAATCGAGTGAGAAAAGAAAATTATCAAGGATGGGAAGCGTATTCTTGTTGCTTATTACCCTGCTGACTGCCTGTAAATGGCTGAGCAGCTCCATACTGGACACTACAAATTTCATAGAATATCAGGTTTTTATGTGCGTATGTACTATCAAGGATTCACTAACTTATTTGGACTACCAATTATACAAAAAAATTGTGAAAAAGAGTTTGCCGGTCAGCATAAAAACAGTAACAATCAGCAGCTGCGATCCTCTCTCCCGCTCTGTCTGCATTCAAAAGTCCTATATCCGGAGTCCAAAGAAGAATAATGGATTCACCAGTAAGCCTCTACTCCCCTCATAATGAGATCCAGGTAATAATAGTTGACCGAAAGGACCGATGGTTGGTCGTTATATATTACCAATGCACGGAAAAGATCGGTCCCCTCTCCTTTCATCCTCCTGGGAAATATGTCAAATTTCCATTTCCTCCCATCAAAACTGCGCACCTGAACCTCTGCCAAAAGCAACCCCTTATCAACGGAGCCAATTGCCCCGGATGATTGCACCACCTCCTCGTACCTGATCGCATTGAAATAGGAAAACAACAACCTGACCCGCTGCTCATCAATTCGTCCGGTGATATCATCCCCTGACGAAACCTCTGTAACCCAGATGTTATACATCGAATCCTGCTCTGCAAGGAAGGCCCCGCCATCAACAGGCCGTACCTCCACCGACCGGATCTCCGAGGGAAGCAGATCCATCAACAGGTGCCTCCTGTAGTGATCCGGATTTGCTGAAAAAACCTTTTCCAGGGAGAGCTCCTCATAACCAGGCACCTCAACCCCGTAACTATCAGCTTCACCAGGGGAAAAGATAACGTATCCCTGCCCATGTCGTGCGATAGTGAAGTGTCCCGTCTCCTTTGAAGAGCCATGAAAAAACAATTCCGCGAAGACTTTAATACTATCAATGGTTTCTCCCGGGATGATCGATTTCAACGAAAGGTGCGATGCCGCAAACAGAAGATTTTCAACAGCATCCTGGTTCAATACCTCACCGTCGAGCTGCCAGGTTGAATCCCTGCGAATCATTACAAGGGTATCGCTGCCGCTAATGACAGACACCCGACGAACTTTACCGGGATCGCCCGGCAACATTTCTTCCAGCCCCCCTCCTGTTGTGGTCCATGGGTCGATCACCCAAACCAGAAGTCCGGCACCAGCAATGAGCACGATGAGCAATATGAAACTGGCGCGCGAAGTCATTTGGCAGCAAATTTTCTTCTCCTGTATATATTGAAGAGTACCCCGAAGATCACGATGATCACAACCGGTACAACACTGTTGATGATCTTCCATTTTAGGACCGCCTGCTTGTCCGAGGTAATGGCTTTGTTCAGCAATCGCAGTTTGAATTCCCTCGCACGCAGCTCCATCAGACCCGTCTCATCGGTCATGTAGTTCACGGCATTCAAGATAAACTCCAGGTTTCCAAAGGTCTGCCTGGTATATTTGTCATAGCCCAGAATAGTGGGGAAAGTTCTACCCTGCTCCTGTACAACATCATTCCTGATGATGTCACCATCGGTCACCAGCAGCATCGAGGTCTTTTCACTTTTCATCCTTGTCTCCACACCGGGAGGATATACCCCTCGAGGTACTGCATAGTTTGCAAAAAACGATGGAAATACCCCTTCAGCAAGCACAGCTACCGGTAGATTGCGATCGGTGAACAGTTCAGGATCCGGATCCCTCGAGACCTCATCCATGGTGATACGGAGCGGTACCCTCCTGCTGTTGGTGCGCTCAGACGTAGATAGAAGGACCGTCCGGCTCAATTCCCCGGACACCACTGCAACAGTATCCTGCGAGGATGCAAATTGTGCATGAATATAATTCAGCCCCCTGGTGATGGGATGAGTTCCAGGAGAGGTTAATAGCGGACTGTAGACCCAGGGACGCATCTCGGTATCTTCAGTGGCGGCATCCACACCAATGTTCACAGGGATGAAATTACACTGGAGGTCTGTCACGATGTTGTATTCTGGCCTGAAGCCATACTTGAAAAGCAACTCCTCGATGTTGAGCTGGTTCACAAGTGAGATGGTCATTCCGGTTGCCAGGCTGTCCGGAAGGGTCACCACAGGATCAAGAAACCACAATACCTTCCCGCCGCGCATCACGTATTGATCAATGGCATACCGGTCTGCTTCGCTGAAAGGCCGCATGGGCTGGGCAATAAGGATCGCCTCGTAGTCCAGCAAAGCCTCCATGTTCCCGTTGATCACCCCCCGATCGACCTGGAAGAAATTCTTCAGCTCATTCATAATACTGAATGTCTGGATGGAGTCCAGCTCCCCGTGCCCTTCGATAAATGCGATCTTTGGAACATCGGTTTTGGACAGACTGTGCAGGGCTTTCGAAAATTCATATTCCAGCGACTGGATCGAGTTGCTGAGGTTGACCTCGTGCGGCAATGACGGATTATTTTTCAGCAGGTTCACCGGGAATTCCAGTCCGCGGTAGCTTAACACAGCCCCGGGAAAGATTATTTTATCCATGGATCCGCCCTCTTCATCCTTCATCTTGATGTTCGTTACCCGGAGCCCCTTGTTGTATAGCCCCATGATCGTACGGTTGCGCAACTGCTCATCCTTTTCATCGTAAATATTGACAAAATCATACTGGATATTCTCCCCGGCATAGGCTCTGAATTCCTGCAGCATCTCACGGATCGACTCCTGGAATTCGACGAAATCGGGGGGAAGGTCCCCGGCGAGGTAAATCCTGAAATAGACCGGCGACTCCAGGTTACGAAGCACCTCCTTGGTCGATGATGCAAGGCTGTAACGTTTCCCGGAGGTAAGGTCTACTCTGAAAAAATTATTGGCCGAGAGTACTGCCACAATGGTGAGCACTGCCAGCAACACCAGGTACTGTAAAAGGTTTTTTCCGATCAGCTGTCTCTTCTCCATCACTTACCATTTATTTTTTTGCAGGACAAGCCTGGTTGACAAAAGGAACAGGACGATCACCCCAACGAAATAGAGCAGGTCACGAGAATCCAGCACGCCACGGCTGATAGAATTGTAATGATGGTTGATCCCGAATTTCGAAATCAACAGGTTCAGCTTCCCGGTCCCTGCGAGTCCACCTAAAAAATCAAACCCGAGGTACATCATAAAAGATAGCAGAACTGCCAGGATAAATGCCACGATCTGGTTGTCCGTCACCGAAGATGCAAAGATGCCGATCGCTGTATAGATCCCTCCCAGGAACAACAACCCGATATAGGAACCCCACGTTCCGCCCATATCTATATTTCCCGGGGGAGATCCCAGGCGATAGACCGACCAGAAAAAGACCAGGGTGGGCAGGAGCGAAAGCAGCACCAGGCTCCAGGAAGAAAGGAATTTTGCGATCACGATCTGCAGCTCCGTGACAGGCCTGGAATAGAGCAGTTCAAGCGTTCCCATCCGCTTCTCCTCCGCGATGGTTCGCATCGTGATGGCCGGTACAAGGAACAGGAATGCCCAGGGTGCAATGGCAAACAGACTCTCCATCGTGGCATAACCCGACTCCAGGACATTCATCTGTCCCGGAAACACCCACATGAACAGGCTGTTCAGCGTCAGGAATACGATCATCACCACGTATCCCGTCAGTGAACTGAAAAAACCTTTGATCTCCTTACCGAAAATTCCCCACATAGCTCATATTAATCTTTAAACTTCCCGGTCAATACCAGAAATCAGGCAGACTTGAATTCGGCAGGTCCTCGAAGTCCATGATCCTGATATTGAAAAAATAAAACTTGATAATATCCTGGTAATTGAATCCAAGCCTTGCCATATTCATGGCCCCCTCCTGGCTCAAACCCACGCCGTGACCGTACCCTTTTCCCCAGATCACGATCCGGTCGCCCACCTCTGGAAACATATTGAAAAAGGTGGATTGAAAACCCCAGTCCTCCCTGATGCGTGTCATCAGGATCGAATCCTGGTCAAGCACAAAATGCTTCTTACGGTGCCGTTGCTCGATGTATAAAAGCTCCCCAGGCACCTTCTGAGCAGACTCCATACCCCGCTCCAACAGGTAGTCTTTCCAGTCGGCATAAAAGATCGTATCGTACCATTTCGCATGGGGCTGGTGCAGTGAATAGGGATCCACCACCGCCTGCAGGTAATCCACCTCCTTCAGCCACACATCAGCCGCCCGCTGGGTCTCTCCACCACTGTTGGAATGATAAGCAGCTGTGATCATCTTGTAATGAAAATCTGTCACTACCTCCCCGGTAGTCTCGAACACCGACCTGGCGATCTCGTCGTTATAGGTCGCCCGGCCATGATATGCCTGGCAATGCACATCATCACAAAGCGAAAACCCCTCTTCGCGGTGTCGCTCAAAGTGCTTCATCATGTAGGTCCGGGTCAGCAGCGCATGCGCCTTATAAAGCTCCGGCTCCGTATTCGGACCCACTTCAGATTCCAGCACCCCGGCAATGTACTTGTCAAAATCCACCCGGTTGATCACATTCATGAACGCATCCTCGGGCAACAGCAACAGGTCGTCGTCGTATGAACGTGACTCCAGCGCCGGAAGTACCGGGCGTATCCTGAAAGTCCCGGCAACGCTCAGGCTCTCCAGCTCCACCGCCCCATACGTACCAAAAACCTTTTCAGCGGTGTGGAGCCTGATGCCGTCCGTGGTAAGGGTCGCATAAAAAATATCTCCCTTCCCAAGCTCCGAGATCCGCTCCTCGCCAGCCTTGAGCAGGTAATCACCACCTGTGACATACACCACGACAGATTCCACCACCTCGCTGCTGTACAGACCGATACGGATCACCTGGCTGTGAACCAGCACCGGGAACAGAAGTCCCAGCAAACATATGTAGATCCTTTTACGTATCATTTCCTGCTATTGCATCAGTTCAATCATCCTCCGCGCCACCCGTTGTGACGTGCCTGAATCACCAAGCATCTTACGAATTTCATGGTATCCCGCCTCTATATCTAAACTGCGACCGGGTTCATTTAGTATCCGGTCAAGCTCCTTTTCAATTCGTTCCGCCAGGTTCACCTGCAGCAGCTCCTTCACCAGCTCCTTCCCGTATATCAGGTTCACCAGGCTAAAAAATCTGAAAGTAATAAATAATTTCCCAATTCTGTACGTCAGGTTCCCGGTCTTGTAAATCACCACCTGCGGAACATTCAGCAATGCCGTCTCCAGCGTCGCCGTCCCCGAAGTCACAACAGCAGCCCTCGCATGCGACAGCAATGCATAGGTGGCATCATATACGATCCCTGTTTCACTCTTTTCAAGAAGGGTTTTGTATACTGAATGGTCCGCAGCAGGGGCTCCGGCCACAACAAACTGGTATTCGGGAAATGCCCCGGCTGCCGAAAGCATTTCAGGCAGACAACTTTCGATCTCCTGCCTCCGACTCCCTGCAAGAAGTGCAATGACCGGACGTTCATCCAGACCATGCTCCTTCAAAAAACTTTCCCGGGCAGGCACTACACTCCTGAAGTTTTCAGTCACATCCACAAGCGGGTTCCCATGGTACTCCACCTCCATCCCTTTGGATCTGAAGAAATCCACCTCGAACGGGAAAATCACGAAGATCCTTGATGTATATTTTCTTAATGACCGGATCCTTCTCTTTCTCCAGGCCCATACCTTGGGAGATATATAATAAAATACCTTAATTTTCTTCCGCGTAGCAAATTTCGCGACCCGCATATTGAAACCGGCATAATCCACCAATATCACAACGTCCGGGTCAAATTTCAGGAGCTGCCTCCTGGTGTTTTTCAGGATGCTTCTGAGTCTCTCCAGGTTTAACAGAACCTGCGTAAATCCCATAAAGTTCATCTCCCGGTAGTGCCTGAGAGGCGCTGTCCCTGCGGCTCGCCCCATCAGGTCTCCGCCAAGAAACATGAATGATGCATCCCTCTCCTCTTCCCTGATTGCAGAGATAAGGTTCGATGCATGCAGATCACCAGATGCCTCTCCTGCTATGAGAAAATACTTCATTGGGGTCAGGTGAATTTAAAAATGAGCATGATCATGGCGATCACCAGGGTGGCAAAGATCACTCCCCTTGCGGCACGATACATATTCTGCCAAATGTATGCAAAGAAAAGCAACAGGTTAGGCAGGGCACTCAGGCTGATTATGCTTGACATGCGGTTTAGCTTAATTGCATTTCCGATATAGTCTGAAAGTGACAGACCGGAGATGATGATCCACGAGATGATGAAGGCCAGTATCGGTATCATGATTCCCGGGACCAGTCCGTATACCATTTGGTCAAATTTAGCTTTTCGTTTCATCTCCGGTTCTTGTTGTTTCCCATTCCTCCATGTTGCCAAGCAGTTCATAATCTGTAAAATCGGTTTTCACCGGGACGACAGCAAGGTAATTGTTTTGCAAGGCCCATTCATCCGTATCTTGCGATTCCGGCTCCCGGTTGAAAAAGCTCCCGGTCAGCCAGGAGTAATTCGCACCCCTTGGATCTTCCCTGATATCAAACTGCTCCTTCCAGTACCCGTTGGTTTGTCTGCATACCCGGATGCCCCGAATCTGCTCCCTGGGAACAGCCGGAATATTCACATTGAGGCAAGTGCCTTCGGGCAATCCCTTTTCCAGCGTGTTGCTGATGATTTGTTTTACAAATGGCTCTGCTGCATCGAAATCAGCATCCGGACGGTAATCCAATAGTGAAAATCCGAGGGAGGGAATGTGATGGATGGCCCCTTCAATGGCTGCCGCCATGGTCCCTGAATATACTACACTGGTAGATGAATTGGTTCCGTGGTTGACTCCTGACAGCAGCAGATCGGGCTTGCGATCCAGCAAACTGCAGGTAGCCAGCTTGACCCCGTCCACAGGCGTACCCTTCAGAATATACCTTCTAAACTCCGGCGTATCATCAATAAGCTTGTAGCGGATCGGATCCTTGATCGTGATCGAATGTGATTTTCCTGACTGTGATTCTGTAGCCGACATGACCAGGACATCCCCGAAAGTCATGGCAATCTCGGTGAGTTTGGAGATCCCTTTGGACTTGTAACCATCATCGTTTGTGACAAGAATCAGTGGCCTGTTGTTGCGCTTCCCCATTATTCTTCATTTATTTGAAGTACAAAAGTATCGAAATTGGCGGAGTATCCGAAACAGCACACGTGATTTCGAAAAATCGGAACCCGGACAAAACAGCGGAAGGACCATGAAGGAACAAAAAGTGAAGTTTGAATTCCTCCCGGCGGAACATGTTCGCCTGGAAGATCTTACCTACGTGGTGATCGGAGCACGGGAAGAAAAAGGGTGGATATTTGTCAGACACCGTGATCGTGAATCCTGGGAACTTCCGGCCGGGCATATTGAGGAGAACGAAACGGCCGATGCGGCTGCCCGGCGCGAACTATACGAGGAGACCGGGACCACGGGGGCAGAGATGCAGGTACTTTCCGACTATGCGGTGAAGATTGACGGAAAAACCAGTTTTGGCAGGCTCTACCTGGCGCGGATCACACATCGCGATCCACTCCCCGACTCCGAAATTGGTGAAAACAGGACAGCGAAAATCTCCCCCCTTCCTGCAACATACCCTACTGCACACAGGGCATTTCTCAATCTACTGAATGATTTCATTGGTCATACTAATTCAAAGCATCACCAAAAATAGTGCAGCATTGTTGCAAAGTTTCTTACATTTAGGTAGCCATTTCAATCGGAATTCAACGTAATTAAAATTAGCATCCTGTGAGTAAACTCATCACAAGGTTCGATACGGACCTGGAGATTCTCGTTGTGGAACCGGAAGAGAGCCTGGAAGCCGGCTATATCAAGGAATATTACAATTATCTGGGCAGCGATAAAACCTTGCCCAGGGAACTGAAATCCCTTTGCATTACAAAAGCAAGCAAGTACCCTGTAGAGACAAAAGATGTGGAAGATCTCGTGCACGCACTTACTGATGCTTGTAAGAAATACACCAGCATCAAAGAGGCATTCCTTGTTGAGGACCCATACATGACAGTGATCACAACCCTGTTTTCAGAAAAAGCCGACCTCCCCAATTACAGGTCGATGGTCTTCAGTACGGAGGAAGCGGCGATCAAATGGCTGCTTGAATAAGCCGTTATCTGCCTGAATTTTTCTATTTTTGTGGCCAAATTGATAATCATCATTCTATGAAGATCTCATATAACTGGCTGAAGGAGTACACAGATATTTCACTGGATCCCGAGGAACTGGGTAAGATCCTTACCGATACCGGTCTTGAAGTGGAGGGTATCGAGGAGTTTGAAACGGTACGTGGTGGTCTTGACGGAGTGGTGATTGGAAAGGTGCTTACCTGTGCGAAACATCCCAACGCTGACAAGCTGAGCGTGACTACAGTTGATATTGGTGGAGAAGAGCCGGTGCAGATCGTCTGCGGTGCACCTAATGTGGAAACCGGACAAACTGTTCCGGTTGCAACTGTTGGAGCGACGCTCTATCCCCATGGCAGTCAGGATGGTTTTACCATTAAAAAGGCAAAGATCAGGGGTGAAAGATCTGAGGGAATGATCTGTGCAGAGGATGAACTGGGCCTCGGGAGCTCACACGAAGGAATCATGGTGCTGAACGACGGAACATCGCCGGGAAGCAGTGCCGCCTCCTATTTCAGCATTGAAAAGGATGTCGTATTCGAAATCGGTCTTACGCCCAATCGGATAGACGGTGCCTCCCACATCGGTGTTGCAAGGGATATCGTCGCCTGGATGGTACAGAACGGAAAGGATGCGAAACTGAATAAGCCCGCCTTGGATGAATACGCCCCGGACAATAAGGACCTCACCATTGAGGTGAAGGTGGAAACACCGGAAGCCTGTCCGCGCTACTCGGGCGTTACACTAACCGGCCTGGAGGTAAAGGAAAGTCCCGACTGGCTGAAAAACAAGCTGCGGGCCATCGGGCAGGAACCGATCAATAATATCGTGGATATCACAAACTTTGTCCTCCATGAAACAGGTCAGCCCCTGCACGCATTTGATGCTGAGAAGATCAGCGGCAACCAGGTGATCGTAAAAACCATGCCGGATGGGACTTCATTTACCACGCTCGATGAGAAGGTGCGAAAACTTACCGGGAAAGACCTGATGATCTGCGATAACAAGGACGGAATGTGCATCGGGGGTGTCTTTGGCGGAATCGGTTCAGGAGTGACTGAAAGAACAAAGAGCATATTCCTGGAATCGGCCTGTTTCGATCCGGTATTTATCAGGAATACAGCCAAATATCACCAGCTCAATACAGATGCATCCTTCAGGTTTGAGCGGGGAACGGATCCCAACAATACAGTGTATGCGCTCAAACGTGCAGCACTTTTGATGAAAGAACTGGCCGGGGCAAAGATCTCCTCAGAGATCACAGACATCTACCCGGAACCCGTTGCAGATTTTGAGGTGCCGGTGAGTTTCAGTAACATGACCAGGCTGATTGGAAAAGAGATCGATCCAGGAACCATCAGGCGAATCCTTGAGTCACTGGACATCAGGGTGGAAAAGGAAGATAAGGAGGGAATGCTGCTGAAAGTTCCGCCCTACCGTGTTGATGTGCAGCGCGAGGCAGATATTGTCGAAGAGATCCTGCGTATCTACGGGTATAACAATGTGGAATTCGGACAGCACCTCAACTCAACACTGGCCTTCGTGGACAAGCCCGACCGTGAAAAGGTGGTCAACACCATATCGGATATGCTCACCGGAATGGGTTTCCTTGAGATCAAATCCAATTCGCTGACAAAAGAGGCCTATTTTAGTGAAGATGACAAGCAGGTGGTGAAGATCCAGAATGCACTCAGCCAGGATCTTTCGAGAATGCGGAAGAGTCTTTTGCCGGGCGGACTTGAGGCAGTCATCTACAACATCAACAGGAGACGGCCCGATCTGATGTTGTATGAATTCGGGAATTGCTATTTCCACGATCCGGATAAAGAGCCGGATCACCCGCAAAAGAGATATTCCGAAGAGTTTCACCTCGGAATCTTCCTGAGTGGAAATTATACGGGAGAGAACTGGATCACCGAACCGGTGCCTTCATCCTATTACCATATCAAGTCGACCGCCCTTTCAGTTTTGCAGAAGCTGAGTATCGACCATGGCAAGCTGAAGGTCAAAGAGGTGAGCAATGAATTTTATGGCCAGGCACTTGAATTCCACACTGGTAAAGGTCGTGTTATGATCGTTGGAAAAGTGAACAGTGCATACACCGAACTGTTCGACATTGATCAGGATGTTTTTGCCGCCGAACTGAATTGGGGACTTGTGCTCAGACTGCATAATAAAAGCAGGATCACTTTCCAGCCACTGCCAAAATTTCCCGAAGTAAGAAGAGACCTGTCCATGCTGCTCGATCGCGAAGTGAAATTTGAACAACTGGAATCGATCGCTTACGGAACAGAGAAAAAACTGCTCAGGGAGGTAGAGCTATTCGATGTCTACGAGGGAAAAAATATTGAAAGCGGGAAAAAGTCCTATGCCGTAAGCTTTACATTACTGGATGAGGACAAAACGCTGACTGATAAGCAGATTGATAAAGTAATGAAAAAGCTTGCAGGATCATTCGAAAAACAACTTGGTGCAGTGATCCGGGGCAATTGATTGAAAATTTTATTAAATTACCACATCCCTATCCCAACTGGCACAGTTATTGTGCAAAATTTGTGTTTCTGAAATACCCGTGAAATAAAAATACGGGTGTTGACTAAAACCTGCTCAGACAAAGGAAAGGCCACGTTGATCTGACCTAGCCTTGTAAGGAAGTTCATTATTAACTACACATCTTAGATTTATAACAGGAATGCACAAAAAGTTTCTATTTCCATTGATTATCCCGGTCATATTGATGACCGGATGTGAATTTGAGTCCTATGAGGATTATGAGATTGATCCATACGATGGTGTGCTGAATTTCACACTTGTCACAAAGAAAGCCGAATGGCAAAACCGCTTCGACCATGCTGCGGTTGTCTTCCAGGACAAAATATGGGTGCTGGGAGGATACAACCCGGGGGAAGTTATGGATGACACCTATTACGAGGATGTCTGGTCCACAGAAGACGGCATACAATGGGAACTCGTACTGGATGATGCACCCTGGAAAGGCCGACGCGGACATTCAGCAGTTGTATATGACGACGGCTCGGGTGAGGCCATCTACCTGTTGGGTGGATTTTCCGTTGATGAAGAAACCGGTTACAGGCAATACTGTAATGATGTCTGGAAATCTGCCGATGGTGTAAACTGGACACAGATCAAGGAGAGAAGCTATCCCGGTCTGGACAGCATCGATACCTGGTTTCCACGAATGAACCACGCCACGGTTGTGGCAAATCACGGCGGACAGGATTACATGTTCATCATCGGCGGGCGCACACAACTTGAAGACCACAATGGATTTTATGCACATGAATACTTCAGTGACGTCTGGAGATCCAGCGACGGCATCACATGGGACAGTCTGCATAACAACGATTTCGGTATGCGTGCCGGACATGCAGCAGCTGTGGACCCTGCAACAGGAACCATCTACATCCAGGGGGGTATGCATGGAATCATTTTCGATACTGATGATAACGCGCCCCACCCGTCGGATGACTGGCACTGGCTGTGGAGTTCAACTGATGGTGTCAACTGGACATCCTCCTACGATTCCATCGTGAACAGCAGTTACCTGTGGAGATCCGAACACACAATGACATGGTACGAAGAGGGTCTCTGGACCTTCCCGGGTCAAACCACATCCACCATGCATTATCACTTTGCAAACAGTAACCATTATCCTACATGGCGGCTCGATGGCGGGAGCACATGGATGGTTGATTCGGAGGGATCTGACCTGAAGGGCCGTCACAGCTATGCGACAGTCATTTTCCAGGATAAATTATGGTTCCTGGGGGGCTTCACGAGCTTTCACGGGCAAAACAATGATGTATGGACCGCTGAACTTAACTAGAAGAATGATCATGAAAAGAATAATATTCCTGCTCCTGGCCTCCAGCGCCATGACAATCAACGCCCAGTTAATCGGAGAACAAACGAATTCAAACCCGGATCGTTTTTCCATCCCCGTGAAAAACTGGGACCTGCAAATCGTCGCAGATCAAAACTATTACCCGACCTACCTGGCCGATCCCCTTGGGATCCGTTTCGGAGTGTCCAGTCAGACCATGCACTACAGTGACTTTGAGCACTCCGACAAGGTCAATGAGAATGGCACCTATTTAGGGAAACTGGTAATCAACCCCGGTGTAAGATTCAGTCTGTTTAAATTCTCCCCGGAAAGTAATCCGAATCTTGGGGTCGAGATTGACCTCGGTGCGACCATCCCCACCTTTATGCGTGCGGGCAACCATGATGTGATCGGACTGGACGGGATCTACTATTTTGCAATTGCCGGAAAACCTACCGAATGGCTGGCCCTGAGGTTTTCCAAGCACCATATCTGCACACATGTGGGGGATGAATTTCCCGATCAAATCCAATCACCGACCGATTTCGATTTCCTGATCCTCCAGTTACCGGTCAGGGATGATTTCATCCTCTCTGCCGCTGCAAAACCCCTGTACTTCCTGGGAAATAAAGACCTTAATATCTTGCAGGTGTATGGAGATTTTGGGTTTTTTATGCCTGGAAAGGATTTTATGGGAGGAAGGCAGAACAAGCCACATCGTGATGCATACCTGAATCTGCAGGGAGGGATGGAGATCGAATACCACCTTCCCAACCGTTACATGGGTGGGGTCTTCACTGCACTCAATGTGAGTGCTTACCAGTTGAATGCCTATTCACCGAATATCTCTGCCATGGTGGGCTATATTTTTCCCCAGCAATGGAACAAAAAACGGTTGCGCATCGGGCTGAACTATTACAACGGCAGAAGCTGGAGCAACCAGTTCTATAACCGCAAGGAAAAATTTGTGGCATTTTTTGTCGAAGCGGATATTTAGGTCAGTCGAGAGGTGAGAGTGGAGGGTCGGGAGAGAAGTCGGCAGTCGGCAGTTCGCAGTCGGCAGCAGTGTGTCAGTAGCCGGCTGTGCCCTGAGCTTGTCGAAGGGCCCTTTGGCACAACATTTGAATGTTTTTGCTGCGAAAGGAGAACAATGATGAGAAAAATAGTTTTTATAATCATTCTTGCAATGCTTGGTTCCTTTGCAAATGCACAGGATACCGGAAAATTAAGTAAACGTGAACAGAGGAAGTTGCTCAAGGAAGAGCGGAAAAAAGAGGAGGCGAATGCTGCAGCAGAATATGCAAAGCTGGTGGACTACATGGTGAAGAACTCCGAATTTGTCCTCGAAGCAGATATGCTTTTCGACAAATATGGAAACAGTCAGCCCGTTAGCTCAACCGTAAACTTCATCTCGGTAGATTCTACCGAAGGTGTTTTACAGGTAGGTAGCCCGATGTACCTCGGACGCAACGGCGTCGGGGGAGTGACCATTGATGGCAATATCTCCGATTATGAGTTTACAAAGAATGAGAAAAGGGGAAGCTATACAATCAATTACAACCTGATCAGTCCAGTCGGGAGTTACGATGTCAACATCTCGGTCAGCGAATCCGGAAGGGCCGATGCCAGGGTCAGCGGTAATTTCTCAAGCGGATCACTGCGCTATTCAGGTAAACTTGTACATCCTAAACGAAGCAGGGTTTACAAAGGAATGGCACTTTAAATGGTCCCGGAATAGAATAGTGGCCAGATATTATAATTATTTAAAAGGTGCGTACAGGCATATACGCACCTTTTTAAATTTCAATTTGGTCTTACAGACTCAGCATCAATTTGCCGCAACAACCAGGTCTCAATCCATTGATATCGATGACAGGAAATCCTGGAAGGTCCTCCAGATGCAATTACTTAAAATTCTCCAGGGAATACTTGAACCGCTTGATACTTCGCTTTGGCGTTTTGATGAACTCCTCTTCGTGGATGTGCATATTCACGATCCCTTCATAGCCCTTTAATTGCTTGTTGATCTCCTTGCGGTTCTCCTCCATCTTCTGTTCAAGCTGGTCCTTCACACCATCTGCCTCAGCAGCATCCATGTCAGGATTCACCAATGCTTCAAGCCTGTGGTCATCGTTCATGAGCACCACCGATTCGGCAATATAGGGTAGGTTATTCAGCTTGGCCTCGATCTCCTCAGGGTAGATATTCTGACCCGATGGTCCGAGGAGCATACTTTTACTTCTCCCCTTGATGTAAACATAGCCGTCCTTGTCGGTCACCCCCAAGTCACCCGTATGCAACCACCCATCCTTGTCGATGGTGGCCGCTGTGGCCTCTTCATTCTTATAATAGCCATTCATCAGGTTTTCTCCTTTCACGAGAATTTCCCCGACTTCCTTGTAAGGATCTGAAGAATCAATCCTGAGTTCCATGATATCGTCCAGGATCTTTCCGGATGATCCGGGCCTTGAAGTTTTCCATCCATCATAGGAGATCAGGGGTCCGCATTCGGTCATCCCGTATCCGATCGTAAAAGGAAATTTGATCCGTTTGAAAAACTTCTCCACGTCGGCACTAAGCGCTGCTCCACCGAGAACAGCCTCTCGGAAACGTCCGCCGAATGAATCCATTACCTTTTTACGGATCGCCCCATAGAGCATATTGTTGATCCCCGGTATCGCCAGCAGCACCTTCATGGAACCCTTGGAGATAGTGGGCAACAACTTTTTCTTATATAATTTTTCAAAGAACAGCGGGATGAACATGATCAGGTGGGGCCGGATCTCTGCAAATGCTTTCAGCAACAATGGTGTGGCAGGGATCTTCCCGAGAATGGTCACATGCACTCCCTTGGTCAGTGGAAAGAGAAAATCAAAAGCACAACCATAACAATGTGCCAATGGAAGAACAGCAAGCATTTTTTCGCCCGCATTCAATTCAATGGAATTTCTTGCAAAAACCATGTTCCCTGCAAGACTGTTTGCAGACAGCATTACCCCTTTGCTGAAACCCGTTGTTCCAGAAGTATAATTGATCTCCACAAGTTCACTATTATCCACCTCGGGAAATTTCAGGAGATCTTTGGAGTATCCGTCGGGATATTGCTTTTTGAACAGCTCATCCATTTTGTCCACTGCATCCTTCAGCTTCTTTTTGGGTTTTGGAGAGATCACAGTAAAATCTTCGATGGCAACCGTTCCGATCAGCTTCTCCATATCTGTCTCCTTCAAACCCTCAAACATCGATTTGTCTGCAAAAAGCAACATGGAGTCCGAATGGTTGATGATGTTGGTGGCATCCTCAGGTTTGAAATCCGAAAGGATCGGCACCACAACAGCTCCGTAGGTGATCGTGGCCATAAAAGCAACACACCAGTTGGCCGAGTTCTTCCCGAATAGCGCGATCTTGTCACTTCTTTTTATTCCCAGTTCCCTGAAAAGAAGATGCATATTCGCCACCCTTTCTGATAGATCGCCGTAAGTGATCTCAGGCCCCTGGTAATCAGAAAGCGCAGGAAGATCCCAGTTCTCCCTGAAACTGTCTTCATATAACTTGATAAAATTCTGCTGAATCATCTTCTGGTAGTTTTGGTTTGCTTAAAGATATGAAAAATCGAAAAACAAGGAAACTCTGATCCCAATACATCGCTGTTAATGGCAGACAATTTCTTAAGATAAATAAAGGCTGATTCTAAAATTCTCAGGTAGTGATCAATCCAGTGGTTTCTCCTCGAAGTCCGCTGTATTCACCCATCACTCCCCATCGCCCGATCATGCATGTTCTGATATCAACATGACTGGATCATATCCGCTCCTCGACCACTTGCCAGTCAAGTACCTTCCAGAAATTTCCCAGGTATTCGGGACGCCTGTTCTGGTAGTCCAGGTAATATGCATGTTCCCAGACATCTGCAGTTAGCAGGGGTTTCAATCCATCACGGATCGGATTATCAGCGTTCGAAGTTGTTATGATGGAGAGCTTTTCCGCTTCATCGATGACGAGCCATGCCCATCCTGATCCAAAGAGTGCGGCAGCATCTTTCTCAAAGGCACCCTTGAACTGATCAAGTGACCCGAAATCTCGGTCGATCAAAGCCCGCAACTTGCCTTCAGGCTCCTCCTTCGGATCCGGTGAAAATGAGGTGAAATAGAATGTGTGGTTCCACACCTGTGCACCATTATTGAAAATACCTCCCTTGGCTTTTTTAACGATCGTCTCCAGGTCGGCATTCACAAAATCAGACCCGGGCAATAGTTTATTCAGCTTATCAACATAGGACTGGTGATGTTTTCCATAATGAAATTCCAGTGTTTTTGCACTGATGACAGGTTCTAAGGCATCCTTTGCATAAGGCAGGGCCGGTAGTTCAATAGACATAGTCTTTGTTTTTGGTTAGACTGATAATTTAAGGTAAAACTGTCAGACTATCAAGAATGACAAGGCGTTGTACAGCAGCTCCAGAATTAAGATTCGGGCAGCGCTTATTCATTAATTCTGACGGGCTGGCTTGTATAGTTCATCATGGTGATGCATGATGGTATCTACCCGCATTCCTCCAAACCATGTATTTTCCAACCGGATATTACGTGACTGTCTGATTATAAATGGCGCATTGACCACCTCTGCTACCTCGAGATCTCTGATATAAACATCATTAATTTCCCGATCGGGCCAACCAAGTGACCTGATACCGTAATTAGCGCGTTTTACTTTTACCCCATGGAGGTATATATCATGGAACCATGAAGGATACAGGCTGGTAGTGTCTCCATCATAATTCGGAACAAGTCCAACCACGTCATTAAGTACATTGTTGAACCTGCTGTTGACCATATAGATATCATGCACCTCTCCTCCTCTTTTTCGACTGCCTTTCAGATAAAGTGCCATATACACATACTGGGGTGAGAAGCAATCTGCAATGTAAATATCTGATGCCCCTCCCGACATCTCACTTCCGATGCAGACAGCATGATGGCCATGGAATACACAATTTCTTACAGCAACATTCTCAGTTTTGCCACCCAGCCGGTTCCGTTCTATATAAGGTGAGGAAATATCTTCAAGAACTGTACCTGTGATATCTACACCGAACATTCCCTCCTGGTCGCGTCCGGATTTGATCACTATGTTGTCATCGTGGTTATTGAAAATCACATTCTCAATCAATACATTCTTCGAGGATTCCACATCAATTCCATCATTGTTTACTACCTGGGCGTCATAGAGCAGATTCCTGAAAACCAGGTTTTCTGAAAAAACGGAATGCACCACCCAAAAAGGGCTTTCCTTTAGAAATATACCATCCATCAATACATTCCTGCACATAAAGAACTGGACCAGGTCTGGCCGCAACGCCATGTTGGTAAAACGCCTCTCACGCAACGGAATGTTCTGGTTGTTGACCTCACGTAAATGGATATAACCGGGTGTTTCCCCTACCTCCATATCAGCAATGTCACGTTCCCGGGCCCAACTTTGCCAGTGCTCTCCGTTTCCTGAAATTACAGGTTGTGCCCCATTCCCCTTTACTGCTTTAATGATGATATTTTCCTTGTTAAATGCACGTACGAGTGGAGAATAACCGTAAATAGTGGTCCCTTCATAACGTGTGATCACCCCGTCGCCTTCATTCATGAAATTGTCCCGGATTGTATCAAAACGGATCTCAATACTCGGATCCAGCAAGATTGCCAGATTGCTGGTCAGGTCCATCGGACCGGAAAACCTGTATACATCTGTCTCCTTGACCCATGCTTGCTTTCCACTGGTATGCCTGAAATAGATCACACCGCCTCCCCTCCGTTCAATTTCCCTGACGGCACGCTCAAATGCAGGTCGGAAATCCTTCGTCCCTGAGATATCAGGATGAAGCCCGGAAAATTTGATCATATCAATTGTATCCCCGCTGACTTCCGGAAACTTGATATTTCTGGCTATTTCATCAATCCGTTGATAAACATAGTCAGTGGTTGCATCAACTGTATCACCCTGTAATGCAGATTTTTTTCCACATGATGAAACAATAAGCATTACAGCGATCACTCCGGCAAGATTCCTGGACATCAGGTTTACTTTCATTCACTCTTTTTTATCATACAACAATCAATCCCTAAAATTATAAAAATAACTCACCCCCTCCTACTCCATCCTTTGTCCTCTGCGAACTGCCTACTGATCTTGCCATTTGCCCATTGCCTCAGCTATTTTAGGATTTCTTCTGTGAAGACTGCAGACTGCGAACTGCCGACTAACTCTCGACCCTCAACTCT
>JGI12048J13642_10044619_pt1 | contig 22840 bp, 21 predicted proteins | sample ElkSlonscriptome_16_FD_13642 | JGI IMG/M metagenome (IMG submission 13642)
CGCCCGGGAATGCTCGTTGGTGTTGAGATAGATGAACTCGGACTCCAGGGCCAGCTCCCTGAAGATTTCCTGGAAACGGGAGGTCCAGTAGACCTGGCCGACCCCGGAGACCGAACCGGCCTCCTCCCGAGTCAGCTTGCTCCCCTCCCAGACCGCGATCTTTTCGTTGGTCTCCCGGACGAAGAGAACCTCCCGGTGTTTTTTCTCCCGAGCGTCGGTACAGATGACCAGAATCGTCTCCTCCTGATCGATGCCGGAGAGATAAAACAGGTCGGTCTGCTGAATAAACCGCCGAACCCCGTCGGCGCTTTTGGGCAGAATGTCGGCGGAATGAAACACCGCCACCGATTTGGGCTTGAGGCGGGCCGCAAAGGCCTTGCGGTTTTCAACAAAAAGAGAATGATCGATCGAATGGTATTTCACGGATGCCTTTCATTTATACTATCGAATCCTGAATCCGGTTGTCGAAAACCCGGCGGCTCTTGCGCTCGGACCGCGGAAGGGCGCCGTAGTCGAGGACCTCCACCGTGGGGGTGACCAGGACCTGGCGTTTCATCTGCCGGACCACCTCCCGGGCCAGTTCATCGGACCGGCCCGGGTCCACGCCCTCGCCTAGTTCCACCACCAGCCGCATGACGCCCCGCTCCGAGGCGTCCCGCGACAGATGGATCTGATATTCCGAACCGATCCCCTCCACACCGGACAGAACCGAATCGATGGTGGACGGATAGAGGTTCACAGCCCGGAATTTGAACATATCGTCGGTCCGCCCCTTGATGCGGGAATGCCGGGGCAGCACCGTGCCGCAGGTGCAGGGGCCGGAGATAATGCGGGTGATGTCCCGGGTGCGGTACCGAATCAGGGGCACCGCCTCTTTGCGCAGGGTGGTCACCACCATCTCCCCCCATTCCCCCTCTTCCACCGGGGTCAGGGTGTCGGGGTCCAGGGTCTCCAAGAGATAGTAATCGGCCCAGTAATGGATGCAGTCGTGGTGGGGGCATTCGATCCCCACCCCGGGTCCGTACAGCTCGGTCAGACCGGTGATGTCGAAAAGCTCCGCCCCGCCCAGAAGCTCCGAAATTTTGTTACGCATGGAGACCGATGACCGCTCCGACCCGTAGATCACCTTTTTGAGGCGAATTCGGTCCCGAATCCCCCGGCGGTGGACCTCTTCGGCCATCAGCAACCCCATCGAAGCGGTGCAGCAGAGTACCGTGGCGCCGAGGTCCTCCAGAAACCGGCACTGCATGTCCACATTCCCAGGGCCCACCGGCAGGGCCATGGCCCCCAGCTTTTCGCAGGCGGTCTGAAATCCGGCCCCGGCGGTCCAGACCCCGTACCCCACGGCGATCTGAACCCGATCCCGGGGGGTGACCCCGGCCATTTCATAGGCCCGGGCAAAAAAATGGGTCCAGTCGTCTATGTCCTTCCGGGTGTAGCAGAGGTTTTTGCGCTTTCCGGTGGTGCCGCTAGAGGAATGGATTCGAACTACCTGCTCATCCGGGACCGCACACAGGGGCAGCGGGTACCCGTCCCGAAGGTCGTCCGCGGTGGTGAAGGGCAGCTTTTGCAGATCATCCAGGCCCTGAATGTCGGTGGGGGCCACCCCGGCCCGATCCAGCTTGGCCCGATAGGCCGAAGACCCGGCATAGGCATGGGCCACAGTCCACTTGAGTCCTTTGAGCTGAAGGACTTCAAGCTCGGCGCGGGTTTTGAATTCCGGTCCGAAGATCGGTGTCGTCATTAAATGCTCCGTTTCGACGGTTGGTATTCAACCGCATGTCTATTTCAATTTCGGGTCAATTTCCGGCCAACACCTTCACCACCGACTCATGCAGCCACCCCTCGGAGCCGTCCCTGGCCCGGATTCGGTACCAGGGGCCGGTTTCCCCTCGCACATTGTGTCGGGACCCGGCGGCCTCCACATACTTGACCGGCTGGTCGAGGCCGGGTCCGGACCGAACATTGGCCCGGGTGGTGGTGGCGATCAGTTTGAGGCCGGACCCGCTCCCCGCCGGGGCTTCCGAAAGGGTTGCCGCTGGACCGGATACCGGCTCATCCACCGGTCGCACGTATTTGGTGGGAACCCATCCGAAGGAGCCGTCCATCATTTCGATTTTGAGCCATCCGTCGGGGGTCCAGCCGGCCAGCCGGTAGGTTTCCCCGATCAACCCCTGCCCCTTGACCTGGGCGTTGTTTCCGGGGGCATACCGGATGTTGACCACATCCCGGTAAACCTCCACCTCCTTGACCGGCCGGCGGCCTTCCCGTGCGGCCTCGGCGGCATCGATCACCGGTGTCCCCTGACGAAAGGGCGCCGCCGCGGACGGGGCCGACACCGGGGATTCAGATCGACGGCTTTCCGGCGGTACCGCCGGGCCCGAGGTTGAAGGAGATGCGGATGTACCCCGGTCGGTCCGGGTAAAGACGGATTGGGCGCTGTTCAGTGAACCTTCCCATCGGTTCATGGACCGGTCCAGATACCGGGCCAGGGAGGCCGTTCCCGGGGTATCCTCCACCGGCGGCAAGGGATCGACCCCCACCGTGTTATACAGCCGAAAAGCCGCATTTTCCAGTTCCGTAAAAGCCAGATAATGGCGCATGCGGGTCTGAAGCAGGTCTCCGGATCGGCGAATCAACGACACCCCGTCCGAGCCGGGAACCGGACCGCCGGCAGACTCGATCTGAAGCTTCGTATTGACATCATCCAGAAGGTAAGAGAGCCGATAGTCTTCCAGAGCCCTTTCGAACCGCTGCCGAGCCAGATGCACCTGGGTCAGGATGGCCGCATTCACTACCAACCGTCGGGGGTCGTCGGCCCCCTTTCCCCGGGTCTCCGGCGGGTATGAGGCGGACCCGGGCATGATCAGGCTGGGGATCAGCCGCAGCCCGATCTCCCGCCATTCCCGGCCGGCCAGCCAGGGATCATCCCCCCGGCCCGGTCCGTCCGAATTGAAAACCAGCCCCGGCTGAAGCCGCAGCATCGCCTCCCGGGTTCGGGCCACGCCGACATCCCCGGACATTCCGGACCCCCGGGCCTCCCACCGGTGGACCAGAGCGAGGTGCTCCAAATCGGCGGTCGATTTTTTCAGACTCGGGATATTCGGCTGATTCCAGGCAGGCGCCACCAGTCGAAAGCCGGACCCCGGATTGAGGCCCATCCATTCGGCCAAATCGATTTTGGCCGGAGATAGGTCCCCCATCCATTCCCGCAACCCGCGAATCGACTCGATCAGCTCCCGTTGGCCTTCCAAGGCTTCCCGGGAAGGCGAGGCGCTTCGGCGGTTGATCTCCCGGGTGACCCGAAGGGCCTCCCGGGCCTGGCCGAGAAGCCTTCCGATATCCGAGGTGAGCGCCTCGGCACCGGCGGCACGGTAGTAGCGCTCACGGGTTTCATGAAGAATGTTTCGAACCGCTTTCAGACGAATCCCCCGGGTGTCGGAGACCGGTTGAATCCCTTTGCGGGTGACGGCATGAAGGAGGCCGAAATCGAGCACGTTCCAGACGGTGGCGATATCGGTCCGCCGTCCATCGGCTCCGGAGAGCGGGGCGCCGCCGGAAAAGGGCGGGGTCCCCGAATCCGCGGCGGTGCCTTCGGCCGAATCCGGATAACCGTATCCGGCGGCCCGGACCAGATCCACCAGGGATTCGTAATCGGGAGCGGCGGTGACCGACCGGTCCAAAGCTTTTCCCATTTTCTCGACTTCGGATGTCAGGTTGTGCTGAACAGCCCGGGCCATGGCCTCATATAAGGTGAGGGGACCGGACACCGTCTCCCGGGCCGCCTGCATCGATCGGCCGGCCTCCCGCTCCATGGCGGGTTGAGGCTTCTGAAATAACGGTTGACGGGTGATCCCTTGACAGCCGCTGAACAATAGACCCGAGATGATGGAGAAGACAATGAATTTTCGCACCGGCGGTGGCCTCCTGAGGGTTTGAGTGGATTCGTCGGATGGTCGCCCATTGAAAACCAATTCCAGCGGATTTTGTCAAGCCGAATGTGAAGGCATTCGAACCGGTGCGCTTTGGCATGAAACCGAATTCGCTTGAATGCTGAAAGAGATTGGAAATCCGCTTGACAATAAAAATTAGAGGATGATATTGGTTCTAATTTTTTATATAGGAATACCCATACCCTTGCTCCGGCATCGAGTCGGGGCTTTATATCCAAAAGGAGGTTCAATGAGGAGATACGAAACGATCGTCATCGCCGACCCCGATCTGTCGGAAGATCAGCGGGGCCCGTTGTTCGGCCGAATGACGGAAATTATTGATCAGGAAGGCGGCTTTCTGATCCAAACCGATGAGTGGGGCGGCCGCAAGCTGGCTTATGAAATCAAAGGCAAACCCCGCGGATATTATGTGCGCCTCGAGTATTGCGGAACGGGCCCGGTAGTGGATGAACTGGAGCGGTTCTACCGAATCGACGACCGGGTCCTCAAATTCATGACCATAGTCCTGGAAAAGGATGCCGATGTCGACGCCGTGAAGGCCCGAATGGCCGAGGCCGAAGCTGCGGAAACCCAAGCCGCCGAAGAGGCCGAGAGAGAAGCTGCGGAAGAAACCGTTGCGGAACCGGCAGGCGAACCCGAAGTCGCGAAAGAAACCGCCGCGGAACCGGCAGGCGAACCCGAAGTCGCGGAAGAAACCGCCACGGAACCGGCAGGCGAACCCGAAGTCGCGGAAGAAACCGCCACGGAACCGGCAGGCGAACCCGAAGTCGCCCCGGCGTCTTCGGAAACCGAGACCGACACCGAAACGGCCCCGCCTTCGGAAACGGCTGAAACCAAGAAGGAGGTATAACATGGCATTCCGTCCCAGAAAGAAACGAAGAAGAATTTTTCACCGCCGCAAGGTCTGCCGCTTCTGTGCCGACAGCAGCCTGCCGATCGATTATAAAGAACCCAGAACCCTGGGGTACTTCACCACGGAACGGGGCAAAATCATTCCCCGGCGGATTTCCGGAACCTGCGCCAAACATCAGCGGCAGCTGAACACGGCCATCAAACAGGCCCGAACCATCGCCCTTCTGCCCTATGTGGGGTCCGTGGAAGTATAGGGACGGAATCGATCCGTGCCCGACGGCCAGACAGACATCCGAAAAGACATCGCCAGAGGGATCGCCCTCACCGTATTGATCTTTGTCGTATCGATCTATATTCCGGTGTTCGGCTTTTTCTTTTCTCTCTTCATACCCCTGCCGATCCTCTTCGCCCGAATGAAACTGGGCCGGCAGGCCGGTGCGGCGGTTCCGGTGATCTCGGCCCTGATTATGACCGGCTGGATCGGCGGGGCCTCTTTTGACACGGTGTTTTTCGCCCAACTCCTCCTTCTCGGATTCATCATGGGGGAGCTGTTCGAACGAAACCTTTCCGTGGAAAAAACGGTCGGCTACACCGCCGCCGTGGTTCTCGGAGCCGGGCTTCTGGTGCTGGTGGTCTACGGCAACCTTTCCGACGTCGGGCCGGGCGGCCTGGTGTCGGAATATGTCGACAAAAACCTGAAGTTGACCCTGGCGCTGTACGAACAGGTGGGGGTATCCGAAGAAAATATTCGGATCATTTCCGAATCCATAGACAAGATCCGGTATGTGCTGGTTCGGATCATTCCGGCCCTGGCCGTCACCTTTACCCTGTTCATCACCTGGACCACCCTGTTGATGTCGAAACCGATTCTCAGGAGCCGGGGGTTGTTCATTCCCGATTTCAGCCCCCTCAACCACTGGAAGGTTCCCGAAAACCTGGTGTGGGGCGTCATCGGGTGCGGATTGATGCTGCTGTTTCCCGACAAATCCATCAAACTGGTGGGTATGAACGGGCTCATCATTTTAATGACCATCTATTTTTTCGGCGGCATCGCCATTGTGTCCTTCTATTTTGAAAAAAAACGGTTTCCCCTGTTTCTGCGGTTTTTCCTGTACAGCCTGATCGCACTTCAGCAGATCGTGCTGTTTCTGGTGATCGGACTGGGTTTTTTCGATATGTGGCTGAATCTCAGAAAACTGGAACCCCACAACCATGAGTGAATACTCGATCCCCGAATACGGAGGCGTGACATGAAAGTCATTTTAACCGAAACCATTGAATCCCTGGGCATCATCGGCTCCGAAGTCGATGTGGCCAAGGGGTATGCCCGAAATTACCTCCTGCCCCAGCGCAAAGCCGTGACGGCCACCGAGGCCAACCGAAAGTCCATGGAACAGGAAAAGGCCAAATTCGAACTCCAGATCGCCAAGGAAAAGGCCTTTGCCGAGGAAATGGCGTCCCGGCTGGAAGGGGTTTCCTGCACCATTCCGGCCAAGGTCAGCGAGGAAGACCGGCTATACGGCAGCGTCACCATTCGCGACATCGCCGACGCGCTTGCGGCGCAGGGGGTGGAAGTGGACAAACAGATGATCCTGCTGACCGAGCCCCTGAAAACCCTGGGCACCTACACCGTTCCCATTCGGGTCTACACCGATGTGGAACCGGAAATCACCGTGGAAGTGGTGCCGGAAGAAGAATAGAATTTCCCCCGAAGCGCATCGGGAGTACTCGACCCGGTGCGCCTGTTTTCGACGGTGCGCCTGTTTTCGACTTTTTTTGATTCTCTTCATGAGGGCTTGTCCATGGCCAAACCGCGATCCAAACCCAACAAAGACATCGCATTGTACAAACTGCCGCCCCAGAACACCGAGGCCGAGGAATCGCTGCTCAGCGCAATTCTGCTGGACAACAACACCCTCATCGACATCATGGAGATGCTCTCCCCCGAAGACTTTTACACCAGTTCTCATCAGAAGATATTCGAGGCGGTGACCGACCTTTTCTCCCGGAATGAACCGGTGGATCTCATCACCCTGACCAACATCCTGACCGAAAAAGGGATCATCAATGATATCGGCGGGGAAAGCTACCGGGGCGCCACCTATCTTTCCTGGTTGACCGACGCGGTGCCCATGGCGGTCAACGCTCCGCACTACGCCCGGATCATTCGGGACAAGGCCTGTCTCAGGCGGCTGATCGAAAAATCCAATGAAATCACCCGCCGGTGCTACGAAGACCAGGGCAATGTGGACGAGGTGGTCGATTTTGCCGAAGGGGCGATCTTCGAGGTCACCGAAGACAAGATCAAGCCCTCGTTTTTTCCCCTGGGCAAAATCATCGAGGCCAACATCGACACCCTGGAAGAGCGACAGGGAAACAAATCCCTGATCACCGGGGTCCCCACCGGGTTTACCCATCTGGACAACCTCACCGCCGGTTTTCAGCCCTCGGATCTGGTCATTCTGGCGGCCCGGCCCAGCATGGGAAAGACCGCTTTCGCCCTCAGCCTCGCCCGGAACGCCGCTGTGGACGGGGGCGTGCCGGTGGCCTTCTTTTCCCTGGAAATGTCCCGGGAGCAGCTTTCCATGCGGATGCTCTGCGCCGAAGCCCGGGTCGACTCCTCCCGAGTGAGAAGCGGGTTTTTCAGCCGGGACGACTGGGAGGCGCTCACCGAGGCGGCCGGTGTGCTTTCGGAAACCCCGCTTTTCATCGACGACTCTCCGGATGTCACTACCGTGGAGATTCGAGCCAAATCCAGACGATTGAAGCTGGAAAAGGACATCGGCCTGGTCATCATCGATTACCTTCAGCTCATGAAATCCCACGGCAACCGGGAACGCCGCGAACTGGAGATTTCCGAAATCTCCCGCTCCCTGAAGTCCCTGGCCAAGGAGTTGAGCGTGCCGGTCATCGCCTTGTCTCAGCTCAACCGAAAGCTGGAAGAGCGTTCCGACAAGCGCCCGATGCTCTCCGATCTGAGAGAGTCGGGGGCCCTGGAGCAGGATGCGGACGTGGTCGCCTTTATCTACCGGGACGAGGTCTACAACAAGGATGAAAACAATCCCAACCGGGGCAAGGCCGAGATCATACTGGGCAAACAGCGAAACGGGCCCATCGGCACCGCCAACCTTACATTCATCAACACCTATACGCGGTTTGAAAACCCCGCACCCGAAGGAATGATGGACGACATGCCTGTATGAGGAACATTTTCGGAAACACCGAGGGGTTGAAGGCAGACCCGCTTCGACGGCTGGGGAATCTCTACCGCCGCCGGGTCCCCAAAGAATTTTTGATCACCCCGGACCAGGCCCGGGAAATCGCCGGCCTCTCCCACGACATCGGCCGGCAGATCGGGCTGCTCATCGACCGGTCCGGCAAGGTCTTCTATGTCATCGTAGGGGACGCCGCCCGAATCGTCATCCCCGACACCCCGGAACACCGCACCGTACCCGGGCGGCTCAAGGGTCTTCGGTGCGTCCACACCCATCTCAAGTCCGAACCCCTCTCTTCCGACGACCTCACCGACCTGGCCCTGCTTCGGCTGGACATGATGGCCGCCGTCACCCTGACCGATACCGGCGGGCCCGATCAGGTCCATATCGCCCACATCCTTCCCACCGGCTCCCCGGAAGAACCCTGCCGAGTGCTGGAACCGCTTCCGCCCACTGAACTGGATATCGGTTTTTCGGCCCGGGTCCGGGCCCTGGAGCAGGAGCTGGCCCACATTCGATCGCTGTACACCGGCAAAAAAGGGCAAGAACGGGCGGTCTTGGTCAGCGTCTCCACCGCCCCCCGCCGGGAGGCCGAGGACTCCCTCGACGAACTCAAGGAGCTGGCCCGATCCGGCGGGCTTCATGTGGTGGACACGGTGCTTCAGCTGCGAAAAAAGGCAAATCCCCGATTCCTGATGGGTCGGGGCAAGCTTCAGGAGCTGAATCTTCTGGCCCTTCAGCAGGGTATTTCTCTGCTCATCTTCGATCAGGAGCTGAACCCCTCGCAGATCCGCTCCATCACCGACCAGACCGACCTGAAGGTCCTGGACCGGACCCAGCTGATTCTGGATATCTTCGCCCAACGGGCCCAGACCCGGGAAGGCAAGCTTCAGGTGGAACTGGCCCAGCTCAAATATCTGCTTCCCCGGCTGGTGATCAAAAACACCGCCATGTCCCGACTGACCGGCGGCATCGGGGGTCGGGGTCCCGGGGAAACCAAGCTCGAAATCAACCGCCGCCGGGTTCGGGACCGCATCAACCGTCTGGAAAAATCGCTCTCCGGAGTGCTCAAACAGCGGAAACAGCAGCGGGCCAAGCGGAGTAAAAAAGGGCTGCCGATCATCTCCATCATCGGCTACACCAACGCGGGCAAGTCGACCCTGCTCAACACCCTCACCGACAGCGAGGTATTGGCCGAAAGCCGCCTCTTCGCCACCCTGGACCCCTCCAGCAGGCGGCTTCGGTTTCCCCGGGACCTCGAGGTCATCATCACCGACACGGTAGGGTTTATTCGGGACCTGCCCCAGGACCTGATGGTCGCCTTTCGGGCCACCCTGGAAGAGCTCAACAACGCCGACCTGCTGCTTCATGTCATCGATATCGGCAATCCCCGTTTCGAGAAGCAGATCGCATCGGTGGAACAGGTCCTGGCCGACCTGGATCTGGCGGAGATGTCGGTGATTCGAGTGCTCAACAAACAGGATCTTCTGGATTCGGAATCGGTGGAAACCATTCAGCGAATCCAGGGCGGCATTCCGGTCTCCGCCACCGACCGAACCTCACTGTTGCCGCTGATCGAGAAAATGGAAACCGAAATCGGCAACCGGATACCTTCTCCTTGACATCCGATGAAAAATATATAAGTTAGATCTCCATGGAGTTCGAAGACATCAGGCGGATCGGTATCGGCGCCGCATACAAGGGGGGGGAGGTACTCAGCAACTGTTTCGGCCGCATCTCCGATATTCGAAAAAAAGGCGCCATCGATCTGGTGACGGAGGCCGATCTCAATGCCGAAAAAGCGATCCTTGAGATCATCCGCTCCCGTTGCCCCGATCACTCGGTTCTGGCCGAAGAAAGCGGCTTCGGCGCCGGCGATTCCGACTACCGCTGGATTATCGATCCCCTCGACGGCACCACCAACTACACCCACCGACTGGGTCTGTTCTGCGTTTCCATCGCCTGTGAATTCAAAGGAAGAATGGCGGTGGGCATTGTTCTGAATCCGACCACCGGAGAACTCTTCACCGCCATTCAAAACAAGGGCGCCCAGTTGAACGGCCGCCCCATTCGGGTCTCAGACACCGACCGCCTTTCCGACAGCCTTCTCGTCACCGGTTTTCCCTATGACCTGAAAACCCATCTGGATCCGCTGATGGCGCGGTTCGCCAACTGCCTTAAATCCGCCCGGGGAGTGCGTCGGCTCGGCTCGGCGGCGCTGGACCTCTGCTTTGTGGCCTGCGGCCGGTTCGACGGATTCTGGGAAGAAAACCTCCATCCCTGGGATACCGCCGCCGGAATGCTGATTGCAAAAGAGGCCGGGGCCCGGGTGACCGATTTTTCCGGCGGGCCCTATCGGATCGATACGCCGACCCTACTGGCGACCAACGGAAGGATTCATGAAGAAATGATTCCATTACTATCCATAAAGGACATGCAATGACGAAAAATTCGGGCAAAAGCGTATTTCTAAACGATCATGTAGGATGCTTCGGCGACTTCGACATCGAGGATATGGTGTGCAAAAAATTCTGTGTCCTCAGCCTCCGCTGCACCATCGAACGCGAGCAGATCGAGCAGATGGAACTTCTGGAAGACCTGGTCTCTTCGGAGAACATGTTTATCAAAATTCAATAACCCCGCCCATCCTCCCCCGAGAAAGCCTTTTCCCCACAAAAACAACAGCCGGAAATGCATGGAAGGGCCGCCTGAAGGGCGGTGTCCAGGCATTTCCGGCTTTTTTAGTCCATTCTGAAGAGCGGTTTTCGGAGTGCCGCCCCGCACCGGTCACCGGGTTTCGAGTTTCCCCCGGATCATCTCCAGCTGTTTTCTCAGGCTTTCATCCGCCTTCATCTGTTTTTCCACCACCCCGATGGAATGAATGGCCGTGGCATGGTATCGATTGAAGCTTTTGCCGATGGCCTGGAGCGGTTGGTCGGTATACTGCCGGGCCAGATAGATGGCCACCTGCCGGGGCCGAACGATGTGCTTTTTTCGGGACCGGGAGACGATCTCCGATGGGGTGATGTTGAAGGCTTCACACACCAGTTTTTTGATATAATCGACCGTGACGGTCTGTTTCTGCTGAACGATGTTCTGAATTACGCTCTCGGCCAACCGGATGTCGATGGGGGTTTTCAGGAGTGAGGATTTGGCCGTCAGGCTGAGCAGACCGCCCTCCAGCTGACGGACGTTTTCGGAGAGTTCCCCGGCCAGGTATTCCACCACCCGCGGGGAGATGTTGCAGCCGAGGGTTTCGATCTTTTTGTTGAGGATCTTCATCCGCGTCCGAAAATCGGGTGACTCGATATTGGAAATCAAACCGCTGGTCAACCGGGATCGAAGCTGCTCATTGATTTTAGGGATATCCGCGGGAAGATAACAGCTGGTAAAGATGATCTTTTTATCGGCATTGAAGAGATAATCGAGGGCCTGGGCCAGTTCGACCTGGGTACGTTCCTTTCCGGTCAGATAATGGATATCCTCCATCAGCAGGACGTCACACTGGTTTCGGTATTTCATCTTGAACCGCTCGATGGAGTTGGTGCGAAAGGCCTGCACCATTTCATTCATGAAATCCTCGGCGGTGATGTAATAGACGTTTTCACGGGGAAACCGGTCTAGTATATAATGGCCGATGGCCTGGGACAGATGACTCTTGCCCAACCCGGTTCGGGAAAGCAGAAAAAGAGAATTCTGGTTCATCTCCTGGCGGGAGGCCAGGGAGAGGGCCGCCGAATAGGCGAAATCGTTGTTGTTGCCCACCACAAACCGATCAAAGGTGAAATCCTTTCGCAACAGCTGCCCGGTCCCGGATCCTTTGACGGAAATGTTGGGCAGACTCAACTGGGGCAGGGCATCGGGCCGCAGCGGATCGGAGTCGATGCGCCTGGGCGCCTTGTCGCTTTTCGGGGGGATCTCCAGAACCAGTTTGCAAACGTTGGGGGACAGGTTTTTGTATTGGGACTCAATCAGTCCGCTGTAATGGTCGTGAACCCGTTTTCTGGAAAAAAAATTGGGGCAGGAGAGGACCACGGCCGGCCCCTCGTTTCTGACGAACTCAATGGGTTCGATCCACATCCGGTAGCTGTGCCCGGGGATCTGTGCTTTCAACTCTGACTTAACTTTTTCCCAAATCTTTTGCATAGAACAACAATCTCAGGGACACTGGAACGAGGTCGCGCCCGGCAACTACATCGATTAAAGGTTAATTAGGGATAAAATAGCCTGGATGGTTCTATTACTAACAGCGGGAAGACGAATATGGGAGCGATATGTATGCCATTTGGCAGTCGCCGTCAAACCGGATGAATAGGGTTTGCCCTCTGTTATGCCGGACCGGAAATATCCATTTCATCTATCTGAATTTACTTTATTTTCTATTTACAAGCTCTTCAAACATCCCGAAATACACCTCATTTTCAACCTGGTTTTTTGTCCAAACATTTTAAGTATATCCGGCCCTTCCTCAAAAACCGGCAAAAACCGAATCTAACAAAATCTTAACAATGCTTCCAAAAACGCCTATTTCCTCATTCGAAAGATCCGTTCCGGCCCCCGATTCCGCCACCGACGGGGAATGACCCTTCGTGAATTGCATTTGAAAAAAAAATTCCAAGCCGGTAATATGACTATTTTGGTTTCAGAGAGAAACGACACTTCAATTCCTTTTGCGGGAAACGCCATGACATCCGAACACATCCATATCCGCGGGGCACGGCAGCACAACCTCAAAAACGTCGACCTCGACCTTCCCCGCAATCGGCTGGTGGTCATCACGGGGCTTTCGGGCTCGGGAAAATCTTCCCTGGCCTTTGATACCCTCTATGCGGAAGGCCAGCGCCGATATGTGGAATCCCTGTCCACCTATGCCAGGCAATTCTTGGAGCGCATGGAAAAACCGGAGGTGGACCTGATCGAGGGCCTCTCGCCGGCCATCGCCATCGAACAGAAGACCGCCGGCCACAATCCCCGCTCAACGGTGGGCACGGTCACCGAAATCTATGACTACCTTCGGCTTCTGTACGCCCGAATCGGGGTCCCCCACTGCCACAAATGCGGAAAACCGATCACCGCCCAGTCTCTGGACCAGATCGTGGACCAGGTCATGGCGCTGTCTGAACGGAGCAAAATCATCATCCTGTCCCCCCTGGTTTCCGATCAGAAAGGGGGACATGAAAAACTGTTGCGGCAGCTGCAAAAGGAAGGCTTTTCGCGGGTCCGGGTGAACGGGGACACCCTGGATATCGAAGGGGTGTCCAAACTCCACCGAAACCGAAAACACACCATCGAGGCGGTTGTGGATCGGCTGATCATCAAACCGGGCATCGAAAACCGCCTGGCCGATTCACTGGAACTGGCCGTCAACCGTTCCGAGGGCCGGGTCACCATCGATATCCTCGGTGGAGAGACCCTGCTCTTCAGCGAAACCGCGGCCTGCGTCGACTGCGGCATCAGCTATCCGGAGTTTACCCCGGCCGGGTTTTCCTTCAACTCCCCACAGGGGGCCTGCACTCGGTGCGACGGGCTGGGGTCCACCACCGAATTCGATCCCGCTCTGGTCATCCCCGATCCGAACCTCTCCTTGCGAGAAGGGGCGGTAGCGCCATGGGCCAACCGGCAGTCGGTACACTTCATGGAATTCCTGGAGGCCCTTACCGGCCACTACGGAGCGGATATCCACACCCCCTATGCCGACCTTCCCGCCTCCTTCAAGGATGCCTTGCTGCACGGCTCCGAGGGCGAGGAGATCACCTTCTTTTTCGAACGTAAAAAACGAAAAATCACATATCAGAAAGCCTTTGAAGGCATCATCCCCAAAATGGAGCGGCGGTATGTGGAAACCGATTCCCAGTCCGCCCGGGAGGAGATTCAGCACTACATGAATTTTCGACCCTGCCCCGAGTGCGGAGGGGAACGGCTCAACCCGGCCGCCCGGTCGGTTCGGGTCGGGGGGGAAACCCTGCCCCGGGTCACCGGCCGGTCGGTGGACCGGGCCTTGGAATTTTTCGAAGACCTGAGCCGCCGACTCACCGGAAAAGCCGCACTGATCGCGGAACGAATCCTGAAAGAGATACGGGAACGGCTGGGGTTTTTGCAAAATGTGGGGCTCGCCTACCTGACCCTGGACCGGTCGGCCAACACCCTCTCCGGGGGCGAAAGCCAGCGGATTCGACTGGCCACCCAGATCGGGTCCAAACTCACCGGGGTGCTGTATGTTCTGGATGAACCCTCCATCGGGCTGCATCAGCGAGACAATCGTCGGCTTCTGGGCACCCTTCTGGGGATGCGGAATCTGGGCAATACGGTGCTGGTGGTGGAACACGACGAAGAAACCATCCGCACCGCCGATTACGTGGTCGACATGGGCCCCGGCGCCGGGATGGGAGGCGGCGAGGTGGTCTTCAGCGGCCCACCGGCGGCGCTTCTTACTTCGGAAAAGTCGCTCACCGGAGAGTATTTTTCCGGCCGCAAACGGATCCCCGTTCCCGCCCGGCGGCGGTCCGGAAACGGCCACCGTCTGACCCTCTTCGGGGCTTCCGAAAACAACCTTCGGGGAATCGATGTTGCCTTTCCTCTGGGCTGCTTCATCTGCACCACCGGGGTGTCCGGTTCAGGCAAATCGACCCTGATTCTGGAGACCCTCTACCGGATTCTGGCCCGAAAACTCTATCGAAACCGCACCCCCGCCGGCAGCCACGACCGGATCACCGGGCTGGATCGGATCGACAAGGTGGTCAACATCGACCAGTCGCCCATCGGCCGCACCCCCCGCTCGAACCCGGGCACCTATACCGGTATCTTCACCCATATTCGGGAGGTCTTCTCCCGGACCCCCGAATCCCGAATGCGCGGCTACAAACCCGGGCGATTCAGTTTCAATGTCCGTGGCGGCCGTTGCGAGGCATGCAAGGGGGACGGCATCATCAAGATCGAGATGCATTTTCTGCCGGATATTTATGTGCCCTGTGATGTCTGCCGGGGAAAGCGGTACAATCGGGAAACCCTGGAGGTAAAATATAAGGGAAAAAACATCTCGGAGGTGCTCGATTTCACGGTCAACCAGGCCCTCGGCTTTTTCGAAAATCTGCCCAATATTCGAACCAGACTGGAAACCCTGATGGAGGTGGGGCTGGGATATATTCGCATCGGACAGCCCGCCACCACCCTGTCGGGCGGAGAAGCCCAGCGGGTCAAGCTCTCCCGGGAGTTGAGCAAACGGGCCACCGGCGAAACCGTCTATATCCTCGACGAACCCACCACCGGACTCCACATCGACGACATTCAAAAACTGCTGCACGTTCTGGATCAGTTGGTGGAGATGGGAAACACGGTGATCGTGATCGAACACAACCTGGACGTCATCAAATCCGCCGATCATATCATCGATCTCGGGCCCGAGGGGGGCGAGGGCGGGGGCCGAATCGTGTCCGTCGGAACCCCCGAGTCGGTGGCCGAAAACCCGGATTCCCATACCGGACGGTTTTTAAAGCCGATTCTGGATCGGGGGTATTGATGAAATCGGTTGTCGATATCCGGGGCCGTAACATCTGGAATCGGTCCGGGCACCGGCAAAAAAAATAGGGCTGTCTTCCCGAGGGAAGCAGCCCTATTTTTTTGAATCGAATGAAAAGGTGTTATTTGGCGAACAGCTCCGCAATGGCGCCTGCCTGAGGATGCGCATAGATCAGGATCAAGGCGATAACCAAGGCATAGATACACAGAGACTCGATCATGGCCAGACCGATCAGCATGGTCACCGTAACTTTACCGGAGGATTCCGGATTTCTGGCGATCCCTTCCACGGCGGACTTGAGACCCAGGCCTTGGCCGATGCCGCACCCGAAGGCGGCGACGGCGATTCCGAAACCGGCGGCGGTTACACAGGCGATAAAGAATTGCAATGCTTGAGCTTCCATACTCTACTTAACCTCCTTTAGAAAAAAATTGAGTTGATGAAAATAAAACGCTTCTTCCATTGTCCCATTAATCCCATTAATCAGACACTGTATAAACTAAAGTAATGACTTTATGAATTTTCGATTTAGTGGGCGTGTTCCATCGCACCGGTGAAGTACATGACGGACAGAAGGAAAAACACAAACGCCTGCACCAGGGCCACGAAGATCCCCAAGGCCATGATCGGAAGGGGTGCGAAAAAGGCCCCGGCCAGGCCGAAAAGAATCGCCAGCACCAGTTCATGACCCATCATGTTGCCGAAAAGCCGGAAAGACAGCGACAGAATACGGGCGACATGGCCGATAAGCTCGATCGGAAAGATGATGGGAACCATCCACCAGACCGGCCCCAGAAAATGTTTGATATAGCCGGCGCCGTGGTATTTGATCCCGATTATGTGGGTAAACACCACCACCACCAAGGCACAGGAGAGGGTGGTATTCAGGCTGGCCGTGGGCGGAAAAAAACCGGGCACCAGACCCACCAGGTTGCACACGAAGATATAGACGAAGATGGTCGCCACGATGGGGAAGAGCCAGCGGCCCTCCTCTCCGGTGATCTCGACCATGAAGTCTTCGATGCCCGCCACCATGATTTCGAAAAAATTCTGCATCTTGGTAGGGATCAAACCCATCCCTTTGGATGCGAGAAATCCCAGGCTGATCAGCATGATCATCACCACCCAGGAATAGATGACATGGGGATACGCATGGGCAAAATGGGCCACACCGCCGCCGACGAGATCAAACAATTTGACGAAAAAGAGATAGGGATGTTCCACCTTACGCTGCCTCCTTGAAGAAAAGATTTTTGAATTCGAACACCGTGGCAAGCATTATACTCACCACCACTACCGACAGGCCGACAAACAGACCCAGAGGATGTACATAGTGTTTGGAGATCAAAAAGAATATGATCAAACCGCTCACTAAAAAGCGGAGGTAATACTTGGCCAGGATGACGTTGTGACTGGTGAGTCGGGAAGGGGTGAACGCCTTTTTCAGGGTGCGGTACAGAAGATGGAAATTGACGGTGACGATGAGCCCGCCGAAAACGATGCCGCGGGCAAAGGCCGGATCCATTACCAGAAACCCGGCGATGCTCACACTGGCAAACAGGAGCCAGTTGGTGACCGTTACGAATTTTAGAAGGCGTTCTTGGATATTCACACCGCTATTTTTCCCAGTCCAGTTTTCTGCTCTTCTTGATAGCCAGTCCGATATTTCTGTATCCGGCGGCGATTCCCATCCCTAAAAAGACAAATGTGAGCCAGGGGTGGGTTCCAAAGCGCCCGTCAAGATAAAGGCCGACCCCCAGTCCGATAAAAATGGACAGGGCGACCGCAAATCCGATGCTGCTGAAGTATGCCAGCTCTCTGAAGTACCTGACGTTTTTCTTATCGCTCATTTATGGGAAATTCCCATCAACCTTAAGGTTCGCATGATTAACACAGGGTCTTGGCCAAGTCAATGAAAATCGAGATCAAAATGAATGTTCACAGGTTGAGCCGGTCCACATCAAAGACCGGCCCGTCGATGCAGGCGTGAAGGTATTTGCCTGAATCGGCCCCCTCGACGGCGCACCCCAGGCAGGCCCCCATACCGCAGGCCATCAGACTTTCGATAGAGATCTGACAGGGGACCCGGTATCGCCGGGCGATTCCGGCCACCGCCCGGATCATGGGCAGGGGGCCGCAGGCGTAGATCCGATCCGGGGCCCGCTCCGCAACGGCCCGCTCCAGAGGGGTGGTGACCAGGTCCTGAAGACCGGCGCTGCCGTCTTCGGTGGTCAGATGCACCGTCCGCATGCCGACGCTGGTGAAATCGTTCATGCACAAAAGGTCGTCCCGGGACCGGCCCCCGATAAAGACCCGGCTTTCGTTCAGGTCCACCCCGGCCTTCTCCAGGGTGGCGGATAGAAAAAACATCGGCGCCACCCCGATGCCGCCCGCGACGATAAACACCCGGCGGGTATTTTCCGGAATTTTGAAGTGGGTGCCCAGGGGGCCCAGCAGATCCAGGCCGTCCCCCTTTCGGGAAGAGGCCAATTTTTCCGTGCCGGTTCCCACCACCTTGTAAAGCAGCTCGATCCCCGTGGTCGAGCCTTGATGGAAGATCAACCGGTGAAGGGAAAAGGGGCGGCGAAGCAGGGGGGTGACGTCATCCGGAAACCGCACCATCACGAACTGCCCCGGTTTGGCCCGGGAATACCCGGGGTTGCACTGCATGCCGATGCGGTAATATCCGGAGCACTCGAGGGTGTTCCACAGGATTTTGACTCTTTCCTGAAACATGGTTTCATCCTTTCACGCCCATTATCCTTCGGGGGCCGCTCCCATCTCGACGGAAACCAGTTCCCCCACAAAACTGCCCACGATCACTTCACTTTCGATTCGCACCAGAAGCCGTCTCGAATCGGCCGTCACCCAGAGCCGAATCTCGGCGTTTTCGCTCTTTTCAAACACCCCGCCCACATGTTCAAGCTCCGGTTTCAACAAAAAGGTGTCATAATCCCGGCCGCTCACCTGTATGGTTTCCCGCTTGACCACCGCCACCCGGCCGATGACGTTTTTTTTGCCGTCGGTGATGGGCCGTTGAAGCACCATGCCCGCTTTCAGGTCGAACAGCCTGACAAAATAGAAGGCGGAGATCGGATCAAAGGTGCCGGGCAGAATCGGAATGGGGTCTTTGGGTTTGTCGAAATTGACATACCGGGCGGTGCGGTTCTGCCAGTCGAAATTTACTACGATATTCCGTTTGTGCCCGCCTTCCCGCTGTTTTTTCTTGTACAATAAAGAGCGATTCATCCCCGAATCGGCAAACCCTTCTACACGGTCCCGCACCTTGTAAAAGGTATCCACGAACCGGTTCGATTTGGCTTTGGCGGTGAAATGAAAGCCGGCCACCCCCTCGACCGTGGTCATCGGCAGTACCTCCAGGGTCGCATGGCCGGCCGGAATAAACTCCCACCGAAGCTCATAGGTGAGCTTTTCCCCGGGGTGAAAGGGCCGGGTCCCGCCTGCCGGAGAAGAGACGGCGATCTCCTGGGCGGAAACGGGAAGCGAAAAAACAAGAAGTACGGCCCACAGGAATTCAGCGGACCGGCGGGGTATGGAAAACGACATCATCAATACTCTATATACCGGAATAGCGGTTTACCTCGGTTTCACGGCGGCGGGGTTTACAGTTCCACCAATCGCCGAAGAATGGAGCCGGAATCCCGGCCTTGAATTCCCATCCGGAGATTTTGGTCTGGCGTCGGAATCCGAAAAGATCCAGAAAGACGTTACCGAACCGTTTTTCCTCCACCTTCTTCAATCGGATTTGATAGGCGTTGCATGCCTCCTTGGCGAGGATGCAATCCTAAAGCGACTCATCAAGGTCCGGGTCGTATGTATCGTCTTTACCATTCCAGGTCAAGCCGACAATCGGATCGAACCCGAAGCCGTCGGCAGTTCTGCGAAAAAGCGGTTCGGGCCGCTTCGGATTTCATTCACCCGGCTCAATTGCAGAGGATTTCACAAATTTTCCGGGACAGCACCGACAGGGTAAACGGTTTTTGAATAAACCCGTCACATCCGCGGCTCAGCAACTGTTCGGCCTGGCCGTCCCGGCTGTACCCGCTGGAAAGCAGCACCCTCACATTCGGATCGACGGACTTGAGCAGATCATAGGCCTCTCCGCCGCCCATTCCCGGCATGATCATATCCAGAATCACCAGATCGATCTCCTCCCGTCGCGCCAGGTACAGCTCCACCGCATCCCGTCCGCCCGGGGCGGTCAAGGGGATGTACCCGAGCCGGGCGAGCATTTGCGAACCGATATCCAGGAGGGTCTCTTCATCATCCACCAGGAGAATGGTCCCCTCTCCGGTGATCGGTCCGTCGCGTTCACTCGATTCTTCATGGATTGAGGCGCCGATCGCCGGCAGGCAGACCTTGAAGGTCGATCCCGCACCCACTTCACTGAAGACCTCGACGGCGCCGCCGTGGTTACGGATGATGCCGTAGACCGAGGCCAGACCCAACCCCGTGCCCCGGCCCCGTTCCTTGGTGGTGAAAAAGGGTTCGAATATCCGCCGGCGGGTGGCCGAATCCATGCCGATCCCGGTATCGGTCACTTCGAGGCAGACATAGGCGCCGGGAGACACATCCATTTCCGAGGCTCGGGCATCGTCCAGAGCCACGTTCTCGGTCCGGACCGTCAGCGTGCCGCCCTTGGGCATGGCCTGCCAGGCGTTGATGTAAAGGTTGAGCAATACCTGTTCGATCTGGCCCCGGTCCACCTCCACCGGTCGAAGCGACTGTGCATATTCCTCGACAATGGTCAGTTCCTTGCGGGTGGCCTCGAACATTCCGGTTTTTTCTCGAATAAGCCGGTTGAGGTCGGTGGTCTTCACCTCATATTTACCGCCCCGGGCGAAACCCAGCAGCTGCCGGGTCACCTCCGAACCGCTCTGTACCGTCTGCTCGATATTCCGGAGTTTTCGGTAATGGGGATGATCCTCGGACAGGTCGTACAGCATGATGGACACATACCCCTGAATGCCCATCAGCATGTTGTTGACGTCATGGGCCACGCCCCCGGCCAGGGTGCCGATGGCCTCCATCCGCTGGGCTTCGTGGAACTGGACTTCCAGCTTCTTCTGAAGGGTGATGTCCCGAATAAAGTTGAGGGTCGCGGGACGATTCTCCCAGAGAATGGGCACCGAATTGACCTGCCCCCAGATCTCTCCGCGGTTCCGGGTCATTATCCTGAAAGAATAAGGGGTATCCGGCTCGGCGCCGTTCAATCGGTGATAGTAGGCGGACAGGACCCAGTCCCGGTCTTCGGGATGGATCAGATCGGTAAAGGGCACCCGGCTCAGTTCCTCGGGGGAATAGCCCACCGATTGCCAGGTTTTGCGGTTGGCGAAAACCAGCCGATCATCCTGTATGATGAAGATGGCGTCGTTGGCGTTTTCCACCAGCAGCCGGTATTTCTCTTCCGAATCCTTCAGACGCCGGTTCACCGCCGACAACTCCCGGGTTCGCTCCTGAACGTGCGCCTCCAGCTCATCTCGGCCTTTTTGGAGGGCCGCCTCGGCGATCAGGCCTTTCAAATGGGTCCGAAAAAGAATACGGGAAATCCCCCAGGCCAGAATCACCATGGAAATCAGGCTGATGAAATGGGCAAAAAACGGCCCCGGCGCATCCCCCAGGTAGTGAACCGTCCCGTAAAAGGCGAGGAGTCCCGCGACCAGCAAGATCCCCATTTCCCAACCGGACAGGTAAGCGGCCGCCGCGATGGCGAAGCCGCCGATGACCAGGGTCGTGGTATTGCCGAAGACATGCCATTCCACCCCGGTGGCCGCGCCGCACCAGACCATGATAAAGAGGCCCAGGAAAAAAATGATCATTCGATGCCGAAGCCGAACCGCTTCGACCCGTGAAGGAGTGGTGATTCGAAGAAGGAAATAGAACAGACCCAGTGCGGAGATAAAGACGATATCCAACCGGAAAAAATAGCGGTACGCCGGCTTGGTCCGCCATGTCTCCAGGTAATAAAGATCCGTTAACGCCAGATAAAGGCCCAGCACCAGAAGTAGGGTCACCATGAGCCTGGCCCGCCCATAGTTGGTCACCGTGGTCTGTTTCCGTAAGAAAGGTCCGTACTCCGGCGGGACCCCCGGTGCCAAGGTGTCGACCAGGGAATTAATTTTGCTCAAAAGTGATTTCACATCCGATATTCCCCAAGCCGGGGGGCACGATACAGCTGTTGTCCCCGTTTTACCCGTGACAGTTCTATTCTCGACATGATTTGAATTTCCAGAGGAATTCGGGTTCCTCCCCCAGGATTTATTCTCCGGGACGGATTTAGCAAACAAAAATTTCGGTTGTAAAGCCGAATGGCAGATGTTACCTTTATTCTTCCCTATTTTTCAACTATTGATCCTGAATATGCTCAAATCCCTCATCCTGGAAAATAATATATCCGAAATCCGTCGATTGCATCGGTCGGTGATTCGATTCGCGGAACAGAACCGGCTGGGCAAAGAGCTGATTGCGGATATTCGGCTGGTCATGGAAGAGATATTCTCAAACATCGTGCAATACGGTTTTGAAGACGAAGGCAGACACCATATCGCCGTCGACATGGAGTACCGCGGGGGAGAACTCATTCTTTCAGTGGTGGATGACGGCAAACCCTTCAATCCGCTGCAAGCCTCGGCGCCCGAACTCGACAAACCGTTTGAAGAACGGTGCCCGGGCGGAATGGGAATATTCATGGTCACCCGCCTCATGGATCAGCTGGAATATCGCATGGAGGGGGGGAAAAACATTCTCAAAATGAAAAAGACCGCCCCGCCGGGCGCCCCCTGAACCCAAACCGCCGAGGAAAAGGAGAGAGCATATGCCGCTGAAAGTTGGTTCCCGGGAAAAGACACCCGGTATATTCGTGATATCCCTGATCGGGTCGTTGGACACCCGGACCCATGGCATATTCGACGACCGTATCGATATGGTACTCAAGGGCGCGCCCAAATTGATCGTTCTGGATATGGAACACCTCGATTACATCTCCAGCATCGGCATCAGCTCGATCCTGAAGGCCAAAAAGGCGCTGAAAAGAATCGACGGCAAGCTGACCCTGATGCACCTTCAACCCCAGGTTAAAAAGGTGTTCGAGATCATCAACGCCCTGCCCTCCCAAAGAATTTTTACCGGCACTCGGGAGCTGGATGAATACCTCGACCGAATGCAGCGCTCGATTACCGGAGAGGAGCCGGCATAGACACCCCGCGGCCTGTGACATTCCCGAAGAACGGCTTGGAAAAAGGGAGCCACTGCTCCTATTGCGGATCTCCCTTCCCCCGGGAAGA
>JGI12048J13642_10443942_pt1 | contig 22815 bp, 23 predicted proteins | sample ElkSlonscriptome_16_FD_13642 | JGI IMG/M metagenome (IMG submission 13642)
TCACAGTACTCCTGCATCCACCGATCGTATGTTTCGTGTAGTTGTTTGAGCGCATCATGAATCGTCGCCAACGACTGACTGGCCAAAGTTTCCGCTTCCTGTTTGATTCGTTGCTCGGAGTCGCGAGCCGCCTTTTCAAGGCCTTCTGCGTACCCTTTTTCGTGAGCCTGTTTGCGGATCCGCTCAGCTTCTTTATGTGCCTCGTCGAGCCGTTTTTGGATTTCCGCTTTGCATTGGTCAATTCGAATCCGTCCTTGGTCAGCAAAATCATCCAGATTGAAGCCAGCCAAACCGCTTACGTTCCGAGCGGCTTCGGAGGTGTCGATTGTTCGATTGGATTTGAGTACGGTTGCCATGAATTACTTTATTGGGACGATTGAAAACTTCTTAACAGCACCGGTCGCAAGGCTCATGATGAAACGAAAAACATCCAAAGCCCTAAGCAGCCATCTTGGTCGTTTCGCGATTCTTTGCCAGGGCCTCGACGACGGCGGTCTTGGCAGCATCAATTTCGTGTAGTTGAATCGAAGTGAGTGAGTTCATTTGCGAGCGGACTTGTTTCGCTTGGCTGCGAGGCAAAAACTTCATCGCCGCATCGCATACCGATTTCGGTAATCCGCATAGTGCCAATAGTGCTTGATTGGTATCGACTAGCCCCAAGCCCAAACAAAGCTCCCGTGCCGAAAGCTTGGTTAAGTATTGATGGGTCGCATCGGTGGACTTCAGTACCGAAGTCGTGGATTGCAGGGAGGTCTTCGTAGCGGGTGCTTTTGGTTTTGAGTCAAACGATGTCCCTGGAGCCACCCGAAGAGAATGGATTTCGGCGGGCGGTTTGGAATCATCCGTCCGCTGCGGTTCAACCGTCTCGCTGGCAACCTTCGGCAGTCGATTGACGGGCTCGGGACGTTGTTTCGGTTCGGTGGGTTCTTGTGGCATCGCGGCCAAAATTGCACTCAAGGCCATCTGGCCCGAGGACCGCTTCTGCTGCTGCATCATCTGCTCGACTTGCGTTTTGAGATGGATCGCCAATTCCTCGACCGCTTCTTCGGGGACGTCTCCCAAGCGTCCAATCCTGCCGAGAGCGTCTCTTTGGACTACTGCGTCGAGACGTGGGATGACGCGAGCAGCTTGGGCTGGCGAGATCGATGCGAGAACCAATGCGGCGGCTTGCGGATGCTCTTCCGACAACAGTTTGACCAGCAAATCGTCTTCGGCGTCGTCAAGGAAAGCGAGTGGGGAATTCGCTACCGAACCCGTATTGTTTGCACTTGCTGTCGTCGATGGATGGCTGTGTTTGACAATCTGACTTTGGTGTGTGGATGCCGATGCGTGATCAAAGGAAACCTCGTCGATTGGATTTGCCTCGAAGCTGGAAGGTGTTGGATGCTCGACCATTCCCTTAAACGAAGCCAAAGCACGCTGGCGTTCCAGCGGATCGACATCCGACAAATTGGTCATCGCACGGCGAAGCAGCTTCTTTGTTTCGGTATCAATGCTACCGATCAAGTTGGCCGATACCGATGGCGGCAAACTGCTGAGCACAATCGCAACACGGCGAAGATTGGCTTCTCGATTGGTCGATGCGCTGCGACTTGCTGTGGGTGGTTGAGCGACATTCATGGCAGCAAATCTCCGAAACAGAACCTTGCGTGAAAGTGATGCCCTCTATGTAAACGATAGACGTGGAAAAAAGAAAGACCAGTAGCGCCGTCTCTCCGAGACGCCGACGTCCTACATGACACTTTGAATCGTCGCGGAAGTCGTCAAGGCTTTTGTTTCACGGTTGCCCACTTTTCTAACCTGGAGTCTCTGCAAACGCGCGGCCCGCTGGGCACGCGGTTAAACAAGAAAGCGGAAGTCGATTCGCGTCTCGAAAGACGCGGCGACTAGGCGGCGTCGGCGACCCAACTGCGGATGACGTTGGCGGCGACCTCAGGATTGTCTTCGACAATCTTGATCAATTCGTCTTTCAAACTGCCGCCGGTTATTTCCATCGTTTCGGTATTCTCCGACTCCGCGATCATCCCCTCGGGGAGCGACGGAAGCTCTAAACCAAAACCTTCATTGAATTCGCTTGGAATACTGTCGCCACCACTCTTTATCGCAGATCGAGCGACCAAAAGTGCGATGAGTGCCAATAGAATCAACGCCATTGTTTGCCAACTTTTTGCCAACCACGTCAGTGCCAATTTAGCGGTCTCGGGTTCGGGCACGGCGGTGACCGGCAATGCCGGATAATCCCATACCTCCACTAGCTCGATCTTGCTCTCGCCAGCGTTCACTTCCGGTAGCAGCGGGATGACGGCCCGTTCGATCTTCGACTTCACGTCCTGGCGCATCTTTTCCAGGTCCGCCGTTCTCATCGCGGGAACATCCGTGATTTGCTTATCCGGATTGTCGCGAAGCCATGACTGGGGCCACACGTCGCTGTAGTAACTTTCCGGTAATCCGATCGATGCACGCACTCGCTCGGTTCGCAGCGACGCAATACGAGAATTCTCGAACTGTTGCCCCGCGACACCAACACTTTCTCGCTCGTCCTCTTTCACACGCGACGTTTGAACCGTTTGCGATGGATCATCGATGCTGGCGGCTCGGTTGCCGACTCCGTTCGGTGACGCACCGGGGACGCCTTGGTTCATGGGCCGCGAGCTTTGCTCTTCAACCTTCTTCGATTTATCCTGCAACGTCGTTCGCTCGCTGTCATACTTCAAGACCGTTTTTTCAACATCCATCGTTGGGTCGATCTCGGCATACACCGACACGCTCAGACCGGTTCCATAGCCGATCAAATGCTTGCGTATTTTCTGTTCATAGAACGCTTCCTCTTCTCGCCGTTTGGCGGCCAAGGGATCGGCATCCTCATTGAATAACGTCGAGCCGTCCGAATTGGTATCAATCACAGCGATATCGTCGTTACTCATCCCCGCATAGGAAGCTCGAATGAGATCCTTGATCTGTTCGATCCGCTGCTTCGGTAGTGGCTGCGTTCCTTCCGGTGTCACCATCACGCTGGCCGATTGGGGGCGTGCTCGGTTGAGACCAAAACGTTCCGCACGATCGTATTCGACACTGGCGAATTTGATGTCGGGAAAACGACTCAAATGGCTGCCGAGATCTTGCTCTTTCGCATGCATCTCTCGAGCCAATCGTTGTTCGCTCGATTCAAACGGACTGGCACTATTGATCGCCGTTTGTGTGTTGGTGCGCAGCGAAATGGGCAGCGATGCAGATGCTTCGATCGCCGCCAGATAGGCTGACCGCGATGCTTTGGGTATTCGAATGCGGCGTCCTTCACGTTCCCAATCGTTCAAGCCCGCATGGCTGAATGCCAACTCGACGGCGTCGAGTTCGTTTTCTCCGAGCACGCGGCCACCGAACAATACTTCGTGACTGACCGAACCACTTCCGCGAACCAAGAAAGCCAGTCCAATCGCAATCGCAGCCACCAGCATGATCGTGATCACGCGAGATTGCATCGGCATCGCTTTGAGCGTTTCGCGAATCTGTTCGGTCGTTTGGTTAACGAAGTTCATCGAAGGGTCGTCAGTTGGTGGAACGGTCGCTCAGCTCTCCGAGCTGCGAGGCATTGCTACGATCTATATTTGTATTTGCTGTACTTCCCGGTAGGCTTCGAGCAGTTTGTTGCGCACTTGCAACAACATGCGAAATGCCAAATCGGCTTTCTGAACCGACGTCAACACTTCGGCTTCGTTCACATCGCCGCCCGTTAATAACGAATGGACCATCGAGTCCGCGCTGGTTTGCATCGTGTTGACGTTCTTGACCTGATCCCCCATCAACTTGGCGAACGAACCCGCTTCGGAACCGGGAGCCGAAGCCCCACCTGGCTTGATGCCATGGCCGTGCGTAAACGGATTGACAGGTCGCTGCGGCGGTTGAAAGGAATGGATTGGTTTCATGAATCAACGTCTTTCGACCGAAAACGGGTCGGGCCCCGTCTCGATAGGCTTTATGCCAAAATGGACAGCGTTTCTCGGCCCAGATTCTTGCTGATCTCCATCACTCCAACATTCGCTTCGTAGGCGCGAGTCGTTTCGAGTGCATCCACCATCTCCGTCGTCAAATCGATATTGGGGTAAGCCACGTAGCCTTTCCATTTCCCCTCTTCGATCGCCAAAGGATGGTTGGGTTGATAACGGTAGAGTGGCTCGGAATCATCGGTCTTGATCTCGGACACTTTCACCCCCGATGCTCCCGAGGTCGACAACGAGTCATCGGTTTGAAAAACCACTTGCCGAGCACGATAGGCACTGGGGTTTCCCTCCTCGTCGGTCAACGAGGAGATATTGGCGATATTGCCACTGATCGCGTTAAGACGCGTTCGCTGGGCTACGAGCGCCGAGGTGCTGATGTCGAGAGAACTTAACATGTTTCTTATGCCCTTTCGGTGATTGCTGCGCGAAGTAAAGCGAATTGGCTTCGCATCGTCGTGATCGCTAAACTGTGCAAATGTTGGTTCTTAGAGATATTCATGATTTGGTTTTCCATCGAGACATCGTTGCCATCATGGAACACCACCTGTTCGGTCGCCGCTCGAGGTCCCGCAAACAAATCGTCTCGAGTGATCGGACCGACTCGGCCTGCGGCATTTGCGACTCTTGAATTGTGTACCGATTCGGCGAGCGCGTTTTGAAACTCACCGACATCCAAGTCTCGCGAGCGATACCCAGGCGTATCCATATTCGCCAAGTTACCGGCGAGCAATTCGTGTCGTTTTTGGGCAAACGAGAGCGATTGTTCGAGAGCCGGAATCGTGCTCGATTGGAAAATGCCTAGCATCGTTAAGCCGCCATTCGTGATGCACCGGCTTGAGGACGAAACGCGACGGTAGCGGCAACGCCCCCTTGAGGACAATTTTGCCAGCGTACCTTCGCGCCAAGGGCCGCAGCGGTAAAGGGAATGGTCGTGCTACGTTCTTCGAGCGAGGGCCCGGAATCAGCGATCTCCAATTCGACGCCAGTCGCCGAATCAACCGCAGTAATCATCAGCTCACCTCCTTGGCTACCCATTTGCTCGATCGACTGACCGACCATATTGCGGATGAGATCCGCAATTTTTTCGCCATCGCCAGGAACTTGCAACTCAGATTCGACGTCCACTTCGAGGCAAATCGGTGACGAATGCTGGGTTAGTAAAGCACACGAAACCGTTTCTACCAGAATGGCTAAAGATTGGCATGCTTTTGGGTCGATCCAATGATGTGACACGATAGGCTCCCGCGATCAATCGGTTTGCAGAGAAAAATTCAAACGCTGCTCCGCTGATAGCGAATTGTCACTCGTCGACGCAAGACGAGTTTGCCGCGGGTTGATTCAAAAACTTCATGTACAGAACGGTATCCAATCCGCTAGAGTAGTATTGTTGGATCAACAAAGAGCAGCAAGCGTCTTACAGCATCCCCATCCATGAATGGCACTTACAATCACACCCAGCGATCACCCTTGTGTTTGTTACTCTACGCACTTGGCGTCATGTTTTTGATCCTGAGTTGGGTATTTCGCAATGAGCCAGTGATTCAGTGGATGTTTCCGTTCATTGGGATACTGATATTCTTTTTGGCACCGTCGTTTCATCACCTGAAAGTCGAAGATGAAGGCGACCGACTATCGATTAGTTTTGGTCCATTACCCTTGTTTCGTCGAACGGTCCCCTATTCGGAGATCGCGAGCGTCGAAATAGGACGAACGACGATCCTAGACGGCTGGGGCATTCACATGAGCCTCCGAGGAGGTTGGGTCTGGAATTTGTGGGGTCGAGATTGTCTGGTTTTGAAGCTGCGAGAAAGTATCTTGCGTGTTGGCACGGACGATCCCGCTCATCTTGCGGAATTCGTGAGATCTCGGCTGGAAGGCACAATTCGGAAATAACAACAAAAGGATCTACATACATGAACAGGGATCATCATAAATCTGGACGCCGGGCGATCCTACAAAACGGAACGCTACTTTTGGCAACCGCTTCGATATCACCTTCAAGGCTATTTGCCCATGAAAGCGAATCGCTATTGAAGGTCGGACTGATCACCGACTTGCACTACGCTGATAAGCCACCGGCTGGTAGCCGGAACTATCGAGAAACCATTGGCAAGCTGAAGAAGCCGCAACTCAATTCGAACAGGACAAACCGTCGTTCGTTGTCGAGCTTGGTGACTTGATTGACGCCGCCGATTCCGTCGAAGCCGAGCAACGGTATTTGACGACGATTGATCGAGAATTTTCAGCGATCAACAGCGACCGTCACTATGTTCTGGGTAACCACTGTGTCGATACGCTCAAAAAGGAAGAGTTCCTCGGCTGGGTGGGACAAGAGAAATCATATTATTCCTTTGACCGAAGTGGCGTTCACTTTGTCGTGCTCGATGCCTGTTTTCGCAGCGATGGCAAACCTTATGGACGCAAGAATTCGGTGTGGACCGATGCGAATATTCCCGCAGCCGAAATCGACTGGTTGGAAGCCGACTTGAAATCAACCAAGACTTGAGAAACTCGGGTAACGAAGTATACCCCTCCAAGACCTGCTCTGAAAATTCTTCTTGATCATAAAAGGCATAGAGACCGGAATGGAACGGCTCAACGCCATAGAGCAAGGCGTTGCGGCTCGGCGAGCAGCCCGGCGCCGAACAATGCGCGTTGGTAAAGTTGACGCCCTTTTTCGCCAGTCGGTCCATGTTCGGCGTCTGCGTCTGGGGATGACCACCTAGAAACCCGGTCCAGTCATTCATATCGTCAATGGCGATAAACAATATGTTGGGTCGAGTCTGCGCCTGGCAAGTCAGCGCGATGAGCATAAATGCTAATTGCAGTACGTATTTCATAGGTATCAATTAAACTCCAATTGAGGTTCAGTTTTCCCGCACAATCAACTTCCGGCTTTTCCAAGTCTTGATTCCGATTTGACGGTCGTGGCCTTTATGCTTTTCTTAGTCTATTTATTCTTCCGACTGCGGACGGGATTTTCGAGGTCGAGGTCATCGTCCATTGCGACTTGCAAATCCTCGAATCTGGCCCTCAACCTTTGAACGAGAGACGCATATTCCGGATTATCGATCTGGTCATGCATTTCCTGGGGATCTTTTTTCAGATTAAACAGCCGCATCTTCTTAGTCGCGAACGGGTAGAAGACAAGCTTCCAATCGCCATCGATGATCATCCGTTGCGTATGGGTATATTTCCCGTAAATGGTCTCGTAATGTGTCTTTTCGTTTCCCATTAGCAGGGGCATAAGGCTTTTGAATTCGACATGTGAAGGCTTTTCAATGCCGGCAATCTCCAGAGCTGTCGCCATCGCATCCTGCAGATAAATCGGGGTGTCGATTTTTGAGTTTGGCTTCAGGCCGGGCCCGACAATGATAAATGGCGGCCGCATGGAATGTTCATACATATTCTGTTTGCCCAACAGGCCATGATGCCCGGCCGCCAGCCCGTGATCGGCCGTAAAGATAATGTAGGTATTATCCGCTTTTCCACTGGCCTCCAGCGCATCGAGCATGCGGCCGATATGATGGTCCATATAAGTGATGGTCGCATAGTATTCCTGGCGATTTCTTTTTACGGCATATTCCGTCCTCGGATACGGAGCCAACCGTTCATCGCGCAGTCTTTTACCGCAGATATCGTCGGCATACGGATATTCCGGCAGATAGTTTTCGGGCACGTGGATCGTATCGAGTGGATACATTTCCACGTACTCTTTCGGGGCCTGACGCGGATCGTGCGACGCATTGAACGCCGAATACATGAAAAAGGGACGGTCATCATTCTTCGCTTGGTCAATAAATGCCAGCGTGTCGTCCGCTACCACCTGGGTCCAGTGAGTGCCGCCTTCCCAGAAACCGCCGTATTTTTTGTCCCACGGCTTCCATTCATTTTCATAATTATCCGGATCGAAAGGCCGGTTATAACGCTCTTCGGTTTGTTTCGGCATGCCGCCGCGCACATGCTGAACCACATCAAACTTGGGCTCCGCGCCGGGCACATGCCATTTGCCGGTCATATGGGTCGCATATCCGGCCTGCTTCATCAGTTCGGCCCACTGCGGATATTTTTTGACGCCTTCTTGGGCACGATTGACGCTGCACCCCGTATTCAGCATCGAACGACTGGCCGCGCAGACCGCGCCGCCCCACGCGCCCATGTTGTAGGCGCGGGTGAACGAAACTCCGCGTTCCGCTAACCGATCCAGGTTAGGCGTTTTTACCTCCGACAAACCATAGGCGCCAATGGCTTCATGGGTCAGGTCATCCGCAAAGATAAACATAATGTTCGGTTTCTCAGCAGCCTGAAGCGTCGCCGCCGAAACGAATACGATCAGCGTAATCAATTCCCTCATCTTTTTGTCTCTCAAGTTTCCAATTTCAGGTTAATGAATCATTCGCTAGAAGATTACCTTATGCAATTTCCCATCTTTGCATGCCTCAGCGATTTGGATTGGCTTCGGTTACGATCTTAAGTTCCTCCATGACCTCGTCTTTCCATACGGCGAGTTCCTGTTGCATGCGTCTGGTGACTTCCGGGAGTTGATCAGCGAGATTGTTTTTTTCGCTCTCGTCATTGAGAATGTCATAAAGGAAAATCTGTTTCCCCTTGCTAATCAATTTGTACTGCTCTTCCATCCAGACGACCTCACTGCCCTTTCGATTCAGGAAACCGATGGCCTTGTTGCGAGAAGTGCGTTCACCACAGATCAACGGAAGCAGACTGATGCCATCGTAGTTGCGGTCTGTCGGAAGCGGCACACCAAGAGCGTCAAGAATCGTTGGAAAATAATCGGAGGTGACACAGGGTGCGTCGATCATTTTCGGCTGTTTGACGATGCCCGGCCAAACCATCAGACCCGGCACGCGAATACCGCCTTCATTGATCGACAGTTTGTAACCGGACAGGTGCTTGGCTGTCCCGACATGCCGAGGTGAATTCTGGCGTGCGGGGCCGTTATCGGAGCAGAACCAAAGCATCGTATTTTCGGCGACGCCAAGGTTTTCCAACTCGGCTCGCAGGCGTCCCACCTGTTCGTCCATAGCGGTAATGCAGGCATAATAGTGCTGCTCGTTCTCCAGGTGTTCGGCATACATCTGCCGGTATTTCTCGCCACCGACAACCGGAGAGTGGGGCGTGTGAAACCAGATCACGGCCAGAAAGGGAGTTTCTTTAGCGACTGCTTGCTTAATAAAGGGCAAGGCTCGATCCATGATGACCCGCGAATCATCCCCCGATGTGTTTTCCGTTACTGTTTGCTCCGGACCCGTGAAATAATCGTTTCCGAAGAGCTTCCCTTTGTCTTCCTCCTTGTCTTTCCCCTTAATGTTCCCGGGATGGAGTAACGGATCCCAGGTCGGGACTTTGGACTCGGTCACAAAACTAACATCCACATCACGTTCCCAGGGTGGACAATAGTAGCGGACAGGATTCTTTGCGAAGGCGCCCCATCGCGCCTGGTCCCCCTCCTTCTTTGACAACGTTCCCAGATGCCATTTACCAAAATGCCCCGTGGTATAGCCCTTCTGTTTGAGGACCGTCGTGATTGGAATCTCGCGCTCCTCCAGCATTCCTTCCATCGCAAAAGTCACCCCCATTCGATATGGATTGCGTCCCGTATAGCAACTGGCACGGGTCGGGGAACACATCGCAGCCGCAGAATAGAATCGCGTGAAGGTGATGCCCTCCCTACTCATCTGGTCAAGGTTCGGAGTCTTGAGCACAGGATGCCCATTGTAGCCCGTGTCGCCCCACCCCTGGTCATCCGTCATGCACAGAATGATGTTGGGTTCTTCCGCCCGAGCCATCGATAGGGTGGCGATCAGGAAGAGCACCGTGGTAAGCGAATTTCTCATCATGTTCATTCTTCGATTTTTTAAAGGTTAAAAGGAAACCGTCCAAACTCCGTTGCCGGTTAGTTGTTTGGATTGTGTCTCGCCGTTGTAGCGGACGTGGCATACGCCATCGTCGGAGGCAACGATTTCCGCGACGACCAGTTTTCCATCTTGCCAAGCGATGTTCACCTCGTAGCCACCCCTTGCCTTTAACCCTTTGACACGACCGCTTGGCCAAGCCGATGGCAAGGCCGGAAGCAGTTCGATTTTCCCGGCGTGCGACTGCATCAGCATTTCAGCCATCCCGGCAATGCCGCCCATATTTCCGTCTAACTGAAACGGGGGATGGGCGCAAAACAAGTTAGCGAACGTGCCGCCTCGTTGCCCGGTCTTGACCGACATGGGCCGAAGCAAATTTTTCAACAACTGATGGGCACGGTCTCCGTCTTTCAATCGCGCCCAGAAGTTGACCTTCCAGGCCAATGACCACCCGGTGCCACCATCACCTCGGGCATTCAGGCTGACCCTGGCAGCCTCGGCCAACTCAGGGGTCTCTTCTAAGGATATCTGTTTACCCGGATGCAAAGCAAACAGATGCGATACGTGGCGGTGTTTACTATTGGGGTCATCCACATCTTCTTTCCATTCCTGTAATTGTCCCCATCTGCCGATGGTCGGCGGAAAAATTTGGTCCCGAACCGATTTCGCCTCGTTCGCAAAGGCTTGATCGGTCCCCAACACCTCCGCTGCGGCAATACAGTTGTTGAGTACGTCCCAGGCGATTTGGTGATCCATCGATGCGCCACGGGAAATGCCTCCATGCTCCGGTGAATACGATGGTGACGAAACCAAATGTCCGTTTTCGTCCTCGATCAAATAATCGATCCAGAACAGCGCGGCTTCTTTCATCAACGGGTAGGCGGTTTGCGCCAAAAATTCTTTGTCCTGGGTGAACGCGTAATGCTCCCACAGGTGCTGACACAACCATGCCGCCCCGCCCGGGAAATATCCCCAGGGCAAACCCCAACCCGGGGAGGTGTACCCGAATGGATTGTTCATGGTGTTGACCGTCCAGCCCTGCGCATTGAAGAACGTTTGGGCCGATTTCCGCCCCGGTTCAACCAGTGTTTGCATGTAATCGAAGAGCGGCTGATGACATTCGCTCAAACCGGTAACTTCGGCCGGCCAATAGAGCATTTGCTGATTGATGTTCATGTGATAATCACACGTCCACTGCGGTTTATTACTGTTATTCCATCTACCCTGCAGGTTCAGCGGCATGCCTCCGGGGCGAGAAGCTGCGATCATCAAATAGCGCCCGTATTGGAAAAAAAGCGATTCCAAGCCCGGATCGTCCGCCCCTTTGAAAAATTCGACCAGCCGAATATCCGTCGGCAAGTGATCTCGATTTTCGCCTCCCAGATTAAATTCCACTCGCTGAAACAAGGATTGATAGTCCTGCCGGTGCTCCTGGCGCACGGCGTCATACGATTTATCTGCAATGGCTTGCAGCGCCCGCTCATTATCCGCTGCATAATCATTGCCCTTATATCCTGGAAACTCCGTGGTATAGTCCGTAGCGGCCACATGATAAATGGTCAGGATTTTGGCCCCGGAAACATCGACCTTACCGTTTGCATAGGTGACGTCGCCGTCCGTTTCAAACTTCATCCGAGTCTCGAACTGCATGGCATTATCAGCGACTTCGCCCTGAAACCGATACGTCGAATTGCTAAATGTTTCGCGGTTCTTCCGTTGGGCCGTCGTGTACTGAACGGAATAGTTGGTCGGCTTGGAACTTTCAAAACGATAGACCATGGTCTTAGCCGGATAGCTGCCGAAATAGGTCCTCGAATAATGGGTATCTCCGATTGAATAGGTGACGCGGCCCTCGGCTTTTTCAATATCCAATTCGCGTTTGTAGTCGGTTGCCTCTCCCTCATGCTTTATTTCAACAAAAATGTCGCCCATCGTTTGATGAGCTCCGTAATCGCCGGGAAATACTCCCGTATCACTGATTTCACCCGTCAGTTCCTTGCTGACCAGTTCATGCGCTTGCTTCATCTTCCCTTTGTCCAACAAGCGGCGTACTTCCGCCAGATGTTTCCAGGCGCCTTCTTTTAAGCCAAAGTTATAATCGCTTCCGGTGCCCGGCCCGCCCCTCCACAAGGTTCCTTCGGTAAACTGAAGCTGTTCTTTTTCAACCCCACCGAAAAACATCACGCCGATAAATCCATTTCCAATCGGCAGCGCCTGAGATTCCCAATCGGTCGCCGGTTGCTGATACCAAAGATTTTGCGTGGCCCCATTCGATTCGAGGTTTCCGCAAAACCAAAACAGCAGCGCGAGCAACAATGAACAACCATGGTTCGAGCAAACGATTTTATTCTTCATTTTGTGATTTCCGATTTCTGTTTTTCCGATTTCTGCGTTCGGCTATTTAGCAACCGTTTCGGCTTCCTGTTTGTCCTGTTCGGTAACCGGACGATCCAGGCCGGGAACTTCCCATGCGGCTAGAGGGCTCGGGGTCCGATCGGTACGCATGATCCCCCAGTCATCGGTGTTGACATAAATGATATTGGGTTGCTCCGCCTGCACCGAGGAGAGGGCGACCACCAGTGTCAGCACGATTGAGATTATACTTTTCATAGGTTTCATTTCTACAGAAGTCATTCGAACCCTTCTTCTCCGCGTGAGCGTCCTGCATATTCCTAGGATCACGCACAAGGAAAGCCGGCGAGTTGCCGGAATCTGCGGGAGATTGATCATTGCATCCTTCAACCATTGGACTGAAGCAGCGATGGGATCATCATGATACGGCGATGCATCACCTTTTCGATGCAACGGTACTGATTCGCTGGGAGCTGCTACCAGACGCTTTGTAAAAACCGGAATTGCACTCAATGGACCAGCCGCTAGCCCATCTCCAATAAACGTTCTTCTATCCATTTTTGTTTTCGTAATTGTTGGAATCGTTCAGGTCAGTGGGAGTCCCGCGGGGATTGATCGCGGATATTTCTGTATGGGTCATCTCAGGAAACACCGCGCCGAAGCCAAGGTCGTCGACGGTTTGCTGGAACAATTGTTGCCACCAGGTCTGGGGTTCAATCACGCTTACATTCGCTCGCGCAATTCGTCGTTCCCATTCCTCTTGCGGCACGAGGTGGTTGACGTGACGTTGATTGAGATCAATTCGAACAGCATCTCCCGTCTGTAGATAGGCCAGCCCACCCCCGGCCGTCGCTTCGGACGAGATATTGAGAATGGACGGAGCCCCGGATGCCTTCATTTTTACGACGTGGTTTCTAATCATCATTGGTTGTCTCTTTTTCGTCGGCGCCTCATAGTTTTTCATCCGCGACCAACAAGCGGGAACTAGGATCCCTAAAGCTCATCTACTTTTTTTCTGAACTCCTGGAGCACCTTCTTGTATTTGGCATCACCGCTCAGATTGCGACTTTCAATGGGATCATTCGCCAGGTCGTAGAGGTAGCTTTCATCATCGGATATGTAGACATACCGATATTGCTTGGAACGAATGGAGAATTCTTGATTTTCCCGCAGTTTCTCAACCGACATTTTCAACATCTCTTTGGGCGCGATCCAATTCCTGGAAATAGCCGTGATGGCGACATCATCCCCCGCCCACTTCCCGCCTTCCGGATCTTCCAAGAGGCCACGCAAACTGTGGCCGGAGAGCGGGTGGCCTCCTTCGGTAAATGTTGGCCCCTCAAGTCCACAAAGGTCCTTTAGGGTAGGATAGATGTCGATGAGGGAGACCGGTTCGTCGACGCGCTGGCCACCTTTCGTCAATCCGGGTACGCGGATAAACAGTGGCTTGTGAGGTCGGATAAAACCCACATTGACGAAAAAAGGGCTCTTTGAGCCCTTCACCTCGATCCGCCAGCCAATCTACGACCAAGCTGGCGTTGACTCTGTCCGGGGTCATGTAGCCCAGCTCCGGATCATATTCAGTTTCCGCGTAGTAGCCGTTGCTTTTAAAATAGGCCGGAAGCGAAACACAGTGTTTCAAGACCCGCTGCTGCAGGGGCATGGCGGTCACGATTCCTGAATGCCACGGTGCCACCCCCGTCATGAAACTGGCCCGACTCGGAGCACACCAACCCGCGTTGGTCTGTGCATTGGTAAACGTAATGGATGTCTTGGCCAACCGGTCGAGGTTAGGCGTCTCCACCAAGGGGTGGCCACCCAGCGCGGATACGTAATCGTTCAGGTCATCCGCGATGATGTATAACACATTATATTTTCCGTCCGCATTTGCAGAAGCTCTTTGAGGCACAACGCCAGCCAAGATCATCAAACCGATCACGGCTAAAACAGCGCGTTTCCGCTCGATGAGCGTTCGCGTCAATCCGACGATACAATTCCAAGCAATAAAAAGGGTGCACACACTAGTTATCGTTTTTGATGTTTCATCAAGTAATGTAAGTGATTCATGGTATTCATTTCTAATTCGTCCGAGGTGGAAGATGCGCCAACCGCCGGGTAAAGGCATTTTGTAGTGTCTCTAATGCTTCAACGTATTCGGGATATCCGGCTAGGTTCCGGCTTTCATTCGGATCCCTTTCGTAATCGTACAGCTCTACTCCTGTCACTTCACCGCTAAAAATGTAGTTCATCCCTTCGACCGATATTTTCCGCCATTCCACATAGCGGTATCGATGTGATAAATCTTCCCGCCCATGTTGTAGACCTGTGTCGTATCGGGACGCAGACCGGTCATGACGCTCATGCGCGTCGCACCGCAGATCGCAACCTGGCAATAGTTCCGACGAAAAACGGTACCCATTTCGGCAATCCGGTCGATGTTCGGAGTCTTGACGACCGGATGGTCATAACATCCCAGCCACGGCTTCAGGTCGTCGATGGAAATAAACAGCACGTTTTTCGCGGCCGCCTGCGTTTGAACGAACAGTGCTCCGAGCAAAAAAACAAACAGCCATGCTTTGCGTAAACTCTTCATGCATTTCCTACCATTACTCTTTCTTGGATGCTTCAGTAATTCCAAACAGGTATTCAACGCGATGGGGAACGAGGCCGCCGAGTTTTGTCCAGGCTGCCCCTTCCGCTTTCGATTGATCAAATTCAATACCCGAACCGTCGCGAAGCAGGACCATGCTGTTGAGGATCAGATTGGCTTCAACCGGGTCTTCACATTCCTCCAGCACCTCGAACAGAATGGGTGCCGGATCGCCGGCACCGGTCAGCCCGAGAAACTCGGCTGCCCGGGTTCGCACGAGGCGGTTCGGATCTTCGTCCGCCAACGTTTTGATGGATTGGCTTAGCGCAAGCGCTTGATCGCCAAACACGCTACAAGTGATGAGTCCCCAATAGCGTTCCTCAGCTACCGAGGACGCCAATGCCTTTTCAATCCGTTGCTTTGCCTCCGGAAAGGGGCTTAGCTGCAGGTCGGCAATTTCGATCAGCTGGCCAATCTGTTTCCGGTTCTTCTCGGCAAAAGCGGCGGCCTGGCCCGCGCCTTCTTCGAGCACCACCGATTCCGGGAAGAACCCGACATCCGGCAGCGATTTTTCTTTTTCCTGCAACGCACGACGCATTTGCACCAAGACATCCGCGTAGGCCGGGTCATCGGCCAGATTGTTGATCTCATGCGGATCCTTTTCCAGATCGAAAAGCTGCTCCGGCGGACGGGATTGATAGAAGGCCGACTGAACGTCACTGAGCTTTCCGGCCCTGGCTAGATCCCGCCATTGAACAAAGGCCGGCTGTTTATAGCGGTAAAAGTTGTGCAGTCCGTCAAAGTTAAACGGCTGGTAGTTGCGCCAGTAGCTGTATCTTCCTTTTCGCAAAAAACGAACCATATCATATTTTTCATCAAACCGTTCCGCATACCCATAGGCGGTGTCACGTTGATTGAGCTCCTTCAGCGTAACGCCTTTGCCCAGAAACGGTTCTCCATCGATCTCGTCCGGGATGTCCACGCCAGCGAGGTTCAATACCGTGGCGGAGAGATCTACAGATTCGACAATGCCGTCGATCCGCGATCCGCGCGGCGCCGGAACCAAATGCTGCCAGTTTTTCGGTACATAGACCACCATCGCCACTTGAAGACCGTCGTTGTGGGCGTAGCCTTTTCCGCCGGGCAGCACACCACCGTGATCCCCGTAATGGAAGATAAAGGTGTCATCCATCAAGCCATCTTCTTCGAGCTGCCGTAGCGTCTTACCCATTTCCTGATCCGCCATTCTGTTGAGGGTGAGGTACTGGGCATACTTTTCGCGGAAGAGCTGTGTATCGGGATGATAGGGAAATAACTGCACATCGGCAGGATCCACGATATAGTCTTTTCCTTTCGGTAAATCGCCGAAGAGCTGGCTTTCATGCGTCCGGGTGCAATTCTTGACATGAAAGAACGGTTGTCCGGATTTGCGGTTGCGGAAGCTGGCCCTTGGAGAAGATTCGTCCCAAACGCCCCGTTTATCAGTCGGTAGATAATTGTAGTCCTCCTTCTTGTTGTTGGTCGTATAGTATCCGGATTCGCGAAGGTAATACGGGAACATCTTCAGGCCTTCCGGCATGGCGACCGGCTCCTGCCTGCGATGATACTGAGCACCGGTGCGTGGGCCGTAACAACCGGAAATGATCGTACTACGGGCCACGGAACAGACCGCACCGCAGGAATAGGCATGATTGAACACCAGCCCGTCCTTCGCCAGCCGCTCGAGATTGGGCATCTCTACCCCATGCTCGGGATTATAGAGCCTATACCAGTTGGCCGAATTGTCCTCTGTCGTTAGCCAGACAATATTCGGTCGATCCTGTTTCGCGCAAGCCGTGCACGAAAGCATGGCTCCGGCGATCAATGAAATTAGTAGTCGTTGTTGCATCATCATTTTGTCTCCCATTCAATTATTCTGAACCTGCGCCAAAACCTTCGATGTAGAAGTTAAAACGAGCAGGTGCGATTTTAATCTTGTATTTATCGAGCGGCCCGGCCCCGCAACTGGCATTTCCGAGCGGCCCATGCTGATAGTCAATATTCATCACGGTTTCATCGATCTTCTTTAGATCATACGGATGTTTCGCGGCCTCAAGATTTTCAGTGGAATAGTGGCGGACCGATACCGACAACGGCTGCTGGCCATAAATCTTAATCCTCGCCCCCGAATCGTTCCGCAGCATCGCCCAGCGCACATCGGTTTTATTACCGTTTTCCTGCGGCACCGGATAGTTGACAAACTGCTCGTCGACCGTGCCGTGATACGCCCCAAGGTAGGCGCTGGCCCGGCGATCGCCATACGATTCATGCGGACCCCGCCCATACCAGTCAAACCGATCAAACCCGGCGGGCGTCGTCCACTCATATCCAATACGCTGTAAATCTGGCAGCAGACCGAAAGGCTCCACTGCGCAGACCACCTCAATGCATCCATCGCCGAGTACCCGATAGACTTCGCTCACATGAAAGCCGCCCGGCCCACTCTTTTCCGGCTTTCCGCGGTCTTTCTTCCATTGAGGAACCTGTTCCGGGCGGTAGAGTCCGTCGAGCGTTCGATGCACGGTAACAACAGCAGCATCCTCCGTCTGGGAAACTACAAAGCGGCGCACCGTATCGGTCAACGTCGTCAACATTCTCACCGCTTCAAGATGAGTACGGTCATTATCAATGGTCGCTCGTGCGACGCTGAATACCGGCCCCTGTTTCAACAACTCGCTTCCCGCGACCGAATAACGCGTCAGAACCGCCCTCGCTCGGTCAAACACCACCAAGAAGTGTTCGCCGCGGATGTCGATAGCGGTTTAGAATTGAGCCAGTTTAGCGGGGTTGGCTGATTGCCGGCTGCTTGATTCGTGGTTGACTAGCTGTGTTTTTCGGTTGCGTGTTTTGACGAAGTCGGCACTGGATTTCTTGTGCGGCGGCGTAGATGGGCAGACGACGATAGCTGGACCAGAGCTCCAATGCATTGCCGCCTGCCTGGCACTTGAAACAGCGGTAGATGTTCCGGTCCGTGTTGACAGAGAAGTCACGCTGGACGATCGAAGTGCCATGGTGGGAGTTGCGGTCGTCGGACTCGGCGATTGCTGGTTCTGCCAGCGGTAAATAACTTCGTTTTTCTGTTCGCTGTTCATGGCAGTTTCAACTCCTTCAAGAAGTCGCCGACCGCTTCGGCGACGAGCATGGCTTCTTGTTCGAGCTTGACGAAGCCACCGGTTAACGTTTCACGATCGATTGCTTGCAGTTCCGCTCGGCCTTTGTAACGGAGCCAACTGTTCATCTTCGCTAGGCAGTCCAAGAGTAAAGCGAGACGCTTGGCGACTCGATTGCCCGCAGCACTCACGCGTGGATCCCACTGATGGACGTAGTCGGCTTGCGATTGCCGCAGAGCTTCGCGCGGTTGAGAGAGGACGAAGTGGGTCTGTTCGGCAGTGCTGCTGGCGGAGAGGAGGTCAACACGTCGGAGAGTTCACGCGAAGTCAGCGCCGCATCGCTGGCCGCCATCTGGTTGCCGCGCGGCAACCGGGTGAGATGGCGGGCTTGAGTGGGTGTCAACAGCCCCAGCCGCAGCGACTCGCGTGCTTCGTCACAGAGCCGCCTGGTCACGGCGATTCTGTTTCCCTCTGTCTGAAGCTCGGTATTTTAGATTGGCTCTAGCGCTCCGCCAGCGGCGGGCAGCAGCCTTACAATCGCCTGAGCAGTATCGATCCAAGGGATGATTAGGCAGGAAATAGCGATTGCACCCCTTGAGCAAGCAATTTCGAGGTGAAAATCGGGTTCGTTCGTCTTGCCAGCGGAGGCGAAGTCGAGCAAGTTGTGGTTGGGCCAAGGGGAGCGTTAACTCCCTGTAGGTCAAGTCTCACCGCTGGAGCGTTCACTCCTCGGTGAGGCGATTTTAGAAACGACCACTACGCGACCCGCAGCAGTCAAGAACGACCTACCAGAATAATTCGAGCCCAGCTAAAAAACCGCCATTAACCCTAGCTGCCACCCCCCAGCCAAACCGCCAAACTGGCTCATGCTAAAACCGCTGTCGAGATGACAACATAAAACTGCCAAAACGTAAGAAACTTACCACGGTCATCGGACCATCGATGGCCTCCATCCATTTTGCACCGCCCGACCTCGAAGCGGACTACCCGGATGAATCGCCGTCAAACGATTACTCAAGAAGCTAGATCTTTCGGCTAGCCTCTCCCATGCGGGGGATCGTTAGATGAAGTACACGTCGCCCAAGTACTTGATCCGTAGAAGCATCGGACAAGTCTAAGATCGATCGCGTTTTACTACCGAACGATTTTTTCCTGCAAATGAGGAACGAAAAAAGCCCGCGTTTTAGTGGTAAAACACGGGCTTTTCGATAATCGGGGCGACATGATTCGAACATGCGACCTCCTGGTCCCAAACCAGGCGCTCTAGCCAGGCTGAGCTACGCCCCGTTGGTGAGCAGCTTGGAACTTGCTCACTCAATCGTCTTTGTCCGCACAGATTAACGGACGAATTGGTTTTGCGAAAGGTTCACATCGCTTCCAAAAATGATATTTTTTCAAGAACTTCGGTTTTTCCGGGCCGTTTCTCGGGCAAAACCGCCAAACGTTGGCGAACCGAGATACCGTTTCTCTTGTATGATCTTGATATCGTCTGGCCAAACCCTCTTCCAGACTCATTTTTGCCTATTTGCTTCTAATTGTTTGGTTTTTTCATGAATCGTCGGCTTCCTATTCCGTTGACCGCTTTTTCCCTGTTGTGCTCCGGTGCCCTCGCACTCGTCTGCCCCCATTCCGCATTTGCGATGCCGCAAGAGAGCCCACAACAGCAAGCGATCGCATCACCGCCGACCGAGGATTCCGGCCAACCCGCCCCTCCCCCGATATCTCCGATCCCGGCGACCGAGGAAGGCAAGGCGGCGAAGGCGGCTTTTGAAAATGCAGAAGCACGGTTCCGCGAATCCTTATTGAAAATGCGTGAAATCCACACGCGTTATATGAATGGGGAAACGCGAACGCCGCAAGCACTCGAGCAGTACCGTCAGGAAAGAATTAACGCTCGTGAATTGATGGAAGAGGTTTTCGAAGCGGCCTACCAATTGCTGTTCCATGTCCCCGATCCCGATGCTGCTCAGTTCGTGTTGACCATGGTCCAACATGAATACGAAAAAACCAACTACTCCGAACGAACCATGCGGGCTGGTTCCTTGCTACTTGATCTGAACTTCAATCAAGCATTCTTGTTCCAAGCTGTTGCACGATCATCGGTTAGTAGCGGCAATTTTGATATTGCCAAGAAGATTTATGAATACATGACGCCGGAAGTGTTGGACGATCTAGACAAACGATTCATCTTTCAAATGGACACGCTTGAGAGTCAATGGAAAGAGGAACTCGAACGACGCAAGATCGATGAACAAAGTGAATTGCCTCGAGTGCGTATCAAAACGACTAAAGGGGATCTCGTTGTCGAGTTATTTCTGAACGAAGCTCCGTCGACAGTCGCCCATTTCATCAAACTGGTCGAAGAAGGTTACTACGACGGATTGGATTTCTATCAGGTGATGGACGATTTGTTGGCGCTGACGGGCGACGAAACCGGCCAAGGTTCTGGCAACACCGGGCAATACTTAGTCGACGAGCATACTCGTGAAAACGCTCGCAATGCTTTCCGTGGATCGCTGGCGATGGCAAAACTGCCCAAGGGGAAGGGTGAGTTTTTCGAAAACAGTGCCAGTAGCCAATTCGCGATCTTCTTTACCCCGTTGCCTTTCATAAGCGAAAATCAAACGGTTTTCGGGCGAGTGATTGAGGGGATGGATCTGTTTACAGAACTTCGCCGAGTCGATCCTTCCAAAGAGAAAAAGAAAGGCGAAATCGTCATGCCGCCCGACCGGATCATCGAAGCAGAAGTCATTCGCAAACCCGATTCGATGCCCGATCCCGTTTATGTTTCAACAGATCAGGGGAATGAGTAAGGCGGCGAATGCCGAGGATGTCGTTTTCCGCTCGGAGAGCAGAACGACTAATCGGCTAAAGCCTAGACTCCAACATGCGTCGTGCGGCTAGCGTTGCTAAGGCCTTGAGTGTTAGCTGGGGATTGATTTCACAACCGGCAGGAAAGATCGATGAATCGGCGATCGTTAGGTTGTTGATCCTTTCACCACTATCGGTCTTCATTTGAAACGTTTCGGTGTCGACGACATCGCCGAGCGACGCACCGCCTTGTGGATGCGTCGTCAAGAGGTTCACAAACGCTGGACCCCGCCGACGAATTTGAGCGAGTGCCCATTCAAAATCGTCCATCGTTCGAATGCACGCCGGTCTGCCAAACCGCATTAAAATTGCTTTGGTCGGTAAATGCAATGTGACCCCATCATCCGGCTTGGCTGCCGCAAAATAGATCCTCGCGATTCGTCTCATACCACGAAGCAGCATCTCGAATTCTTCGCAGTCGAATTCCAAATGAAAGTCACCACAGGAGTCCACATAGTTGCTGCCGCGAACCTTCGTCGGAACTACGATACCCGACATCGATAAATGATTAAATTTTCGCATCACGTTTGCGAATTCCGAGAACCATCCCGTTAGCGCCAAGGCGACGGTGCCTGGGAAATGGAACCAATTCTCGAGTGCTGGTTCCTCCACCATCTTGCCGTTCTCCATGATGTTGCGGCGGTCGACCAAGAAACACTGAGTCACTCCTGGCTCCGGCCGCTGGCTGCTCGCTGGCCAAATCGGCTTATCAAACATTGCATACATTGCCGTGCCGATATTTGCCGTCAATCGTTTCCCGAGGTGCTGATTGGAAAGCCCGACACGCGACAGACTGTGACTAAGCAAGCGATTCGTTTCCCCAATCCCTGCAGCAACAACGAACTGGTCCGCTTGAATCGTCGAATGCGTTGTGCAACCCGATTCTTCTTTGCGACAAACATCGACGCCGACAACTTGAAGTGCACCCGCTTCATCGCGGACCATTCGCAACCGTTTTGCTTCGGTTCGGTAGGAAACGTCCGCAGGCAGCGGTGCGTTCATCGCGGCGGTCAAGAAACTATTGCTTTGACCGGGTTTGTAGGGATGGATGCCTCCGATATGGTCGCCGAAACTGTCAACGGAATTGTCGCTTCCACACCCCGAGCATTCGCGCCGCATCGCCACCGGCAATGGCTGGACTTTTTCTCCGAGCGCGTGACAGCCTTCCGCGAAACGCATGCTTCGGTCGCTGATTTGCGATTCGGTGACCTCCGTGTTGACGCCAAGCTCGACACAAATCATTTGCATCAATCCTGAAAACTCGGCATAGGAAACACCGCTCGGTTGACGCTGTTGCCAAGACTGGTAGACCGATTCCAAGATCGGTAGATGAATGGCGTTGTTGACGTACGGTCCACCGCCGAAGACTCGTGCTTGACAAACGTTGACCGTTTGTTTGGAGGGAATCTTCTTTCGCAGTGCCGGGATAGCGAGTTGAAGTTTCGAACGAACCTTTCCAAGTCCACCCGCGATTTGGCCAGCCCCGTCCTTGTAAAGTCGGTACAAGACCTGATCGCTACGAGGCGGCGAGAGACAAATGGAGCCGTCCGATTGTGGCAGTTTTTGAATCAATCCATCGGGGCTGATGAAATCTCCAACATCGACGATTAAGACACGAAACCCCGCAGCGGTAGCCCGCTCAGCTACCGTCGCTCCTCCCGCTCCGCTACCGATAATACAGACGTCATAATGGTTCTTTAGATCCGCCAGCGGAGGTGCAGGCACGGAGACAAGTGAGGTGGAGGATTCACATTGTTTCGACCATCCGCCACCGATCCACTCTCGGGCTGGTGTGCGAGAATGGATGACCAATCGCCCGAGCATCGTAATGCCGCTAACGGCGGTGTGCAGCAAATGATCTTCACACCACTCGATTCTCGGCAGCGATCCACTTTGGCAAGGAGTTTCACCTTGGTTGAGGACTTCGCGAAGCCGACAGTGCGAAAGTTTGTGCAGTTGGTGGCCAGAGTGTTTGATGCTGT
>JGI12048J13642_10012867_pt1 | contig 22770 bp, 18 predicted proteins | sample ElkSlonscriptome_16_FD_13642 | JGI IMG/M metagenome (IMG submission 13642)
CGGCGGGCGGGGCGGACTCGGCGTCGTCGCCCGCGGGGTTGGGGGGGCCGGGGGGTGACGGGTGCGGCGTCGGGGCGGGGCGAGTGTCGGGGATGAGTTCGTGGACGCAGTAGGGACACCAGCGGAAGCCGGCCTTGGCGGCGCGCCGGCGGAGGCGGGCGGCGCGGACGAACAGGACGAAACCGAGGGTCGCGAGAGGGAGCCCGTAGAAGAACTCGATATCAGCCGATCTGAAAGGCGTCGTGAAAGCAAACGGATTCGGGAGGCTGTAATGGGTCGAGATGAAGGATGGGGGCACGGAGAGTACGAAGCCGACGCCGAGCAGCCAGGTGCCCCACCTCGACCATCGTTTCCATAGTGGGATACAGCGTTTCAAACGGCATGCACCTCGTGCGTAGTCTCGCTGGTCATTGAGAAGGCGCTAAGCCATTCTGCGAATGGTCATCCGCGGGAATCCAGTCAGGAGTGCGCAGGTCTTCGAGGCATTGTCGATATTGATCTTGCACATAGTCCGATGCCAACAACAATTCGGAATCTACAGGAAAAACCAAGCGACTTTGCGGAAACGGCACGCTGGTATTGTTGGGCGGTTGGGTGGATGATGAGCGCTGCGTGTGAGGCGAAATCGTGGAGCGGATAGCTGTGGTTGCGAAAGGAGGCGAGGATGCGGGCGTTGAGGAGAGCGAGCGGGCTTCCGTGGGGCGGTGAGGCGATGGTGGCGGCAGCGCTCGCGCTCGCGGCATCGGCGGGCATGATGGGGTGTGCTGGGTCAGGTGGCTCGGGCGGGGGCGAGGAGCGGGCGGCGGGTGTTGCGGAGGAGCGGATGAGCGACGCTGATGGTGCGGACGGAACGGCCGGTGGGCTGGGCGAGTCGGTGCACGAGCCGCCGGCGGCGGTGCGGGCGTGGATGGATCGGCTGACGGTGCCGCACCGGTACGACCCGGCGACGGGGTTCATCGTGGCGGAGGAGGTGACGGCGTTGCCGGGGGTGTTCGCGGCGGGGGACAAGGTGGAGCCGGCGGTGGCGCGGGCGCTGGCGAACGGGGCGACGCTGCTCGTGGTGGCGACGGCGGACCGGTGCGGGCCGTGCCAGCAGTACAAGCTGGACGCGCTGAACGACCCGCGGGTGATCGAGCGACTGGAGCGCGGGGCGGCGTCGGGACGGGTGGTCGCGGTGCACGTCGAGGTGGATCGGCAACCCGAGTTGGCGGAGCGGCTCGTGGGTTCGCTGGCGATCCCGATGACCTATGCGGTGCGCGGCGGCGAGCGGGTGGGCGTGCTGCGTGGGCAGCGGTCGGCGGAGGACTTGCTGGCGTTTTTGGAGAGCGTCGAGCGGACGGGCGACGGGGCGGCGAGCGGCGCATGACAACGCCGACCGTTGCGGTCGGCGTTGATCGACGGGTCCGAGGGTTTGACGGGGGGTTTGACGCGTACGGCGCGGCTCGATGGTCGGCGGTGCGCCGAACCGGAGTCGGCGTCGATCGTCACTTCAGTTCGGGGAACATCTCGGTGACGGTGTTGACGAGGTCTTGCACGTGGCTCGCCGACTCGTCGAAGAGCTTTTGTTCGTCGTCGGTGAGTTTGAAGTCGATGACTTTCTCGACGCCGCCGGCGCCGAGGAGGGCGGGGGTGCCGACGAAGAGGCCCTTGCAGCCGAACTGTCCGTCGAGGTAGGCGGCGGAGGGGATGATGCGCTTTTTGTCTTTGACGATGGCTTCGACCATCTGGATGCTGCCGGAGGCGGGGGCGTAGTAAGCGGAGGTGCCCATGAGTTGGACGATCTCGCCGCCGCCCTTCTTGGCGCGTTCGACGCAGGCGTTGATTTTGTCTTCGGAGAGGAGTTCGGAGACGGGAACGCCGTGAACGGAGGTGAGTCGTGGGAGCGGGACCATGTCGTCGCCATGCCCGCCGAGGAGGAGGGCTTGGACGTCTTCGATGGAACAGCCGATTTCCATGGCGATGAAGGTGCGGAAGCGGGCGACATCGAGTGCGCCGGCTTGGCCCATGACGCGGTTGGTGGGGAAGCCGGTGACCTTCCAGGCGGTGTAGACCATGGCGTCGAGGGGGTTGGCGACGACGATGACGATGGAGTCGGGGGCGTGTTGCTTGATGTTTTCGGAGACGGACTTGACGATTTTGACGTTGGTTTGGATGAGGTCGTCGCGGCTCATGCCGGGCTTGCGGGGGAGTCCTGCGGTGATGACGACGACGTCGGAGCCGGCGATGTCTTTGTAGTCGGACGTGCCGGTGATGTTGGAGTCGAATCGTTCGATGGGGCCGCAGCAGAGAAGGTCGAGGGCTTTGCCTTTGGCGACGCCTTCTTTGTCGGGGATGTCGAGGAGGACGATGTCGCCGAGTTCTTTCTGGGCGGCCCAGTGTGCGCAGGTCGCGCCGACGTTGCCGGCGCCGATGATGGAGATTTTCTTGCGTGCCATGGTGGTTCGCTTTCTCGTGCGTGTGGATCGATGAGCCCGTGAAGCCGGCCCGGGGGTGAGGTTGTGCCGAGCCACGACGGGCGCGCGGTCGTCGTCGCGGGGGCGGCGGCGGGCGCGCGACCGGGGGGACCAGACTATCCGAATTGAGGGCGTCGCGGACCGCGCGCGTCCGAAGGGGCGGCGGATCGAGAAACGAATGAGCGGCGGCGTGGCGCGTTCGCGCGGTTGCGGCGCGAAGCGGCTGGTGCGTCGAGGCTGGTGCGCGGTTCAGCGGAAGAGAACGAGCGCCCAGACGAGGGCGGCGTTGGCGATGGTGCACCAGGCGAGGGCGCGGACGATGCCGCGGCTGTCGGTCGGAACGAGCGTGAGGGGCCAGCTCAGGGCGGTGCAGAGTCGTTCGGCGGCGGCTTCGAGCGGTGGGGAGATGCGCTCGAGGAAGCCGAGGGCGCCGGCGAGTTTGGCGTTCTTGCCGCGTTTGGCCTGGACGGCTTCGCGGCAGCGGGCGCAGGCGTCGGCGACGATGCGGTGCCGGCGAGCGACGGCGGCGGGAGCGGGCTCCTCGTCGGGCGCGTCGATGGTTTCGCCGGGCGAGGCGGTGAGGAGTTCGGCGACGGACGGTTCGGCGGCGGCGGCGCCGTCGTCGGGTCGGTCGGGCGATTCGGTGACGCCGAACTCTTCGGCGGCGGCTTCAAGCGATCCGTCGGCGGACTCGGCGGCGGCGGCGGCGGCCTCGGCGCGGCGTTTGGCGGCGAGGGCGGAGTCGTCGCCGTAGGCCTGGGACTTGTCGATGCTGGCGGCGGCCTCGTCGGGGTCGGTGTCGTCGGGGTCGTCTTCGACGGCGGGTGCGCCGGCGGTTTCGGCCGGCGCGGGCGCGGGCTCGTCGTCTTGAGAGTCGGGCGATTCGAGTTCGGCGTCGTCGATGCTGCTTTCGAGGGCGGTCTCGGCGCTTTCGGCGAGCCGTTCGTCGAGTTCGGCGATCGGCGACTCGCTCGGCGTGGCGTCGCTCGGGGGGGCGGCGCTCGGTTGGGGTGCACGGGGAGCGGGCCGCTCGGGGGGGAGGTCATCGGCTTCTTCGAGGAGTTGATCGACGGCGGCTTCGACGTCGGCGGAGTCGATGGAGGACGAATTGGATTGGGCGGCGCCGTCGTCGTCGAGCGTCGGCTCGGCGGATTCGGTGGGGGAGTCGAAGGCGGCGCCGTCGAGCGCGGCTTCTTCCCACTCATCGAGGTCGGCTTGATCGTCGTCGGTCGTCGCGGCTGCGGCTGGTTGCGCGGCGGCCGGCGCGTCCTCGTCGGCTTGGTCGGCGGTCGCGTCGCGGGGGGAGGCTCGGTCGGTCGCGGCTTGGTCGGTCGCGGCTTGATCGACGACGGCGCCTTCGGCTTCCGCCGGGTTTGCGTCGTCGGAGCCCGGTTGGGGGGCGGCGTCGGAGAGCGCTTCGGTCGGCGGGGTTTGGGGAGCATCGGCGGCGACGGGGTCGTCGAAGGCGGCGTCCTCCCACGCGGAGAGGTCGTCGTCGTCGGGGTTGGCGTTGGGACCCGGCTCGGCGGCGGCTTGGGTTCGTTCCGCTGCGGCGAGCGCCGACTCGGCGTCGGTGGATGCGGGGTCGTCGGGCGTCGGCCCGCTGGCGTCGGCATTGGCGTCGGCGTTTGGTTCGTCGTCGGGGTCGTCGTCGCCGTCGACCTGATCGGGGGAAGGGCCGTCGATGGCGGCGTCGGCCCAGGCGTCGAGGTCGTCCTCGAGTTCGGTGATGGCGTCGGGTTGGGGGCTTTCGGGCTGCGCTTCGGCCTCGGCCGGTGCGGCGGGTCCGACCGCGGCATCGGGCGATTCAGGGTCTGTGTTCGCGTCCGGAGCTTGTTGGACGTCCGCTGCCGCATCGGTTTGCTGGGCGTTCTCGGCCGCGGGGGCCGTCGCTGGGGCCTCCGTGGAGGCTTCGATTGTGGGAGTTTCGGAAGGGTCGGGAGCTTCGGCGGGCTTCGGTGGTCCGGCGCCGGCTTCGATGGTGCGTTCGGCTTCGGCGTCGGGGTCGCCGTCGTCGGTGAACGCTTTGGTGGCGGCGACGTTGTCGGCGAGTTCGCCGAAAGGGTCGAGCTCGTCGGAGACGGTTTCGATCTCGGCGAGAAGGCCTTCGAGTTCGTCCTCGACGGAGAGATCGGGGTCGGGAGGCGGCGCGGCGGCTTCCTGGCCGCGACGGGCGTCGGCGGCGGGCTTGGCGGCGGTGTGCGCGCGGTGAGGCATACGGGTGTGACATCGGCCGGTGTGGCGGGGGCCTGAAGCGAGTTATCGGATTGTGGGCGACAAGGCGCGATGAAGCGGTAGCTTTGGGTGGATTGCGGAGGTCGGGCAAGCCGCGGTTTGGGTAGCGTGTGGGGATGCCGCGCCACACGCTTGTCGCCGAGGTCACCGATTTGGATCAGGGCCGCCTGACGGTTTCGGGGGAGGAGGCGAAGCACGCTTTGCGGGTGAAGCGGGTGCGGGAAGGGGAGTCGGTGCGTGTGCTGGACGGGAAGGGGAGCGCGTGGCTTGCGACGGTGGTGGAGGCGCGGAAGCAGTTGGTGCTCGAGCTTGGGGAGCGAGAGGAGTTGGCGGCGATCCGTCCGCGCGTTGAAGTGGCGTCGGCGACGCCGAAGGGAGGCAGGGTGGACAAGATGATCGACCAGTTGGGGCAGCTTGGGGTGGCGTCGTGGCGACCGCTGTCGACGCGTCTCGGGGTGGTGGAGCCCGGGGAGAACAAGCTGGATCGGCTGCGGCGGATCGCGGGGGAGACGGTGAAGCAAGCGTTGCTGCCGCGGCCGCTGGAGATCGGCGAGGAGGTGTCGCTTGAGGCGGCGTTTCGGTGGGAGGGCGAGGCGGCGGCGAGGAGCAAGGTGGTGGTTGCGGACCCGATGGGCGAGCGGTACGAGGCGACGGGAGCCGAGCGTATTCGGATCGTGGTGGGGCCCGAGGGCGGCTTTACGGAGAAGGAATACGCGGCGATGTCGGGGATGGGTGTTCGGTTGGTGTCGCTTGGACCGACGGTGCTGCGGATCGAGACGGCGGCGGTGGCGGCGGCGGCGGTGGTGCTGCATGCCGAGCGGGCGGTTCCCGACGCGACGGGCGGGGTGACGTGACGAACGGGGCGGGCATGAAGGGCGGGGCGGGCGGGGCGGTCTAAACTCAAAGTATGGGATCGAACGGCGAGACGGCGGAGGCGTTGACGAGCGACGTGGTGATCGTGGGAGCGGGGCCGATCGGCATCGAGCTCGCAGCGGAGTTGAAGCGGGCGGAGATCGAGGCGATGCAATTCGACGCCGGGTCGATCGGGGCGACGATGCGTTGGTGGTCGCCCGGCACGCAGTTTTTCTCATCGCCCGAGCGGATCGGGATCGCGGGCGTGCCGCTGGTGACGCGGGATCAGCAGAAGGCGACGCGCGAGGAGTATCTGGACTATCTGCGGCTGGTCGTGGGCACGCACGGTCTGACGGTGCATACGTTCGAGCGTGTCGAAGACGTGCGGCGTCTCGGGGCGGAGGAGAACGGCGATGCGGGATTGCCGCGGTTCGAGTTGACGACGCGTCGACGAGGCGGGCTGTCGCGGGCGGTGCGATGCCGCCGGCTGGTGCTGGCGATCGGTGACATGCATCGGCCGAAGCGGATCGATGTAGCGGGCGAGGATCTGCCGCACGTATCGCACTATCTGGGCGACGTTCACGAGTATTACGGTCGCGACGTGCTGATCGTGGGCGGTCGGAACTCGGCGGTGGAGGCGGCGATCCGGCTGTACCGGGCGGGAGCGAGGGTGACGATCAGCTATCGCCGAGCGACGTTCTCGAAGAAGGTGAAGTACTGGCTGCGGCCCGAGCTGTTGTGGTTGATCGAGACGGGTCGGATCGGGTTCGCGGCGGACTCGGCTGTGGATCGGATCGAGGCGGGATCGGTCCGGCTTCGGCGGTCGCACGAGCCGGAGGCGGCGGAGGCTGACGACGGGTGGATGGCGGACATGGCGGCCGACGACGTACTGCTGCTGACGGGGTATGAGCAGGACGCAACGCTGTTTGAGCGATTGGGCGTCGAACTTGAGCGGGACGCTCGGTCGCCGAGGCACGACCCGGACACGATGGAGACGAACGCGGCGGGGGTGTATGTGGCGGGGACGGCGGTGGCGGGGACGCAGGCGTCGGGGGTGACGCACTTTATCGAGACGAGTCATGTGCACGTCGAGCGGATCGCGGCGGCGCTGCGGGGTTCGCCGGTGCGTCGGGAGGACGTGCGGTATCAGTTAGAAGAGAGTTGATGGAAGATCGCCGAGCGCGGGGACGGGCGGAGGGCGAGGGCTGGGAGCGAGGCTACTCCACGCGGATGTCGGCGCGGTCGTCGCGGAGACGAACGGAATCGCGAGCGTCGGCGTCGAAGGCGGCGGCGCGTTCGTCGTCGGCGACGGCCCGTCGCGTGGCGGCGATGCTCTCGATCGCTTCGAGGGCGAGCAGCAAGGAGCGGCGGGAATCGCGGAGTCGTTCGCGGGCCGAGTCGGCGATCTGCATCGCGACCTGACGGGCGGGTCGGGCCTGCTGTGGCTCGGGCCGCGTGGCGTGGCGGGCGAGGTCGGCGGCGCGGGCGCGATCGTGAAGCGTTGCGGCGAGGCCGCGCCCGAGGCGGCTGTCGGTGACGGTGCGTCCGTCGGGGCTGGTCCAGGTGAGGGTGGTGAGGCCGACGGTGAACTGATCGGGAGCGCCCGGCGAGAACGGCGAATTGGCGTTCGCGGCGCGGGTCGGGTCTCGTTTATCGGAGGCGAGTTCGTCGCTCCCGTCGGCGTCGGTTTGGAGCGCCTCGAAGCGGTCGACGAAGGGACGCCGACGTGAGTTGCGGTGCTCGAGCGGGTCGCGTTCGTCGAAGGAGGGCGTGAGGGTTCGCCAGTCGGGATCGATATCGAGACGGTCGAGCCGGAGCGCCCAGGCTTCGCGGAGTTCGGATTCGCGGATCCAGCCGTTGAGCGCGGCGGCGGCGCCGAGGGTGACGCGAACGGTCATCCGTTCGAGCGGGACGCCGGGCTGAGCCCACCATTCGTCGCGTTCGTCGAGGCGATTGGGTATGGCGGCGCCGCCACGCGCGTCGACGCGATCGGCGCGCTCTCGCTCGGCGTTCGGCGGAGGGGTGGGTCGTTCGATGGTGAAGTCGACGTCGTCGCCTTCGTCGAAGGAGAAGATGACGGGTCGGAGTTTGGTGATGTCGCCGCCTTCGAGAGCGTGGCCGTCGATGGAGATGATGCGGTCGCCCGGGAGGAGTTGCTGTTGTTCGTGGGCGGGGAAGCCGGGCAGGGTCTCGCCGACGACGAGGCGCCTGCCGGCGAGTTGTGCGGGTCGCATGCCGACGCCGGCGCGGTCTTCGCGGATGAAGCGTTCGTAGGCGGCGTCGAGGAGGGCGTCGCGCGCGGCTGGGGAAGCGTCGCGGCTGAGCATGAACAGCATGTCGCTGGAGGACACTTCGGACGCGGCGAAGGCGTTGCGGACGGCGCGGCGTGCGGCGAAATCATTCGCGGCGAGGGAGGTCAGAAGTCGCTCGGCGATGCCGTTTCTGGTCTGGCGGCCCGTGGGCGTATCGGGCTCGGCCTGATTGAACCCGGCGAGCATGCGGCGGGCGATGCCGAACGCGGCGGTATCGGCATAGGGAAGCATCTCGGCCGGTTGGTCCGGCCTGAGCATGGTGAGGTTGGCGTTGTTGGCGCCTTGCCGGATGACGGCGCCGCGGCGTTGATTCTGGGCGAACAGAGCCGGCGTGAAGGCGACCGCCGCGGCGAGGGCGAGGGCCGCGAGCGAGCGACGCCTTGAGCGGGCGGTCGCCGTCGGCAGAATCGGAGATGTGTTGGTGGGCGTTCTCGGCATGCGGGAATGGAAGCTGAGGGGGTTGACCGGGGCCGCTGATGGCGGCTCGGGGGTCGGATGACCCACGTTTGGAACCATCGTAGGCGGTTGTGGTTGCCGGGCTTGTAGGAATCTTGGGCTTGCGGGGGGGCTGGCGGGGGCGCGGGCGGGCTGGGGGGGTCGGGGGGATGCCGGCGGCGGAGGTCGGGGCGTAGGGCTCCCCGAGAATCGGGGGCGTGTCGTGGGCGAGGACGGGCGATCAGTCGAGCAGCGAGGTGAGGCGCTCGGCGTTCTCGGCGAGCCACTTCACCTTGCGGTGGACGACGCGGAGGATGGTGGCGGCGTCGTGGGCGCCGAAGCGGCCGGTGGCGGCGATGGGAGCGGCGGCTTCGGCGATGAGCGACTCGATCATGAGGTCGGGGAGCGCGCGGAGCTCGGCTTTGGAGATGAGGCCGGCGGCGGAGGGTTGATCGTCGACGGCGCGTTCCTGGGCGAGGGCTTCGTAGCCCTGGAGGAAGGAGACGAAGCGAGTTTCGTCGAGGTCGTCGGGCCAGGAGTCGGGCGAGCCGGCGACGGCGGTGATGGAGAACTGGAGGGCGGCGGAGGCGATGTCGACGACGCGGGCGGCGGAGCGGGCGGTGTCGTAGTCGATGACGGCGGCGAGGCGGTCGCCGTCGAAGAGCATGTTGCCGGGGTGCCAGTCGCCGTGAACGGTTTGCGTGGGCCAGGATGAGAACCCGAGGCGTTCGACACGGGCGGCGGCGTGTTCGTATCGGAGCGCGAGTTCGTGATGGGCTTCGCCCGGCAGGTCGAGATCGCGGAGGAGGTAGGGCGTGTGCTGATTGTTGTGGAAGGAGGGGACGGGCGGGAGTTCGGAGGCTTCGAGCGAGGCGGCGATGTCGTGGAAGAGGGCGAGCGCGTAGCCGGCGACGCGGGTCTGCGCGGCGGAGGCGTCGTACTTGGCGCCTTCGAGGAAACGGAAGAGTTCGTAGATGCGATGGTTGAGTTGAAGGACGCTGCGATTGTCGTTGCGCGTGCCGACGAGAGCGGGGAGAGGGAAGCGCGACTCGGTGAGGCGTTGCTGAAGGTGGTGCGCGAAGCGGACGCGGCCCGGGGAGGACTGCGCATCGGAGCGGCGTTTGAGGACGAACTTGCCCTTCTGCGAGGCGATGACGAGTTTGGGCGTGGCGGCGGAGCCTCGTCGGAAGCGGGCGATGGAGCCGATGACGCCGAGGTCGTAGTAGGAGAGGACGATAGCGAGTTCTGCGGGCTCGAAGGGCGAGGGCGGCCCGGCGGCGGCGCGGATGCCGTGCTGTGATGGTGCGGCGGCGGCGTGGGCGGCGGAGGCGTCATCGTGGGCGGCCCCCGCTGCGTGGTCGGCTTGGCTCATGGTGGCATTGTGGGGGAGGAGGCGAGCGGCGTCTAGAGCGCTCGGCCTCGCGTGGGCTTCGGCACTGGTCGACGAGCCGAGGAGCTAGGATCGGTCGGCGCCGGCCGTCGGGGTCGGCGTGGACCACATGAAGAAGGGACCGACGATGACCGCCACCGCCGCTAACGAGTTTGCGACCGCGATCGCGGCTTGCTCGACGATTTCGCAGGAATACGGACTGCTGCTCGCGAAGGACATCCCGGCGGATCGGTTCTGCGAGCGGCCGCATGCGACGATCAATCACCCAGCGTTTGTGTACGGACACCTCGCGCTGTATCCAAACCGTGTAGGCGAGCTGGTGGGCGCGGGTCCGCTGATCGAACTGCCCGAGACGTATGCGGGACTCTTCGAAGCCGGGGTGGAGTGCGCCGACAACACGGGGCAGCATCCGGACAAGGACGAGTTGATGCGGCTGTTCACGGAGGGTTACGCGAAGGCGGGTGAAGCGGTGCTGGCTGCGGAGCCGTCGGTGTTCGGCAAGGAGAACCCGGTGGAGCGGATGCGCGAGCGGTTCCCGACGATCGGGATCGCGGTGAGCTTCCTGATGAACAACCACCTGATGATGCACTTGGGTCAGGTGAGCAGTTGGCGCCGGGCGGTGGGACTTGGGAGCGTGATGTGAGGCGGGGGGCGGTGACTTTCGGCGCGCGGCGGCGTGCTGATGGGGCATGCTGCGGGTCGGCTTGAGGGAGGCGGCAGCGCGACGCGCGGCCGCAGAATGACAAACCGGAGGCCGTGACGGGCCTCCGGTTGGAGCGAGAGCAGGATATCGAGTCGACGTTACGGGCAGGGCTCGCCGAAGGCGCCGAGGACGAGCAGGAGGTCGTCGGCGTTGACGGCGCCGTCGGCGTTCGCGTCGCCGGCGAGGTCGGCGCCGGCTTGGCCGAAGTCGCCGAGTACGGCGAGGAGGTCGTCGGCGTTGATGAGGCCGTCGGCGTTCGTGTCGCCGGGGCAGGGCTGATCGACGGCGGCGGCGATGCGGAATCCGATGGCGAGGATTTCGAAGTTGCCGTTCGCGGAGGCGCCGCCGACGGACTGGAGCGGACCTTCGGGGAAGTCGAAGGCGCCGCCGCGGACGACGCGGATGACGGAGCCCGAGGGGAAGAACGGCGTTTCGGTCCATTCGGCGACGTTGCCGCCTTGGTCGAAGGTGCCGAAGAAGCTGGCGCCCTGGGTGTAGCTGCCGACGGGGAGAAAGGGGTCGACGGTGAAGGGGTATTGCGTGGTGCCGGTGCCGGCGAAGTTGCCGTCGAAGTAGTTGGCGCCGTCGAGCGCTTCGTTGTCGGCGATGGTGTTGGATTGCGTCGGGTAGAGCCAGTAGTCGTCGGCGTCGCCGCCCTGGTCGGCGGGCTGGTAGTAGGCGGCCTTGTACCACTCGTTCTCGTTGGGGACGAAGAATTGGGCGTCGGCGTTGCGGCCGGCGGCGATGGTGTTCGAGCCGGTGAAGGTGTAGGCGCCGGTCTCGGTGTCGCCGTCGCCCTGGCCATTCTGAAGCCAGTTGGCGAAGCGTGCGGCGTCGAAGAAGGAGACGAAGTTGACGGGCGAGTTCTCGCGGCCGGGCTTGGCGGCGTAGGCGAACGCGCCCGGCGAGCCGGAGCGGACGATGCCGCCGGAGTTCTCCGAGGTCATGCTGGTGCTGTAGAGGCCGAAGGGGTCGGCGTCGGCGGCTTTGGCGTTGAGGAACTCGGCGTATTGCGCGTTGGTGACCTCGAACTTACCCATGCGGAAGCTGGCGTCGACGACGCCGATGCCGGGTTGTGTCGAGGCGCTGGCGGGGTCTTCGGGGTTGCCCGGGAGATCGACGGTGACGAACTCGAGGCTGGTGAGGTTCGGCCCGAGGTCGAAGACGTCGGCTTGGGCGGCGGGATTCGAAACGGCGAGGGCGGCGAGAAGCACAGCCGCTGCGCAGAAGGGGGGTTGCATCTCTTCGGTCTCCTTCACATTCATTGGTGGTACGGATGTCGTCGCGGATCGAGCCACATGGCTCGCGAAGCGGCGCTCGCGGCGGGAGTGCGATCCGTCGCGAGGCGGCACACTCTTCGCCGGGCGTCGGGGGGCGGTTCTGCTTGAGCGGCGGAAAGCGGCGATAAGGTGCGTCCCGAAAATGATCGGTTGCAACGTGCATCCGAGCGCGCGTGTCGGGCGATGCGGGCGCGAACATCGTTGCGGCCCGGCTCAAAACGAAAGCGGGCCCGCAGGGTGAACTGCGGGCCCGCGAAGCGTGACTCTCGGTCGGTCGCGGTCGCGCGGGTCGTGCGACGCGCGGCGGGGATTACGGGCAGGTAACGCCGAAGCTGCCGAGCACGAGCAGCAGGTCGTCGGCGTTGACGAGACCGTCGTCGGTCACGTCGCCGCCAGCGGGTCCGTCGGTCGTAGCCGTGCCGAAGGCGCCGAGGATGGCGAGCAGATCGTCGGCGTTGATGGCGCCGTCGCCGTTGGTGTCACCCGGGCAGTCGGGAACGACGGGGTCTTCGCACTGAACGCCGACGATTTTGAAAGCGTCGAGACCGGCTTCGAGGACGTCGCCCGGATCGTTCTCGGCGACGATGAAGCGAATGCGGAAGTTCGCCGTGGCGTCCGCCGGGGAGACGGAGAACGAGTCGGTCTGCCACTGGTTGACGGTGTCGTTCTGGTCGTAGTTGCGGACGGTCTGCCACGATGAGCCGCCGTTGAAGGAGACGTCGACGCGGAAGAAGTCTTCGGGGCCGATGGGGTTGACCGAGTCGGCGAACCAGTAGGCGTAGGAGACCTCGGCGCCGCCGGTGACGTCGTAGACGGGGCTGATGAGGGTGGTGGCGCCGCCGTCGACGTCGGAGTTGTCGTTGAACTGGTCGTTGTCGGTCAGCCAGCACTGGCCCGAGCCGTCGAAGTCGGCGGGCGGGTCGTCGCGGCCGTTGTTGACCGGGACGCCTCGGTCCCACTGTCCGTCGCTGGCCGTGGAGGAGACGGTCCAGCCCGGGGACGTTTCGAAGTCGAGGTCGGCGGCGACGACGGTCGTGCCGACGAGCGCCTCGAAGACGGTGGAGGGCGCGGTGGGCGGGAAGGTGACGACGCCGTCGGTCTGGCCTTCGGCGGCGATGTAGAACTGCGGTTCGTCGGCGCAGGCGAAGGCGGGGAGCGGCGCGTTGTATTCGCCGGGGACGCCGGTCGGGATAAGCGGCGTGGAGATGAAGGCGCCGCCGTCGCCGCGGTAGAGCAGTTCTTCGGAGCCCGGGACGAGCACGTCGTCGCGCGGGTCGATGGTCACGAGGAAGTTCGTGCCGACGCCGGGATCGAGCTCACTCGGAACGCCGTTGGGTGCCTGGATGGCCGGGCCGAGGAAGGGGGGATCGGCGAAGGAGAGGTCGGCGCGGTAGAGCTGAACCTGGTCGTTGTTGTTGACCGTGGAGACGCGGAGGAAGTAGGTGCCGGCGAGGGTGAGCGGCACGCCGGCGAGGACTTCGTTCTGACCCGCGCCGTTGGCGTTCTGGGAGGCGAGGACGAGGCCGGACGCGTCGAGGATCTCGATGCGGAGGTCGCCTTGGACGTTGCTGTCGATGAAGACGCCGGAGCAGCACGAGCCGGGCGCGCCGCCGCAGTTTTGGGGGTTGTCCTGGTAGTTCAAGCCGACGGGGAAGGCGGCGCCGGTGAGGGTGGCGGGCGATGTGAGGGTGAAGCGGTAGACGTCGGCGTCGGAGCCGGCGATGGAGGCGCGGCTGCCGAAGCTGACGAGCTGGCCCGGCAGGTCGCCGATGTCGCGGGTGTCGCCCGGCGCGACGTTGCCGAGGTCGGTGGCGAGCGAGGGCGTGTCGTTGGGCTCGAAGAAGTCGCCGTAGAGGCGGTGGGCGCCGCGGATGTCGTCGTGCTGGGCGCCGGTGAAGTTGGTGGAGACGAACGGCTCCATCAGTTTGCTCTCCTCGATGGGGCAAACGTGGAGCAGGCCCATGCCGTGGCCGTGTTCGTGCTTGAGGACGTTGAAGAGCTTCTGGGAGTCGTTGGAGATGTCGGCGTAGAAGTTGTCGGCGGTGTCGACGACCATGTCGCCGACCTGGGGGAAGAAGTTGTAGGCGAGGATGCCGGAGTTGCCGTCGATGGATTTGCCGGCCATGCGGAGGTCACCGCGGACGCCGAGCACGCCCGGCGCGTCGAAGAGCGGCGCGCCGTCGTCGTTGGGTTCAAAGACGAAGTTGAGACCGGTGATGGCTTCCCAACGGTCGAACATGTCGAAGTAGACCTGCTGCCAGGCGGCGCGGTCGCCGCCGTAGAAGGCGTCCATGCGGGCGAAGAGGTCGGAGTTGCCGCCGCCTTCGCCGACGCCGCTGGGCACGAAGGTGCCGTCGGGGACGAACGACCAGGTGAGGGTGATGGGCTCGCCGAGCGAGCCGGCGGAACCCGACGCGACGGCGCCCGACCAGCGGTTGGTGAGCTGGTAGCGGTTGGGGGCGATGGTGTCGAAGACGTCCTTGAAGACGGAGACGACGCGGTCATTGGTGCCGGGCTGGAAGCAGAAGGCGGGGATGAAGCCGCCCTCGGCGTTCTCGCCGAGGTGCTGCTCGAGCGCCGAGGCGATCATTTTCTGGTAGCGGGGCTCGAGCGAATCGAAGGCCGCAGCGGGGACGTGCTGGGCGACGAGATCGGTGTAGTGCTCGTTGCGTTCGGCGAGTTCGACGGGGTCGATCGTGTCGGCGGCCGGAGCGGCGTCGCCCGCGCAGGCGTCGGCGGAGCTGCCGCAGCACGAGACGATCTCGGCGGCATGGGTGGGCGACGCAACGGTGGCGACCGCCGCGTGTTCTTTCGAGTCGCCGCAGCAGCCGGCCTGCTCATCCCTGTCGGCGCCGGCGCTCGCAGCGACCGAGCCGCACACAGCGCCGCCGCACGCAAGCGCGGTCGAACAGATCAACAGCCCGGCAGCGGGCGCCACTTTCATTACAAAATTCATCTTCACCTTGCATCTTCTCCGGAACGGATCGGTTCTCTTCGCAGGCTCCTGCGACCCCCGCAGCCGACCCGACTCGGTCCGGCCGCTGGACTCCGCACGCGATACGCACCGAGTCGGCACGCGGAGGCTTCCCGTCACGGCACCATACTTCGCGATCCGGCCGATGGGGCGAAAACGACGCAACCGGCCGAATTCGGGTGGTTCCGACCGGCGCACACCCGAGACAAGGGGATCGCGAGCTGTTATCGGTCTGGACGGGTGTGCCGGGCGGGGCTCAGTCTTCGGCTCGTTCGCCCTCCGGCGCCATTTTGACCAGGCGCGGCTGGAAGGTGGCGATCGGCTGAACGAGATCGCGCTGCAAGCCGATCACCCTGCGGATGTCTTTATAAACATTGGGGTTCTCATCGATGCCGGCCGAGAGCAGCGTGACGTTGCGTTGCTTGAGCATGGGACGCACCGCCGCCCAGCGGAAGGTGCGTTTTGCCTGGCCGCGAGACATGACGCGGCCGGCGCCGTGGGAGGCCGAGCCGATCGAAGCGGAGTCGGCCAGGCCGCGGACGACGAAGGTGGGGTCGGCCATCGTGCCGGGGATGACGCCCAGCAGGCCGGCATGGGCCGGGGTGGCGCCCTTGCGGTGGACGATGTACTCGCGGGGGCCGTCGCCGAAGTCGTGGACTTCTTTCCATGCGAAGTTGTGGTGGTTCTCGACGTCGGCGACGGCGCGGGCGCCGAGGCGGCGGGCGATGTGGTCGTGGATGCAGGCGTGGTTGGCGCTGGCGAAGCGGCCCATGAGTTCCATGGCGCGCCAATATTCCTCGCCGGCTTCGGAGGAGAGGTCGAGCCAGGCGAGCCGCGCCATGTCTTTGGAGAGTCCGGGCAGCGAGTCGATCGCGAGCGCGGAGTAGTGGTCGCACACGGCGGCGCCCGGGCCGCGCGAGCCCGAGTGGGACAACAGCGCGAGATATCGCCCGGGTTCGAGGCGCTCGAAGGGGTGATCGCCGGGCGAGCCGGCAGCAGCGTCGGGCCGGCGGGCGGCAGCGTCGGGCTGGTGGACGTGCTGGAAGTCGCGATGGGGGTCGGGCGCGCCGACGTCGAGGAAACCGAACTCGACGAAGTGGTTGCCCGAGCCGGACGTGCCGAGTTGCTTGCGGGCTTTGTCTTTCATCCGAAGCGTGACGGGCGAAACGGACCAGTCGTCGTCGAGGACGGGGTGCTCTCGTGGTTTGGAGCCGCGGTCGCCTTTGCCGCCGAAGGACGCGCCGAGGCCGAAGCGTGTCTCGGTCTCGATGGCGCGGGTGAGGCGTTCGCGGCCCGCGTCGGATTCGAGCGTGTCAGCGGGTAAATCGAGGACGGTGAGTTTGACGCGGCAGGCGATGTCGACGCCGACGGCGTAGGGAACGACGGCGCCTTCGGTGGCGAGCACGCCGCCGATGGGCAGGCCGTAGCCGACGTGGGCGTCGGGCATCAGCGCGCCGGCGCGGGCGACGGGAAGCCGACAGGCGGCCTTGAGCTGGTCGAGCGAAGAGTGATCGAAGTCTTCGCCGGGTTCGCCCCACACCTTGAACGGGGCGCCGTCGTCGTCACGGACGAGGCCGGCGGCGACGGCGACGGCGCGGGCGCGGGAAACGCGCGTCAGCTCCTCTGCGAGTTCGCGCCAGCCCGGGTCGTCGAAGTACTCGGCCGGAGCGGCGACGACGGCGCGGACGGCTTCGCGGATCGCGGCCCGATCGGCGCCGGCCCGGGCGGCGGCGGCGCAGCAACGCTGCGCGGCCTGGGAAGCCGGCCCACGCGGCACGCCGAGGTTGACCAGTTCTCGAGCCTTCATGCGGGCATGGTATCGGTCGGCCGCGTCATTCCTCGGGGCCGAACCGTGGCGTGCGAGCGGAACGCATGGCGCCGGCTGGAATAGGCGAGCGCAGCCGATGCGCGTCCGTCGCGCGGGTTTCGCGTCGGGCGTGAAAGAGCGGGCCCGGAACCGCGGTTCTCTAGGTCGAGACCCGCGGCGACTTCGACGAATGATCGCTTGGCCCGGCCCGTCGTCTTCGCCTTCGAGTTTTGAAGGCCCGCCACGATTCGTTCCAGCACACCCATCCCCGGCCCCGCTCCGAGCCCGCTTACGAGGAAGAACAGACCATGACCGACTCCCGCAACGAACAAACGACCGTCATCGCCCCCGGCACCGCGATCTCGGGCGACATGACCTTCTCCGGCCCGACGTCGGTGCTCGGCCGACTCGACGGCACGATCACTTCGTCCGACTGCATCGAGATCGGACGCGACGCGACCGTGGCGGCCGAGGTCACCGCCGAGAACGTGTTGGTGGACGGTGCGATCGAAGGCAACGTCACGGCCCGCGACAAGCTGCAGTTGAACAGCACGGCGAAGCTGCAAGGCGACGTGAACGCGCGGACGCTGATCGTGAGCGAAGGCGCGTCGTTCGTGGGCCACTGCAAGGTCGGCGCCGAGTCGGGAGCGGCCCGCTCGACGCCGCCGACCGGATCGACAAAGCGTCAGCAGACCGCGGTATCGCAGCCTCCGACGCCGTTGAGCGAAACGAAGCCGCTGATGGACGAGGACGACGAACTAGCTGTGACCGCCGCGCAGTTGCAGCAAGCCTCATAAGCGAATCCCACCCGCCGCGCGACCCCGCCGCTTCGTGAATCGACGGTCGGGTCGCCGGCTTCGGCATTTGGGGCGGCGGGGAGCTCGACCCGGGGAGGAGACACGAGCGACTCGGGGGCCCGGGGCGACGGATCGCGATGTGGGGTCGCGTGACCGGGCCCGCCGCGTCAGGGCATCAACGCGGCGGGCCCTTTCTCTGGACGAGGAGCGCATCGGCCGGCGCCGGCCCGCGCTCCGACGCGACGCGGCGCCGATCGGGGCCCCAACGTGTTCCAACGAACGCCGAAGCATCGAGACGCGTACGCCGAGCCGCCTGCCGAGTCGTCGCCGCGATGCTGCTCGTGCGGCGGCGCGGTGGAGCGGCCGGTGGCAGCGCGCGTGGTGTGCTGCCCGCGATGCGGCGCGCGGATGGGCAGCGAATCGGTGGTGATCCGCGAGGACTTCTGGGGCCTCACGCTGCGCACGCTGGGCGACGTCACGATCGAGCGGGGCGCAAGCGTCGCGCTCAAGCGGATCGAAGCGTCGGGCAAGGTCGTGGTGCGTGGCGCTCTGCAAGCCCAGGTCCGGGCCGGGCGGAGCATCGTCGTGGAAGCCGGCGCGTACTGGCGCGGATCGGGCCGGGCCCCTCGATTCGACGTGCATCCCGACGCGGAAGTCGTCTGCTTTTATGACACGTCGGCCGACGAGTCGGGGCCGTCATGCGTGGCGGTTGGTGGTGCGGTCGCCACAGCGAAAGATGCGCCCGTCGGCGCGCCGACCGGCTGAGCGACCGGTCGAGGCTCGCACCGATCCGGCGGCGGGCCCATCGGCCGGACGCAGCGTCCGCGTGTGTTATGCTCCCGGGCTCAGGAGCGAGCTTCCATCAACTGTCAGACGCGGCGTCGCCGCTTCAGGAGGACACCATGGCCCGTGCCCAAGCCCGCCACATTCTCGTCGAATCCGAAGACCGAGCGATCGAACTGAAGAACCAGATCGAGTCCGGCGCCAGTTTCGAAGACCTCGCCGCGTCTCACTCGATGTGCCCGTCCGGCAAGGCGGGGGGCGATCTGGGCGAGTTCGGCCAGGGCGATATGGTCCCTGAATTCGACGCCGTCGTCTTCGGCGATCTTCCCGTCGGCAACGTCTCCGACCCGGTCAAGACGCAGTTCGGCTACCACATTATTCAGGTCGAGAAGCGCGTCTGACGGCGACGCTCGGCCCGCATAATCGCTCGACGCGCACAACCGCGAACGTTCGCCGACCCCTCAGAGTCGCCCGTCCCCTCGCCTTGGCGCGGTAACGAAAGCCCGCCGGGCGTTGTCACGCGGTGAATCCATCCGGTGAACGTGTCGAAACCGTCAGTGATGGCTCTCCACGCGACACATTCCGACGAACCAGCGGCTCCGAGCGTCGCCCACAGCGAGCCTGCGTGGCGGTTCAAGATCTTCATCGACGGCGGCTGCCCGCTGTGCGCTAAAGAGGCGCGGTTGATGGAGCGGCTCGATCGCGGCCGCGGGCGGTTGGTCACCGAAGACATCGCCGACCCCGCGTTCGACCCCACGTCGTACGGGCTCACATACGAGCGAATGATGGCGACGATTCACGGGCAGACGCCCGATGGACGGGTCATCACGGGTGTGGAGGTATTCCGTCAGGCCTACGGCGCCGTCGGTTGGGGCTGGGTGTTGAATTGGACCCGGCTGCCGGTGGTGCGGTGGTTTGCGGACCGTGCGTACGACTTTTTCGCCAAGCACCGTCTGATCTTCACGGGCCGGCGTGGTGCGTGCGAGAGGGGCGCCTGCGAAGTCGCCCCGCCAGAACGCGTCGCCGCGGAACACTGACCGAGCGCCGCGCCGCAACCGAACGTTGCAGCGGCTCCGGGCCGAGCGGGCGTCATCGCTGGGGGTTCGGCGGCTGCTCCGGGCGGTCCGACTCGGGCGCCTCACCGGAATCGTCGTCAGAAGCATCCTGATCCGAGGATTCGCGGCGGAGCCGGTCGTACCGCGCGTGCGGCGGCTCCCAATCGAGGTCGACGACCGGACGCGGGCGATACATCGATTCGATCCAGTCGATGGTGTCTTGGAAGCGGTCCGAATCTCGATTGCCGAATACGGGTCGGTAGCCCGGCACGTCCGGGTGTGGGAAGAATGCGTCTTGCCTCGGCAACCCCATCTGCACGAGAAGCGACTGCTCGGGGTCGTCCCAATCGATCATGCGCAGCAGGCCGTCTTCCGATTCGTAGGCGTCGAGAATCGCGAAGTTCGTGTAGAGCGCGCGCTCCGCGCCGGGGCGGGCGTTGATGAGTTGGAAGCGGCCGGCATCGACGCTGCCGTGGCAACGCAGGCTGCCGCAACGGTTGGCGAGCCAGCGCGTCTGCACGACGTCGCGGAATGTGTCGATCGAGGTCGGGTTGCCGAGCACGGTGACTTCTGGGTACAGCTCGCGCGCCTGCAACCTGAACATGACCTCGAGGATCTCGACGGGTTCCAGCCGGCGGAACTCCTCGCGTCCTTGACGGTCGGACGGGATGAGCGGACTCGTCGCATACCGGCGGATGAGCCGCTCGATGGTCGGGCGCCGGATGACGAGCCGGGGCGGGTCGGCCAGGTCGATCTCGAGCACTTTCAGCAGGTTGATCTGGTCCTCAGTGAGCGGCGGCAGTTCCTCGATGGTCGGGGGACGCAGGCGCCGTCCGCCGAAGGTCGGAGTGTCGCCGCCGTCGCCGGCCGCGCCGTCGCCCGCCGCGACCCGCTCGGCTTCGCGCCGCTGCTGGCGTTCTTCCATGTCGCGCAGCGCGCGGATCACGCGTCGAAGGCGAAGCGCCTCGGCGTTGGTCGGTTCGAGGTCGAGCACGCCGTCGAGCTCTTCGAGCGCCGCTTCGTACAGCTCGTGGTCGCGCAACCACCGGATCAACACGAGCAGGGCGTCGACGTCGTCGTCGTCGATTTCCAGACGCGCCTCGACGTATCGCCGGTAGGCCGTGTCGGTGACGACGAGGGAGGCGACGTCGTGGCCGGAGATTGTGTAGAGCTCGCCGGCGAAGCGGATGATGAGAGCGCCGCCCGGGTTGTCGGCGTCGGGCTCGACGACCGAGAGGACGCGGCCGCGGTATCGCTCGCTGTCGGTGGTGGTGAGCTCGACGGAATCGCCCTTGCGGACGCGTTCGAGCGCGGCGGCGCCCGACGATTCGTCCGCCGCGGTCGCCGGGTCGGTCTCGTCCTGCTGGAGCGCGAACGATGCCGAGCCGAGCGCGGCGAGCAAGCCCGCGGCTGCGAGCGCGACCACCGTCGCCGGGCGTGCGAACGCCAAGCGACGACGCGAAGCTGAGCGGCGAGACCCGTGGACCGAGTCGGGAACGAATGAAGAAGGCTTAACTGAAATCCGCATGCGTCAGGGCTCCGCTTGACCGCGCACCACGACGAAGCCGAGCAGTTCGTCTCTGCCTCGCTCGTGGACCTGGACGAGAACGACGTCTTTCGGGGTCCGCGTCGCGAAGAAGCCGCCGGCGCGGAACGACTCGCCGAACTGGTTGCGAAACTCGCGGAGGTCGAGCGTCCGCGTCTGGCCCACGGCGACGCGGTCGAGCGGCTGCGAATACGCCTGATTCAACCAGACGCGGCCCGGCCCGATCGGCGACGCCGTCGTGTTGGTGAAAGCGATGTGCGTCTCCGGATCGCGGACGACCTGCACGTCGAGCGTGCGGGCTTGGCCGAGGCTTTGCGGGTAGTCGAAGCCCAACTCCGGACGGACTTCGTGTGCGCAACCGGCCCCAAACGAGGCGAGGACGAGCAACGGACCGGCGAACGCCAGCGCGGCCGCGGAAGTGAGGCGGCGGGGCCGAGATCGGGCGGACGCGGGACTGGGCCGAAACGGTCGGGCGGACATCGCTTCTCGCTTCGTGTGGGCCGGCGGCGGGTTCCGTGAGATCGTCGAACGGTTCATACGGTCCCTATCCTACGGGGATGGGCTGCGAGACGGCTTCACGGAACGCCACGGCGCCGACGGCGGCGGTCGCACCGGGTGCGGAAACGATCGACCCGGCCGCTTTCGCACGCGCCTATGAGGCCGACCCGCGGCTTTCCGCGACGATCCCCGGCATGGACGCGCCCTTCTTCCAAGCGGGGCTCGCGGGATATTCGGACGCGGCGATGCGCATCGTCGCGCGGCGCCAAGGTTGCCCCATGTGCATTACCGAAGCGCTGCTCGACCGGACGCTGATCGCGGGGGGCCGCGGCTTCGCCAAGGCGGACCTGGGCGAACTGGCCGACAACGTACCGGGCGGCGCCGAGGACCAACCGCTGGTCGGCCAGATCATGGGCTCCGAGCCCGACGAAATGGCGGCCGCCGCGGTGAAAATGGTCGAGCAGGGCAAGCGGCCGGCGCACGAGTACCGCAAGCTGCGCGACCGAGGCCTCGTGAACGCGCCGCTCGGCAAACGCGTGGAGCGCGACGAGACCACGCCGGGCTTCGCGTCGATCGACGTCAACCTCGCCTGCCCGGTCAAGAAGATCAAGAAGAAGGCGCGGGGCGGGCACTGGCTGCGCGATCCCGACGGCGCGATCGCGATCCTCACCGCGGTGCGCGACGCGCTGCCCAGCGGGCAATGCACCAGCGTGAAGATGCGCCGCGGCTTCGACGATTCGCCCGAAGCGGAACGCAACTTCTACCGCATCTTCGACGCCGCCTACGACTTGGGCTACGGATTCGTCACGGTGCACGGGCGGACGGTCGAGCAGAAGTACATCGGCCCGGCGCGCTGGACCTTCCTCCGCGAACTGGTGCGGAATCGGCCGGACCGACTCGTCTTCGGCTCGGGCGACGTGTGGACCGCCGAGGATGTGTTCCGCATGCTCGCGTACACCGGGGTGCGGGCCGTGTCGGTCGCGCGCGGCTGCATCGGCAATCCATGGCTTTTCCGGCAGGCGCGGCAGATGATGGCGGGGCAACCGGCGACGGCGCCGACGATCGCCGAGCAGCGCGACGTGTTGCAGCAGCATTTCGACCTGTCGGTCGCCGTCAACGGCGAGCAGATCGCGGGGCGGATGATGCGGAAGTTCGGCATCAAGTTCAGTTGGCACCATCCGACGCCCGCCGAGGTGAAGGCGCGATTCGTCAAAGTCTCATCGACGAACGAGTGGCGCGAAGTGCTCGAACGGTTCTACCCGCTGAACGAAGAGGAAACGGTACGGCTCGCGGCGCGAGACTCGTCCGCCGCCATGCCCGTGGACCCGACGCCGATCGGCTGAAGCGCCCGCGGCGCTCAACGCACCTCGACGAGCGCGACCGCGTCGTCCGGCACGAACGCCGACCGGCCGTTGGCCAGCGTGACGCGAAGCCAGCGATCGCGCGTTTCGCGGACGAGCATCTCCACGCCGGGCGAGAGCGCCTCGGTGAACTGCCGGCCGTACGACTCGTCCGGCCCCGTGCGGGCGACCACGTCGCGATCGACGACGACGGCGATCGTGTGCCGCGGCCCGAACGCGTCGTCGGCGACGCTCGCGCTCGCGAGCGCGGCGACGAGGAAGGGGACGATCGCGAGGCGCCGCGGCGGTT
>JGI12048J13642_10322768_pt1 | contig 22748 bp, 22 predicted proteins | sample ElkSlonscriptome_16_FD_13642 | JGI IMG/M metagenome (IMG submission 13642)
TATCAATACACCGCATCCACGATTGTCAGTCTTGCCTGCTACCAGCAATATCTTGAACAAGGAAAAGACTTCATCCCCGGATATCTGGAACTTTTGGGAGTGGGCAGCCGATATGATCAGATCGAGGCTCTGCGCCATTATGTTGGGGTTGATCTAGAAAATCCATCCACAATCAACAATGCACTCAGCTATATTGAGAGTCTGCTTGATCAGCTTCAAGCAACCCTAGACGCATCCTCGAATGGCTTCAAATAATGGCTTCAAAAGAATCTCAGAGATGAATCGGAATTTACAGACTTATTGCAGCCCTTGCCAACAGCAACTGACCTAAATCATCATCAAGATATTCGCTAGCTGGCATAATAACTCTATAGTGCTACGCGCTGATATAAAACCAACAGTTTATGGAGAAGCCGCGCGGTGCGCGGCTTCTCCATAAACATCTGTCCTAACCTATCTGCGCATTGCTATATCAAGAACCAATGTCCTGCTCTGTGAAAGCCATGTGACAATGCTTCATTACATTCATCGTCTTTGGAATACATTGCCCATGCTTTTGCGCCCGTCTGTTCGTTCCGTTGTGACAATCGCTCTTTTCAGTGGCGCGATTTCCAGCGCAGGTTTTGGAGGTGCGACTTCTGCCCAAGCCCACACCCAAAACCTTCTGATCCAACCATCCTTCAACGCAGATGTCATTCATCCACAAGGAAAACAAGAAGCAGAGAGTCTTGCACAGACTCTGTCGTTCATTCAGCAAGGAATGGCTCAAGTCAATGCAGGAGAATTAGAGACTGCTATACAGCATTTCAACCAGGCAATAGGCTTGAGTCGAGAAATCAACGAACCCTACTGGGAAGGCATTTCTCTCCTTGCTCGTGGACAAGCCCTATTAGATTTAGGACAGTCGGCATTAGGATTAGAGTCTGTGCAGCAAGGATTGGCGATCGCTCAAGAGATTGGCGATCCGCAAATGGAAGCCATTGCTCAAGAGATTCTCAGTGCCGCCCAAGAAACTCTCAACGAAGCGGAAGCCGAATAGACGGAAAACAATTTTTAATCCAAGTGCTTGATCATCGGGGCAAGACCCTCTTCAAGCATTCGAGTGGTAACCAACCTCAAATTTTATGAATATCAACGAAGCCGATCAAATCCTGAAACAAGTAGATTGCCTAAACCCCGCTTTTCAGTCCGATAACACAGCGTCTATTCCAACAATGCAAGAGGCTGTGAAGATTGTTGCTCAACATTCCGATTTTCAAATTCTCGGCATTTGCGCAGCCTCCGTCGAAGAGGGCGTCGCAGCACTTCGTGCCTATGCTTCGGCCTTGAATTACACCATCGATCAGATTCCCGAGTCGTTTAAGGCAGTACAGGGTACTGCCTACATCAAATTCAATCCAAAAGCTCAGATTTTATACGCTGACAGCTATACGGGCGATCATCGAGGTGTTCTTGTTTCTTGCCAATCAGCCTACAGCGACGGACTCAACGAAATGTACGGTCACTTGCCTCTGACCTTGTTTCAAGAAACTTTGGCATCCTAAATTCAGGAACAGGTTTAGCAAACCCGTGAGCCTCAAAAGTTAATCGTTCTCTCAACAGATCATCACTTAAATGAAAAAGCAAGGAGCGATCGCCCCTTGCTTTTTCGTTGACTACTTTGAGACCCAAATATACTGCTAGGCGCTGATATAAAACCAAGAGTTGATGGAGAAGCCGCGCACCACGCGGCTTCTCCATCAATATCTGTCCTAACCTATCTGCGCATTGTTATAAGTTGGCCTCTAAGATCAAGGAAGACCTAGCCTAGGGAATCCGCTCCAGCTACAACCTCTAGCAGTTGCTGAGTAATGGCTGCTTGACGGGCTTTGTTGTAAGACAAAGACAGACTCGAAATCAGATCACTTGCGTTTTCACTCGCGTTGTTCATCGCAGTCATCCGAGCAGCAAGTTCACTCGCTGAAGATTCTTGTAAGGCTCTCAAGAGTTGATTGTTCAAATACAGCGGCAGAAGTGCGTCTAGAATCTGAGTTGGGTCTTGCTCAAATAGCATATCCTGGGGCATAGAAGGAGGCATAGGTGACTCAACAGCTTGACGCTCCACATCAAACGCGCCTCCACGGGTAGTAAGTCTAAAGATTTCGTCGTCTTTAGGCTCAAGTCCTTGGGGATCGAGTGGTAAAAGCGTCTGCACAACAGGACGAGAGCTGACCAGTGAGACAAACTTCGTATAAATTAGCTCAACCCGATCCACCGTTTCCGATAAAAAGAGAGACAGAAGTTCGTCTGCAATCTTAGAAGCATCTTCCGCAGATGGAACCTGATCAAGTCCCATAAACTTGGCGTCAATGGGGCACTCGCGTCTCTGAAAATATTGAACGGCTTTCCGCCCCACTAATACGTAGGTGTATTCAAGCCCTTCAGCTTGAAGCTCTTTAGCTCTGTTTTCTGCCCGTCGAATCACATTTGAGTTGTAACCGCCACACAAACCGCGATCGCCAGACACAACTAACAGCGCGACTGAACGAACTTCTCGCTTTTTCAAAAGTGGCAAATCCGCCTCCTCAAATCGGAGACGAGATTGCAGACCATACAAAACTTGGGCTAAGCGATCAGCAAAGGGACGTGTTGCTGTGACTTGCTCTTGAGCGCGACGCACTTTTGCGGCTGCCACCAGACGCATCGCCTCTGTAATTTTTTTCGTGTTCTTAACTGATTTGATGCGATCGCGGATCGCCTTGAGGTTAGCCATAACCGTAGACCAGAAATGCGTTTTTGCTAGAGAACTGAGAGAAGATATCTCGAAAAATGAGCATTAGGGAAAGTCAACGAATGAATTCCCCTAATGCTCACTCGAAGTGCTACACGCTAGCCATAAAAGTCTGCTTGTATTCAGTCAAGACCGACTTCATCAAGCTTTCAACCTCGTCGCTGAGCTTCTTCTCTTTGCTTGCAAGCTCAAGATATTCAGGCTTGCTCGTCTTGAGATACTCTCTCAATCCGTTGGTGAAGTCAGTAATTTTCTCAACAGGGATATCGTCTAGATAACCGTTGATCCCTGCGTAAATCAGGATCGCCTGTTCAGCTACTGACAGGGGCGAATACTGAGGCTGCTTCAGAAGCTCACGCAAACGCTGTCCCCGTGCCAGCTGATCCTGTGTCGCTTTGTCCAAATCAGACGCAAACTGAGAAAAAGCTTGTAGCTCGTCAAACTGAGCTAATTCAAGCTTCAGCTTTCCAGCGACCTTTTTCATCAATTTCGTCTGTGCCGCCGAGCCAACCCGAGACACAGAAATACCAGCGTTCACAGCAGGTCGCAAACCAGAGTTGAACAAGTCGGAAGACAAGAAAATTTGTCCGTCCGTAATCGAAATTACGTTGGTTGGAATATAAGCAGAAACATCACCTGCCTGAGTTTCGATAATAGGCAGAGCTGTCATGCTTCCCTCTCCCAGCTCAGGGCTCAGCTTAGCTGCCCGCTCAAGTAAACGAGAGTGGAGATAGAAGACATCGCCAGGATACGCTTCACGTCCGGGCGGACGACGTAGCAACAATGACATCTGGCGATAGGCTTGAGCCTGCTTTGACAAATCATCGTATACAACGAGAGTCGCTCGACCTTTATACATGAAGTACTCAGCAATCGAAGCGCCTGCATAAGGAGCCAACCACTGGAGAGCAGCCGGGTCACTGGCATTTGCCGCAACGATGACGGTGTATTCAAGAGCACCTCTCTCTTGAAGGGCACTAACAACTTGAGCCACTGTCGATGCTTTTTGACCGATTGCCACATAGACGCAGACAACATCCTCTTCCTTCTGGTTGAGAATCGTATCGATCGCGATCGCAGTCTTACCGGTTTGGCGATCGCCAATAATCAGCTCTCGCTGACCTCGACCAATCGGAATCATCGAATCAATTGCGGTAATCCCCGTTTGGAGAGGTTCATACACAGACTTCCGTTCAATAATTCCCGGTGCAGGCGATTCAATCAGACGGCTTTCAGATGCCTGAATATCTCCCTTCCCGTCAATAGGACGTCCCAGAGCATCAACCACGCGACCAATCAGAGCATCACCTACGCCGATTTCAGCAATGCGACCTGTCGCAGTTACAGTGCTGCCTTCCTGAATGTTGCGGCCAGTGCCCATCAACACAGCACCCACATTGTCGCCTTCCAGATTGAGCGCGATACCGACAGTACCATCTTCAAACTCTAGAAGCTCAGAAGCCATGGCTTGCTGTAGTCCATAGATTCGAGCGATACCGTCTCCGACTTGCAAGACGGTTCCGACGTTTGAGACCTTGACCTCTTGGTCATACTGCTCAATTTGCTGTTGAATAATGCTGCTAATTTCATCAGGTTTGATGCTTACCATAAGAGCCTCTCTAGACCACGTAAATACTGCAAAACGAATAGGCTTAAAGCAAAAATAAAGCCCACGGAAAGATCGACAAGTTCCTAAGACTTAAGGCTTAGCCCAATCCGACGGAGTTGTCCTCGCAAACTTGCGTCTAAGACTTGGGAACCCACCTTAATTACGACGCCACCAATCAAGTCAGGGTCAATGCTCGTCTCTAAATCAACAGCCCGAGCCCCTGTAATATCAATTACTTTCTGACGAACAGCATCTTTCTGCTCATCCGAAATTGAAACCGCTGATACGACCTCAGCCAAAACAATTTGATTGAGCTTCCGAAGAAGCTCTTTATAGCGCTTGCAAACATCACCCAGCAATAGAATGCGCTTGCGATCGACTAAGAGCATCAAAAAATTGAGCGTATATGGATGCACCTGTTCGGAGGCCACTTGGCGAAGCACCTCTTTCTTCGCATCGTCCGGAAGAATAGGATTAGCAAGAAAAGAACTCAAATCATCTGAAGCTTCCAAAGCATCGTCTAGAAAAGACATGTCTTCTGCGATGCGATCGGTCAAATCATTCGCCTTTGCCGTAGACATCAGCGCCTCAGCGTAGGGCGAGACGACCTGAGACATGAGACTATTTGCCACAATTTTAGCCTCCCAACATGGCTAAGCTACGTTCTACGAGACTCTGCTGAGCCGACTCATCAAGCTCAGACTTAAGACGCGACTCAGCCCGCTCAATAGATAATTTAGCTGCCCGCTGGCGCAGCTCGGCCGAAACGCGCTCTTGCTGAGAAGTCACATCTCTCTGAGATTCTGCTTTGAGGCGCTCAATGTCTTTATCCGCCTGAGCGAGAATAGCAGTCCTTGCCTTCTCCGCACGTTCATGAGCATTCTTGACTAGCTGCTCAGCTTCAGCTTTGGCTTGGGCAAGCTTCTGCTGCTGTCCAGCAAGATTAGATGCCGCATTTTTCTTTCGAGTTTCTGCTTCTTGAATAGAAGCTTGAATTTGAGACTTTCGTTCAGAGAGGGATGAGCCTAAGGACTTTCGACCAAAGACAAATAGAACCCCAATAATAATGACCAAATTGATTAGGTTAGTGTCGAGAAGATCTAAGTTAAGACCAAACCCACCACTTTCGATACTTTCGATCTCTGCGATCAGAAATGCTAACGTTCCCATATTTATACGCGTCGTCAACTAGATTCAAAAAATCAAGCTGCCCGAGCCCCCAACAACTTATCAACAATTTGCTGAGTCAGTTGATCGACTTGCTGCTCAAGCGAACTCATTGCTTCTTGTTTCTGCTGGTTCAACTCAGCCTGCACTTGCTCCCGACGAGCCTGAGCTTCCTGCTGAGCCTCTGAAACTTTACCTGAAGCAATCTTTCCGGCCTCCTCCTGAGCCGCAGAAAGAATTTCTTGAGTCTTACGTCGAGCATCCGACAACTCACTCTCATACTGGTCAGCTAAAGACTGAGCCTTCGCAAGCCGTTCCTCAGCTTCAGCATGATTAGTGCGAATGAAATCGTCCCGCTCGTCAATCGCCTTACCAAGAGGCTTGTAAAACAGAACATTCAAAATCGCCACTAAAATCAAAAATTGGATGGCCATCAAAGGTAAGGTTGCATTGATGTCAAACAACCCACCTCCCTCAGCGACCTCGGCAGCAAATAACATCGTCTGGATCATCTTTAAGAGCCGTGACTGTCAACCATTGCTAGGCTAAATACGCCAAGCCATAACTACTAACAGAATCATCACAAAAAATGGCCTTCGAACAGGCACAAATTCACGTGAGAATTTGGAACACAGCGGAGATATTCTAAATCCTAGAATCCTCCGCTGCACTTCTGCAGATAACCTACGCGAAGGGGTTAGCAAACAGCAACACGAGAGAAACAACCAAACCGTAGATGGTCAGTGCTTCCATGAATGCGAGACTCAGTAGAAGAGTTCCTCGAATCTTACCTTCAGCTTCGGGCTGACGAGCAATACCTTCAACAGCTTGCCCTGCTGCATTTCCCTGACCAATTCCAGGGCCGATTGCGGCCAAACCAACTGCTAGAGCAGCAGCGATCACAGAAGCCGCAGAAATGAGTGGATCCATAGTTAATCTTCCTTGCTTTAAATAGAGCTAGATGAACATTGAAAACTTGAGTTATTGCGAAGCCCTCGATAATTAACTGGGATAACGCTCCCCCATGTCAAGGAACTTCGACAACTCGGTTTCATCACGTGACGGGCATACCTACATACCCCTTCTGAAGAGAACACTAATGCTCTTCATGACCTTCACCGTGTTCCTCCATGGCCTCTCCAATGTAGGCAGCTGCCAGAGTTGCAAAAATGAGAGCCTGAATTGCACTGGTAAATAATCCCAGCGCCATCAATGGCAAAGGCACAAATAGAGGAACCAGAAAAACTAGAACTGCCACAACAAGCTCGTCAGCCAAGATGTTTCCAAATAGTCGGAAGCTTAGCGACAAAGGTTTGGTGAAATCCTCAATAATCTTGAAGGGCAGCATGAATGGAACTGGATGAACATAGTTACCGAAATAGCCCAAGCCCTTCTTACTGAATCCAGCATAGAAATATGCAAGAGAGGTCAGCAACGCCAGGGCAATAGTGGTATTGATGTCATTCGTTGGAGCGGCAAGCTCTCCCGCAGGAAGCTCAATGGTCTTCAACGGGAACAGCGCACCCATCCAGTTAGAAACGAAAATGAAAAGAAACAAAGTTCCAACAAACGGAACCCAGGGACGATAGTCCTTTTCGCCAATTTGATCCTTCGCAATGCCTCGGATGAATTCTAGAGCATACTCCAGAAGATTTTGCAGACCTGAAGGAACCATTTGCACACTTCTTGTTCCCGCAATGGAAACAACTAGCAAAATAGCAATCACGATCCACGAGGCCAGAAACACCTGCCCATGAAGATCTAAGTTGCCGATGTGCCAGTACAAATGCTTTCCCACTTCCAGCTCAGCTAAATGAGACAAGTGTGGAATGGTTAGAGAGTCCAACATATCAGTACGTTTGTCAGTGCAGGTAGATTCTTTTCAGGCTGAAAGTCTTTCCCAGCTGTTGATGAACTACGAAGAGCTGGAAATTAAAGTTGTTCGCAAAACATACACAATCAATGCTGCTTTGTAAGTCAAAAAACCTAAAAAGATTGGGAGAATTTCGAACTGGCTCAGCTGCGATGCCGCTATGATTAGTGCGATAAAAACAGCAATTCTGGTTTGACCAAGCTGTCGTCTTTGTCTGCCTAATTCTTCAACATGCTTTGCCAACAATCTCAAATAAAAGATGCCAGAACACGCACCCACCAGATAGTTCAGTGCTGTATTGAGAGAGTAAAAGGCCCATGACGATCCAAAGGCAACTCCCGTCAGCACTAGCGTCACCAGCAAGAGTTCTCGCTGGAGGTTGTAATATTCCTGCATTGAAGGGTCTGGCTCAGGGGGAACCTGAGGTGACTCATTTTTTGCAGACGCATTAGCTTCTACAGGCAAATCTGCCTGAGATGAAGCAGTTTGGGTACCAGGCTCCGAATAACTCACAGAGTATCAACAGCTAATAAACCATCGGCTCGTCAACAGTTTTTCCAGCTCCCGAGCCACACGAGATCATATCACGCAGTCGGTAACATTCCTTTAAGAATTAACAGGATGAATCTATTCTGTAGGACTTTGTGATGCAACACCAGCACTTTTCTCAAAAACTGAAGTCCTGAATTACGACGTGGTGACAGAGATCTCACAAGGCTCAGATTAGTGGCACTGACGCAGATTGAGAATTCAGATGCAAGGAGTCAAGCAAACGATCGCGATCGCCCAATTCAAGCAACATCGTCATTTCAAGCAACATCTTCAATTTAGGTGGCATCCTTTGGGGATAGCACAATCAGCTTGTCCCTGAATAGATTGCGCACCTCATCCACATCGATGGAATAAGACGACAAAGCAGATAAGATGTCCTTCACAGGAGAAGGGTTGTTTGCTTGTGAGTGAGAATCGTCTGATTCAGGGCTCCCGCATCGCATTAGAAACTGCTGCTGAGCCTCTGTGAGTTGAATCACTTTGTAGTCTGCATTGAAGACTGTTTTTCCGGGCCAACCGTCAATGCAAGGGTGTCTTTCTGGCACTGCTTTGAGCAAATTAGCATCAACACTCCAGTCTGAGTGCTGATAAGGTGGACGCCCCAGGAAAAATTCGTAATGAGTAATTTCTGGATCGAGTAGTTCGATGAGGCGATACTGCTGGCGATCGCGCTCTTGTTGAGTTTGCGCTTGACCAACCCGGTCTACCCGTTGCATCAGATCGGGTGAATCACCGATCAGTCGCTTCAGATCCCAATATTCTGGATTGGAGAAACCAATGAACTCCAAACCTGATGCATCGATCAGTTCAAATAAAGTGTTGACGTTGTAATCAATTTCTTGAGGATGCACATACATATCAGCGAAGTTGGCATCTCTATTGTTTTCTAATGACCACCGCTCTCGCTCTCTGGTCAGCAGCCGATTTTTTTCAGGTAGGTGAGCAAAAATATCGCGCCCGATCTGAACTCCATCTTCATAGTCTCCTCGCTGTTTCCCTTGGAGGATGGCGATCGCTTCCTGCATTAGCCGAATCTCCCAGCGACCCAATTCGGCATAGACGAAAATATGCAGAAATCCGCCAGGTGCTAGTTTTTTAGCGAGAGCTTGAATGCCCCTTTTGGGATCTGCCATATGATGCAGTACCCCAACGCAGTTAATCAGCTCAAACTCTCCTGGAACTTGAGCTACGTCGTAAATCGACAATGACTGAAACTCAACGCGGTCAGCTCCTGAACGACGACAACGCTCCCTCGCCACCTCCAGTGCCCCGTCGCTTAAATCGATCCCTACAACTTCAGCGTGGGGATTGAGATGCACCAAATATTCAGTACCAACACCTGTTCCACATCCGGCATCTAGAATTCGAATATTTTCTCGACGAGGTTTTTGGCCTGTACAAAAACTGTGGGCAGCAACCCAATTCCATCGCCAGTTGTAACCAGGAGGCGGCTCGTCAAGCAACGGTTCAGGAGGAAATGGGTAGGTATTGTATAGATTCGCTACAGCAGTAGCCACCTCATCGGACTGTGACCCTTGCGGATGATTAACAAAATCAGACATAGCGTAAATTTTCTCGTCAGTAGCCGAACTCTAAATAAATAAGTGCCGGAAACAGTGTTTGAACACGATTTGCACACTTCAAACAATCAGGCAGCACGTAGAACAAGAGTACGCGCCGTCTAAAAACCATATCGACGATACCAGTGAATCTGGCGATCGCACCTTAAGTCTTTTCTTCAGCAACAAAGATTGATAAGAAGGCTAACGCCCTCATTCGGAATTCGCACTCCTCCTCCTCGACCCTCATCTCTGCGCCAGCAGCCGAGCTGTTGGTGCCTTTCCTTCTCTACTGACACCGTATTAAGTAATTAAATGCGTGTAAAAATTTTTAGAAAATCCATCTGTTAACCCAACAGTCAAGGTAACAAAACTTATCATCTTTCTCATGCAGGGTAACACTTTCATCTATGATGTCACACATAGATTTAGCGACAGGTTCATTCAAAAGCAGCTGCATGTATTTCAATCTGCTACACACTTTTTAATCAAAAGCCGCAGCAGCCTCAAAACGATTTAATCTAACTTTTGAAGTGAACCGCTTTGGTCAACTTTTAGGCAACGCTTTCTGAAGATTTCATCAAGCGTTTTCGCCTGTATGTCTTTAGTCCAAGCATCCGCAAAGGCGCAGGACTATATGGGTTTTCCAGTTGGCCTAAAGCGGCAAAATAGTAAGTGTTGCTGCACAACTAGGCGATATGCCTCTTACTGAACCTAAGCTCTGAATTTTATAATTTGTTGACAACCGCTATTGAAGGGAGCTGTTGAGAACCAATGACTGTTAAGGCAAGTGGTGGAAGCTCTGTTGCACGTCCGCAACTCTATCAGACTTTACCTGTATCAACCATTTCTCAGGCTGAACAGCAAGACCGATTTCTTGCCCGTGGTGAGTTGGGAGAATTGTCCAGTTTTTTCAGCTCTGGTCTCAAGCGCCTGGAAATTGCTCAGACGCTGACCAGAAACTCTGAGCTAATCGTGTCAAGGGCGGCGAATCGGATTTTTGTCGGTGGTTCGCCCATGTCTTACCTTGAAAAACCAGAGCCGGAACAGGTGATGGTTACGATGGGTGGCACTCCCCTAGACACGGGAGAGTCCATGAAACTAGGAACGGCGACATACGTAGAAAGCCGTGGGGGGTTCCTAGAGAATGTACGCTCTCTGTTCAGCGCGTCGTCTAGTGGCCCGACTCCTCGCGGCTTTAGGCCAATCAACGTTGCTCGATATGGCCCCAGAAATATGCAAAAGTCTCTCCGAGACTTGAGCTGGTTTCTCAGATATTTGACCTATTCAATCGTTGCTGGCGACCCCAACATTATTTCGGTAAACGTCCGGGGTTTGAGAGAGATTATTGAGAACGCCTGCTCTGGAGATGCCACAATCGTCGCGATTCGCGAGATGCGTCAGGCTGCGGTCGGCTACTTCAAAGAAGATCTCTCTGCCGCAGAAATCGTAAGTCAATATTTCGATGTGCTGCTGACAGAGTTTGAATCACCCACCCCCTCTGACAAGCTAAGACAGCGCCCTTCCAGTGATCAGCAGGGATTGCAGCTGCCTCAAATCTATTTCAATGCATCAGAGCGACGCCCCAAGTACGCAATGAAACCGGGTCTGTCTGCCCTGGAAAAGATAGACATCATCAAGGCTGCCTATCGTCAAGTTTTTGAGCGTGACATTAAGCGGGCTTATTCTCTTGAGATTTCTGTTCTAGAATCTCAAGTTAAGAACGGCGACATCTCGATGAAAGAATTCATCCGTCGCTTAGCTAAGTCTCCTCTTTACCGCAAAAACTTCTACGAGCCTTATATCAATAGCCGTGCTCTAGAGTTAGCATTTCGCCATATTTTGGGTCGCGGCCCTAGCAGTCGAGAAGAAGTTCAACAATACTTCTCTATCATTTCTGATGGGGGTCTACCTGCACTGGTCGATGCACTGGTCGATTCTGAAGAGTATGCAGATTACTTTGGAGAAGAAACAGTTCCCTATTTGCGAGGGCTAGGCCAAGAAGCCCAAGAATGTCGCAACTGGGGAGCACAGCAGGATTTATTTAAGTTCAGCGCTCCGTTCCGAAAAGTTCCTCAGTTCATTACAACGTTCGCGGCATACAATCAGCCTCTACCAGATCAGCATCCCTATGGTTCGGGCAATGATCCTCTGGAAATCCAATTTGGAGCCATCTTCCCGAAGGAGACACGCAATCCGAATACCAGTCCTGCACCTTTTGGCAAAGATACCCGCCGTATCCTAATTACACGAGGGCCAGGCATCAACAATCAGCTCAGCAATCCTGCGGCGCGGCCCCTCTCACCAGGTTCTCTGGGAGCCAAAGTCTTCAAGCTCGACCAAATTCCGGGTGGCAACAAGAGCGTGGACGGAGCTACAGGCTCGAGTGTGAAGTTTTCCGAGTCTTCTACTCAAGCTGTGATTCGCGCTGCTTATTTGCAGGTCTTTGGACGTGAAGTTTATGCTGGGCAGCGGCTAAAGGTTGCTGAGATCAAGCTAGAAAATGGTGAGATCACAGTTCGCGAGTTCATTCGTCAACTTGCCAAATCTGAAACGTTCCGCAAGATGTACTGGACATCTTTGTACGTCATGAAGGCGGTTGAATATATTCATCGTCGGCTGCTGGGTCGCCCTACCTATGGACGGCAAGAGACGAATCAATATTTCGACATCTGTGCAAAGAAGGGGTTTTATGCCCTCGTGGATGCACTGATCGATAGCAGCGAGTATAGCGAGGCATTCGGCGAGGACACGATTCCCTATGAACGCTATGTCACTCCTTCCGGATTGGCGCAGCGATCGCTCCGCGTTGGGTCTATCGGTAACACAGGCGTCAGACCGACCGTTGAGTCGACTCCTCGATTCGTAGAACTTGGTCAGGTTGAGGGGACTCGTACCTCACCTTCTGATATCCAGTACCGAATCAACCAGGGAGTCAGCGTCAAGCGTCAGCAGACGCGGATCTTCAAGCTCATTTCTTTGGTCGAGAAAGCAGACGTTGAACGGGTCATTCAAGCAACCTATCGGCAGATTTTCGAGCGCGATTTGAATCCGTATATTATCCAAAACGAGTTCACTGCTCTCGAAAGTAAGCTAAGCAACGGCGAAATCAACGTCAAAGAGTTTGTCGAAGGCTTGGGAATTTCTAGTCTATACATCAAGGAGTTCTACACGGCTTATCCCAACACGAAAGTGATTGAACTAGGATTAAAACACTTCCTAGGTCGAGCACCTCGGGATCAGTCTGAAATCCGGATGTATAACCAGATTTTGGCCCGACAAGGGATTCGGAGTTTCGTCAGCGCTGTGGTAAACAGCATGGAATACTCTCAAGTATTTGGTGAAGATACCGTACCTTATCGTCGCTTCCCTACCCTCCCGGCAGCTAACTTTCCTAACACAGAGCGTTTGTACAATCAGCTCACAAAGCAAAGTGCAGACATTGTCGTACCGAGCTTTTCCTCAGTTGGCAACAGCTAGAGTAAGTGGAACGAGGAAAAAGAGCTTTTCCATTTGATGCTTTTTTGCCGATATAGTGTTCAGCTTAGATGCTGAGCGAAGCGCTATATCGGCAAATCCTCTGGTCGTACCTTCAGAAATCCGATGCGACTAAGCCCAAAGCTTGCAGAAGCTCCCTCCTAATTAGTGGGAACTTTCGCAAGAATGTTGCCATTGTTTTTCTTTTAGATTCTTCATCAAAGTTCATTTTGAAATGACTCTTTGATGCTTCCTCTCCAAAAATGAGGAATCGTGTTACGAAATATTTCGAATAGCCTAAGAGTGTGAACTCAATGCCGCAAAATATTTTCGGAAGGTGAATGAAATCAACCACTCAAATATCATTGTTTGTGATGCAAAGTGTTTGATTGCGATCGCCAAGCCAAAGTTAGGCTTCGAAAGCTCTAATCTTTATATCGTTTAAGTGATTAGAGTGCAGCAGTTCTGTTTTCGAGTGCCAGCACTAAAAAATATCTGGTTGAACCTTTCGGAGGAATCCATCAATGAGTATTGTCACGAAGTCAATCGTGAATGCTGATGCCGAGGCCCGCTACCTCAGCCCAGGCGAATTAGACAGAATCAAGTCTTTTGTGACGTCTGGTGAGAGCCGTCTTCGCATCGCTCAGACCTTGACCGACTCCCGTGAGCGCATTGTGAAGCAGGCTGGTGATGCCCTGTTTCAGAAGCGTCCTGACGTTGTGTCTCCTGGTGGCAACGCATACGGCGAAGAAATGACCGCAACCTGCTTGCGCGATTTGGACTATTATCTGCGCCTCGTAACCTACGGTGTTGTATCGGGCGATGTTACACCAATTGAAGAGATTGGTATTGTCGGCGTTCGCGAAATGTACAAGTCTCTAGGCACTCCTGTTGAAGCCGTTGCTCAAGGAATTGCTGAGATGAAATCTGCAGCAGTGTCGATGATGTCTGGTGATGATGCATCAGAAGCAGGCGCTTATTTCGATTATGTGATCGGCGCAATGCAGTAGTTTCGGATAAGCCATCCGCTATTGCAGTCACTTTTTGGATAGATAGGCGAATCAATTTAAGGAATCGAGATTATGCAAGACGCAATTACTTCTGTAATTAACTCCTCAGACGTTCAGGGCAAGTACCTCGACGGTTCTGCCATGGACAAGCTCAAGACTTATTTCCAGACGGGTGAACTGCGCGTTCGTGCAGCAACCACCATCAGCGCCAATGCCGCTGCTATCGTCAAGGAAGCAGTTGCTAAGTCACTGTTGTACTCCGATGTCACCCGACCCGGCGGCAACATGTACACCACTCGTCGCTATGCTGCATGCATTCGCGACTTGGACTACTACCTGCGCTACTCTACCTACGCGATGTTGGCTGGAGATCCTTCCATCCTTGACGAGCGTGTGTTGAACGGCTTGAAAGAAACCTACAATTCTTTGGGCGTGCCCGTCGGTACAACCGTTCAAGCCATTCAAGCGATGAAAGAAGTAACTGCTAGCCTAGTAGGCCCAGATGCAGGCAAAGAGATGGGTGTTTACTTTGACTACATCTGCTCCGGCTTAAGCTAAGGCTTCAGAGGTAGAAGATAGGGAATAATATCTTGTCTTTGACCTCGACGAGGGTTTGGAAGCTGAAACTCATATTGATAGTCGTTTCCAGGTTGAAAAAACTTGAATGGCGATCGATGACTTTGAGCTTTCAAGCCCTACTGTTTTACAGAACCAACTTGAGACCAATCATTAATACTTGCTGATTACTGATAAGCTTAGAGGCGATCGCCCAACTTCCAGGTCATCGGTAGTAGAAATATTCATTTATCTGCCAAGGAGAGAAAGCCATGCGGATGTTTAAGATTACAGCTTGCGTACCTAGCCAAACTCGAATCAGGACTCAGCGTGAGCTACAAAACACTTACTTCACGAAGCTCGTTCCCTACGAAAACTGGTTTCGTGAACAGCAACGTATTCAGAAGATGGGCGGCAGGATTGTTAAAGTTGAACTCGCTACAGGCAAACCCGGAATGAACGCAGGGTTGGCTTAGCTTCGTCGTCCAGGCTCTTCTTGTCGTTTTCAGCGACCCGACCTCTTTGCTACCTGTTCATCTCGTAGCTTAGTAGGCTCTACTTAAAATTAATTTTAAGCTTACAAAAGAGAGGGCTTTGGCTCTCTCTTTTTGCTTTCTTAGAAAATCTTGTGATATTGCAATGCGCAGGTAGGTTAGGACAGATATTGATGGAGAAGCCGCTCACCGCGCGGCTTCTCCATCAACTATTGGTTTTATATCAGCGCGTAGCACTACAAGAAATACTCTTTTTCGTCACCGCTCTTTGAAGAACAGAGCTTATACTCTGAATTGAAAATTGCTTTCGATAGTGAGCATGACAAGTTTTCGGCTGTGGCAATATCTAACCACTACATTCAATAAGTCTTCTCGTTCATGGGCATGGGAGGCTCGCGTGTTGCAATGGCTAACGCTGCTCTGGTTAATTGTTGGACTTATCGTACTGTTCTCAGCGTCATACAACGTAGCCCAAGACAGTTTAGGAAACGGTCTTTATTACTTTAGAACTCAAATTATCTGGATTGGCCTAGGTCTGATCGCATTCAACCTTCTCGTCAACCTGCCGCTCCGCTATATCTTGAACATTGCAGAGGTGTTTGTTGTCTTCTTCTTAGTCTTGATTATTGCTACGTTGCTACCAGGATTAGGAACCACTGCTTATGGAGCGTCCCGCTGGCTTGTCATAGGACCCATCGGAATTCAGCCCTCCGAACTCATGAAGCCCTTCTTAGTTCTTCAGAGTGCCAGAATCTTTGGTCGATGGCACCACCTTGCACCCGTTACTCGATGGGGGTGGTTGTCAGTGTTTGCGGCCGTGTTAATTTGTATTTTGCTCCAACCTAACCTGAGCACAGCCGCACTCTGCGGCATGGTCATTTGGTTCATCGCTTTAGCTTCTGGGCTGCCGCTTCACTACGTTGGAGGAGCGGCAGCGGGCGGATTGCTGCTCGCGACCATTAGCGTTAGTTTTCAAGGCTATCAGCGACGACGGCTTGTAACCTTCCTCAACCCTTGGAGAGATCCAACTGGTGACGGGTTTCAACTTATTCAGAGCCTGCTTGCCATCGGTTCAGGTGGCCCTTTTGGCGTGGGCTTTGGCATGTCTCAGCAAAAGCTGTTTTACTTGCCGATTCAATACACCGATTTCATCTTCGCTGTCTTTGCTGAAGAGTTTGGGTTTCTAGGATGCTTTTTGTTGCTCTCTTTCCTGGCCGTGTACGCCACGATTGGACTTCGGGTAGCCATTAGAGCGAAAAGACGCGTATATCAGCTTGTCGCCATAGGCTCCGTCACACTTCTAATTGGGCAGTCACTCCTCAACATTGGAGTGGCGACTGGAGCGCTGCCAACAACCGGACTTCCCTTTCCCATGCTGAGTTACGGAGGAAGTTCCATGATCGCAAGTTTAATATTTGCCGCACTGCTTATTCGAGTTGCGAGGGAAGGTCGCGAAGCAGATGTCATTCCACTCCAACCTACTTCACGATGAAGAAGATGGTTCTGAGTATTTCTCGTGGCTTCTTCAATAACCGTTTGCTGTCAGTCAGGTCAGACCTTGTTCGATTTTGCTCCCAACAGATAGCTTTTAGGTCAATGCAGTTGAGAAAACTGCGTTACTTTGTTTTCTGAAGAATAAAGAAGTAGCCTTCGTACAAAATACGGAAGCCTGCCCGCATAAAGATGCGGCGGTTGGCACAACGGTTTTCTGAGTTTGAGGGAACATGAGGTGGACTGACATAAAGAAGTCCCTCAGCAACTAGCCCTCTGCGTAACGCTTTAAGAAACTTAACAACTGACTCAGGAGTCGCATGGTTGAAGAGAAACCCTTGACGGCTGAACAAGTTGAGTCCAGAAATAACGTCGAACTGTTGCTGAGTGTTTTTGAGCCAAGGAGCGATCGCCTCAAACTCCATGCTGAGATGTCGGTAGCCAGCCTGGTAGTCATAGTCTTCAGCGCAATTCTCTCTGGGATCAACACCAATTGTTCTAGCTCCGAGCATTTGCATCATCTCTGGTGCGATGGGAGGGCGATCGCTGTGAAACTTAGCGAGCAAATCCTGATCAGTGTCGGTTTGGCTATAGCGAGACAACGCACCGCATCCCACATCTAGAAAGCTGAGTCCAAACATAGGACTAGTATTCGTATAATCGAAACTTTCGCACAGCGTTCCGATGAGAAACAAAACGCTGTGAGGCAAAATATAGTGGTCAAAATCAGCCTTGTAGACTCGGAAGCGATCGCTGCTGCGAAAAATTCGAATCACCACTTGCTTACCAAAGCTGTTGAGATGCTTCAGCGTCACATGTTGGTCAATCAACTCGAGCTGGGACTCAGGACAATCTTCTCCACACCCTTCAAGTTTCCCAAGCAAACCTTCAATCACTTCAGACTGCACCACAATAGCTCGCTCCCGTGAAGAAAGAGTCGAACTAGCATTTTTCGGCAAAATCCGTGACTTTATCTTGGACGATCTTCTGGAACTGCGACGGGATCTAGACTCCCAGTGAGAATTAACCGCCATGTAGCGTCAACCTAAGCTTCCTGTAGGGTTTTGTGTCGTATCATAGCCCACGAGATTGGGGCGTTCCGGAATCGTTAAACTTCTTACCAACAGCCGTTAATTCGCTCATTAGACATTAATAATTGGTCATCCTTGAAACATTCCGATAGAATAAACAGTTACGTCCCAAGAGCGTGATCCCCTTAGCCAGGGTAGGGGATTCAGCTTCCCTGTCTAACATGAATAACGACGTTGTTTAAGACTGTATTTAGCAAGTTGGAGTTCCCTGCTTTGAGAAATATTGGCAGCGGCTATCGAACTGATTGCACCGAGACTATTAGGATTTGTTTCCTAACCGTTCACAATAGCAATCTCCAACTTGAGGAGTGAATGTAACGAATGGGATCAGTTAGCAATGGCTTAACGCTATTTTTTAGCCTCATCGTTGAAGCAATGCCGTTTCTGCTGATGGGCATTTTGTTGTCTAGCGCCTTGCTCCTTTTTGTTGATGAGCGAAGGTTAGTTGCGGCGATGCCCCGTAACCCGGTGTTAGGCGCTTTGGCAGGTAGTTTGTTTGGTTTTCTTTTTCCCGTTTGTGAATGTGGAAATGTTCCCGTTGCTCGACGGCTGATTATGCAAGGAGCCCCTGCTTCAGTGGCAGTCGGTTTTTTGCTCGCAGCACCAACGGTCAACCCCATCGTGTTGTGGGCCACGTGGACTGCTTTTCGAGATCAGCCTGAGCTTGCCGTCCTCAGAATCGTGTTTTCTATTGTCATTGCAACGATTGTGGGTGCGGTCTTTAGCACTCAGAAAGATTTGAGACCCTTGCTTCAGCCCTCTGTAGCAGCATTGATGCCTGATCCTCCAATGGCTTCTACAACTGCGAAGCAGAGCAGACAATCCTCAACTTCGTCTACATCTTCTTCACCCCTGTTGCAATCTGGCACATTCTTGCTGGGGCAGGGCAATGCTCCTCGCCGGATGGATTACAGCATGGCGCTTAGTTCTGCAGCAAGTCCGGCCCTGACTCGCCCTTTTCCAGAGCGGTTGCAGATGATGGTGGAAAACATGGTGCAGGAGCTGCGAGAGCTAGGGGGGATGTTGATGATCGGGAGTGCGATCGCCGCCATTGTTCAGGTAGGTATTCCTCGCGAAGTCATTTTGAGCTTAGGTCAGGGGCCTGTCACGTCTATTCTGACAATGATGGTTTTGGCTTGGGTCGTTTCCATCTGCTCAACTGTCGATGCTTTTTTTGCGCTGTCCTTTGCATCGACCTTTACCAGTGGGTCACTCCTTGCCTTTATGGTTTTCGGCCCGATGATCGATGTCAAAAATATTGGCCTTTTGTTATCGGTTTTTCGATGGCGTGCCATCATCTACCTATTTGCTCTGGCTGCCCAACTGACGTTTCTATCAACCTTGGTCATCAATCTCTATTTCAGCTAGCTCTACTCTTCGCTATAGGCTTTTCAGGTTATCTTTGGACTTTGTTTCTATTGTTGTGGTGTAATTTCGCCTCGATAAAGCATTGTTTCTGAGTTTTCGACCGTTTTCCAGTTAACTAACTGCCACTTCTGATCGCCATGACAGTAAAGGCTCGTCCTCCACGATTTCTACAGTATCCGCCTCCTAGTCCTGGAGGGGTTTCCTGGCAATTCTGGCTAGATAACGCAGCAATGGGTCTGTGGGGACTACTGCTGATCAAGTATCGGATCAGCGGACAAATTTATTTTCTGCTCCACCCCAACTACATCTGGCTGACTAGCGTAGCAGGATTAGCTCTGTTGGGAATTACGGGCTATCGACTATGGCAGTACTTTCGCGGAAAACTCCGTCGCAGTCGCACCAACTCACCAGTCACCCTTCAGCACATTTCCTTTTTCCCACCAGGATTTGGAAGTGGTTTGTTGCTGTCAATCGCTCTCCTCGGATTTATTTACACACCTCGCCCCTTTGCCAGCGACATCGCTCTTCAACGAGGAGTGACGGATACTTTGTCAATGACGCGATCGCAACCTGAGTCGTTTCGGGCATCAGTTGCCGCCGCCGATCGCAGCCTCATTGACTGGATTCGCACTCTCAACGTCTATCCAGAGCCCGATGCCTACACAGGAGATGAAGTAAACGTCAAGGGCTTTGCCGTATATCCTCCCGATCTGCCCGCCGATCATCTGATGATTTCCCGATTCGTCATCACCTGTTGTGCGGCTGATGCCTACCCCATCGGACTTCCGGTCAAGCTACCGGGCGATCGCGCCGACTACCCCGCCGATGAGTGGTTCAGTATTCAGGGAAAAATGATTACAGGAGAAATCGACGGACAGCGACAATTGGTCATCGAGGCAGAGACAATTGAATCCATTCCTGTTCCTCGAAACCCCTATGATGTATAGGTCAGTGGCTTTATCTGAACTTCCCAAACCGTTCATTGTTATAACCAAACTTGCTTTGACATAAGTGGGTCTTATTCAATCTCGTCGAGGTTAATTAGGATTCCGTGCTGCTAAAGTCTTCTGGTTAAGTATTTATTCCCCTACAATAGGGGGCGAATTCACAGTATCGACTGAAATTATGCAGATAGTTGCCCTCGTGCCCGGTGGAATTGGAGAGCAGATCCTATTCTTTCCAGCTTTAGATAGTCTCAAGAAGGCTTATCCATCGGTAGATATCGATGTAGTAGTTGAGCCTCGTGCCAAGTCAGCCTATCGAATCTGCCAATCAGTCAATCAAGTTATTCTCTTCGACTTCAACGACCGCAATAGTCCAGCAGATTGGGCAAACCTCCTCGGTGTCATGCGCGATCGCTATTACAACATTGCGCTTTCATCTCAAAACCGCTGGAGTATCGGATTGTTGCTGTGGTTAGCCGGAACTCCTGTGCGAATCGGGTACAGCAGCGATAGTAACGGCAACAGTGGAAGTCTATTTCTCACCGATACCGTTCCCTACAAGTCAGAGCAGTATGCTGCCCATGCCTATCACGACTTGCTAACAGCCATTGGTATCGAAACGCCTTGTCCGAAGGTGTCGATCAACGTTCCTAAGAGTGATGTTGACTGGGCTGACGAAGAACGGAAGCGATTAGAGCTGGATGGATCAGGCTACGTACTCTTGTACGGAAGCGCCGATCCCCAGATAACCTCCGGCAGTGGTGAGACTCCCTATCCAGTCAGTAGCTGGCAAGCTGTCATCCAAGATTTTCAAAATCGTCAGCCCGATCTGCCCATCGTGCTAGTGCGAAATGAAGGGGTAGACTCCTTTGCAGCAGAACTCAAACAGGCTTGTCCAGCAGTCAAGTTTACCCAACCTGGAGAAATCGGCAAGCTCGCCGCAATGGTTGCTGGAGCCAATCTTTTGCTATGTACGAATAGTATTGCGATGCATCTCGCTGTCGCTTTGGACGTCTACACTCTCGCTTTGTTCGGAGAAAGCGATCCAAACAAGCTGTTGCCCAAGTCTGACAAGTTTCAAGCCATTCCGTCTTCAACGGGACAACTCGCTGATATTGAGCCTCAGACGGTGCTTGAGCGAGTATGGGGGGGGTGATCCACTCTGTCAAAGGCCGTCTAGACTAGGAGCAGATATCGAATGTAGTAGGAATGTCGAGCCTTGTCATTCACAGAAGATAACAACTCACCTGCATCTATATCGGCAACTTCGCGGCGAGAACTGCGAGAACTGGTGCGATCGCAACTTCAAGCCTTGTTAGAGCAGGAAAATCTACAAGGTGCAAAAGCATTGCTCGTTCCGGTGCAACCTGCCGATATCGCTGAGGCCATTGAGGGCCTCCCTGAGACGATGCAGGTCATTGCTTTTCGACTTTTATCCAAGAGCGAAGCCATTGAAGTCTATGAATTTCTCGACTCCAGTGTGCAGCAATCTCTAGTCGAAGAATTCAAGCGGCAAGAAGTAATCGACATTGTCGATAAAATGTCGCCAGACGACCGGGCTCGTCTGTTTGATGAGTTACCCGCCAAAATTGTGTCGCGGTTGCTGGCAGAACTTAGCCCCGACGAACGACGAGCAACTGCATTGCTGCTGGGCTACGAATCTGACACTGCCGGACGGATCATGACTCCGGAGTATGTGTCTCTTAAAGAAAACTGGACAGTCGGCGAAGCTCTAGAGCGAATTCGCAGCCTTGCCCATGTCAGCGAGACTATCTATTCTCTCTATGTCACCGATTCTGCACGTCATCTGACAGGCATTTTGTCCCTACGCGATTTGGTCGTGGCTCAACCAGAACAAACCATTGGCGACGTAATGGTACGCGAGCTCGTATCCGTGCAAACGGACGCAGATCAGGAAGAAGTCGCTCGCATTATTCAGCGCTATGACTTTCTCGCTGTCCCTGTGGTTGACACCGAGCAGCGGCTTGTTGGCATTGTCACAGTGGACGACGTTCTGGACATTCTNGAAGCGGAAACAACGGAAGACATTTACGCATTGGGTGGATTGCAATCCGGTGCAGACAGCTACTTTCAAACCAATCTGTTCACCGTAGCGCGGCGGCGGGTGGTGTGGTTATTTGTATTATTGGTCACGAGTGTCGCGACCAGTGCTGTGATTAGCAGCCAGCAGGAAGTGTTACAGCGTTTTGTAGAACTCACCGCTTTCATTCCTTTGCTCATCAGTGCAGGGGGCAACGTGGGAGCGCAGTCCTCTACGGTTGTCATCCGAGGGCTGAACACCGACGAAATCAGCATCAGCAAAGCTCCCCACGTGGTGAGGCGAGAGGCAATCGCCGGGGCCTTGCTCGGTATTATTTTGGGTATTTTTGTTCTATTTCTGGCGTATGCCCTACAGGGAAACTGGCTAGTGGCCTGTGCCGTCGGAATTAGCCTAGTGGCGATCGCCATTCTCGCCTCTATCGCGGGATCAAGCTTGCCTTTTCTATTTCAAGCCATTGGATTTGATCCTGCACTGATGTCAGCACCCTTTATTACCACTGCGGTAGATGTACTTGGTGTCATGATTTATCTAAACGTGGCACGAGCAATCTTACTGACTCCTTAGCGGAGTGTTGAAATAAAGGCAATCGATAGCAAAGTCGAGAGGTTTGAAAAGCAACCCCTGTTGTCGATTCAGAACTTACATTGACATATTGATGGGAACGTAAATTTTAAGTTAACGGTACATGCAATCTTATCGAGCAAGCTTCTGTGCATGTCTACTAAG
>JGI12048J13642_10042443_pt1 | contig 22694 bp, 22 predicted proteins | sample ElkSlonscriptome_16_FD_13642 | JGI IMG/M metagenome (IMG submission 13642)
GGGCGAACAACGTCGTGGCCCGCCATGCACCGCCCGGCGGCAGTTCCAGATTGCCGACAAGCGTGATCCCTTCTCGATTCGTGAACTTCATTTTGCCCATGTAGTGCTTTCCCGGGGTCGTTAATATCAGTGTAGCAACCTGAAGGATTTTCGTTACGCGATTTCCGGCGATCCCGCCTCGAAGATCTGAAGCAATAAACAAACAACCAAACAACCAGATAATCAAATAACCAGATAATCAAATAACCCAACCACTATGCCCCTCAAATCCGCCTCCTTGCTCATCGTCCTGTTTCTTGTCCTTTCGGTGGCCGCGCCCGTCAACGCCCAGCAGGCCTGGCTGATGACCTACGGCACGGCCGAGCGGGTGGAGGAGCAATTCGGGCATAACGCGATCTGGATTCGCGATGAGGCCCGCGGAATCGACCAGGTCTACAATTTCGGGTTCTTCGACTTCGACAAGCCGGGGTTCTACAAGGAATATTTGTTCGGTGAAATGATTTATTTCGCGCTGGCCCGATTGCCGGAAGCGGAGCTTTCGTATTACCGCTGGCGCGACCGCAGCGTGCGGGCGCAGCTGCTTAATCTGGACACCCAGACCATCCGACGCCTGACCGACTGGCTGGAGGCGAGGGTCCAGCCCGAGACCCGGGATTTTCGCTACGACTATTATTTCAACAACTGCTCAAACCGCGTGCGCGATGCGCTGGATTTCGTCCTGGACGGTGCTCTGGCGGATTATTCGAAAACCGCGCCTGCCGGTGCTGATTTTCGCACCCACACCCGGCGCCTTTTGCAGGACGATCTGCTCTTGTATCTGGGCATCGAGGCCGGTCTCGGGCGAATGGCGGACAGGCCACGCACGTTGTGGGAGGAGATGTTCCTGCCGATGGTGGTGGCCGAGACGGTCGCGGAGATGAGTATCACGACGCCCGACGGCGACCTCGAGCCGCTGGTCATGGACGACCGGATGCTCTACGAATCCACACGCCCTCCGCCGCCTGAGCAGCCTGCCTTTCACGCCATGATATTTGTGGCGCTGAGTGTGGCGAGCATCGCCCTGATCGTGCTGCCCGCGCTCGTTTTTGGAGGGCGTTCTCCGCGCCTGCTGGGCGCGCGTGCCTGGATTGTGTTCTGTTTGCTCGGCGGTGGACTGCTGGTGTTTCTGTGGCTGTTGACGGCGCACGAGGCGGCTTGGCGCAACGAAAACCTGCTGTTGCTCAACCCCCTTGCGTTGTTCCTGTGGCGCTTCCGCGGCAGCGTGCTGGAGCAAATCGCGGCAGCGCTGATGGTCGGTGGGCTAATGGCCGCATTCGTTTTCAAGCTGCTGCCGGGGGCCCAATGGAACTACGACATGATGCTGTGGCTCGTGCCGGCCAAGATCGCGCTGCTCTGGACCTGGTATCGGGAGACTCGGCAAGGCACCTGAGTCAAGGGCTTGCTCTCGCAGCGAAGATAGCATCCGTCATCGGCGTCGCTTTCTTGAGTTGAATGGCGCGTTACGCCTTCGGCTTCACATCCCTTACGCGGGCTTCAACGATTCTCTGGTGTAGCGAAGCGAAACGCACCAATTATTTTGCCCGTACCTGTGCTGTCCCGCTGCGTCGTCAACGAACGTCTTTCCGTCCGCGCCTGATCCGCCTTTCCTTCGCGGCTTTGCGCTTTCGCGAGAGCTGTCCTGGTCCATTGCCTGCGTTTGCTTTTCTCTGCGCCTCCGCATCTTTGCGCGAGATTCAGTTTTCGATATTTCTACGGGTTCACGCCATCACGAGGATCGCGTCAAAAAAAGCCCCGGCGCGTGGCCGGGGCAGTGAGGTGCTGGATTGCGTGTTCGCGATCCTTTATGGCCTTTTTCTTATTGTTTGTGCTTGCCAGCGTCGGCCTCGAACGCGCCGGGTTCGTCTTCCCGGGTGTAGTCTTCGGGTGATTCTTCCAGTCCGGCCATCTTCCGCAGATACGGCGTTGCGATCAGGAAGGCGACGCCCACGGCGCCGCAGAAAATCACGACCTGGCGGAAGCGTTCCGGAAACTCCGATACGTCGTCGCCGTTGAACTCGCCGGCCAGTAGTCCGGCCAGCAGGTTGCCGAGCGCGGCGCCGAAGAACCACATGCCCATCATCTGGCTGTAATAGGCGCGCGGCGCGAGTTTGGACGTGGCCGAAAGACCGATCGGGCTGAGGCACAGCTCGCCGGTAGTGTGGAACAGGTAGGTCAGCAGCAGCCAGGTCGGCAGCACCTGGTCGCCGTCCTGGATCAGCGAGGCCGCGAACCACATGAAGCCGAAGCCCAGGCCGAGCTGCAGGAATCCGAGCGCGAACTTTAGCGGAATGGAGGGATCGAGATTGCGGCGCCCCAGATTAATCCAAAGCGCGGAGAAGAACGGCGCGAAGATCAGGATGTACAGCGGATTCAGCGACTGGAACCACTCGGCCGGGATCACGATGCCGAACATCTCGCGTGCGGTGTAGCGCTCGGCGAACAGGTTGAGCGACGACCCGGCCTGCTCGAAGCCGGACCAGAACAGCGCGGCACCGATGAACAGTGCGACCAGCACCACCACGCGTCGGCGTTCCAGCGACGTCAGTGCCTTGTCCAGCAGCACGCGGCCGAAGAACAGCGCGGCAACGCCCACGATGACGTACACGCTGGCCTCGGACAGGCTGCGGGCGTCGATCGAGATGACGTCTTCCAGCCCCAGTAACGCGACCGCGAACAGGACTGCGGTCCCGGCGTAGATGGCCCACTTCATGTTTCGGGTCCGGCCTTCCATGCCTGGTGGCGTCGGGTTGGGCAATTTGCCGAAATCGCCCAGGTGTTTCTGGGTCGCCCGATAAACAACCAGCCCTGCGATCATGCCGACGGCGGCCGCGGCGAAGCCCCAGTGCCAGCCATAGTCGACGCGCAGCCAGCCGCAGATCAAGGGGCCGAGGAATGCCCCGACGTTGATGCCCATGTAGTAAAGCACGTAGCCCGCGTCTCGACGCGATCCGCCCTCCGGGTACAGTTCGCCGACACAGCTCGAAATGTTCGGCTTGAGCAGACCGGTGCCGACGACGATCAGGATAAGGCCGAAGAAAAAGCCGTAATGCTCTCCCACCAGGCCGATGCCCGGGAGTGACAGCACGATATGGCCGGCCGCGATGATGATGCCGCCGTACCACACGGCGTTCTGCTGGCCAAACACGCGATCGGCCAGCCAGCCGCCGGGCAGAGCGGCCAGGTAAACGCCGGCGGTGTAGAGCCCGTAGACGGCGGTTGCAGTGGGATCGTCGAAACCCAGTCCGCCCTCGGCCGCCGTGGCCACCATGAACAGGACCAGCAGGGCGCGCATGCCGTAATAGCTGAAGCGCTCCCACAGTTCGGTGAAGAACAGCGTGCCCAGCCCGGCCGGATGGCCGAAGAACGTCTTGCCGGGCGTTCCGGCGGCGGGTGAGGTTTGATTCATTGGTGGATTCCCGAAATGTCTGTTTTGGATTGTGTGGCGACAAGCAGCGATACAACATGCCCGAAAAGGCCGGATCGTGTCAACCTCGATTATTCTTCCGGAACTGACGAATCACTCGACCGCGGTGATCCAAATTTCTCGCGCGTGCGGCCCGGTCCGGTGTTCCCACAGGAAAAGGCCTTGCCACGTGCCGAGCTTCAAGGCGCCAGAGTCGATCGGAATCGTGATGCTGGTTGCGGTGAGCACCGACCGGATATGCGCCGACATGTCGTCGGGACCCTCGGCAGTATGCGTGTACCGCGAGTCGCCGTCGGGCGCCAGATCCGAGAGCAGCGTTTCCAGGTCCGCGAGCACGTCGGGATCTGCGTTCTCGGTGATGACAAGCGATGCCGAAGTATGCAGGATGAAAACGTTGCACAGCCCGTCGGCCATGCCGGCCCGGGTGATGATCCGGTTTACCCGGCTCGTGATTTCGGTAAATCCGCGCCTGGAGGTTGAAATTTTCAGCGTTTCCCGGTGCATTCAGGCAGCGTCTTCGCAGGCGTTGGCGTTGTTCAACGCACCAAGCACTTTCTCGATGACCCCTGCAAGGTCGGGTACCCAGCGCAGCACGACCACCAGGTCGTTGCACTCGTCTACGTAGATATAGTTGCCGCCGAAGCCGGCTGCCCAATAGGCAGATTCCGGTGCTGTCGGAATCTCGTCCTGCCCGGTATTCAGCCACCAAAGCAGGCCGTAGTCGGGCCTTGCGGCGGCCGGTTCGCGGATCATGTCGAACCAGGTATCGGGCAGCAGCCGACGATCTTTCCATACGCCCCGGTTCTGCATCAGCAACCCGAAACGGGCGTGGTCTCGGGCCGATATGAACATGCCGCCACCGAAATGACCGCCGCCCGATACCGACTGCATCCTGAGACCGTCCAGTTCCACCCAGGAGTTTTCGTATCCGTGCCAGCGCCAGGTGCTGGACGCGCCGATGGGATTCATGATCTCGCGGGCAAGAACCACAGGAAGCGGCTCGCGATGAACCTGCAGCAAGCTGTAGGCCAGCAGGTTGATGCGTACGTCGTTGTACTTGAAGTGCGTCCCGGGTTCGTGCATCTCGCGGTTCGGCCACTGTGAGCGGTCTTCGCCTTCGGGCCGATCGGCCCAGTCAGGCACGTCCCAAAGCGTCCCGGACCAGTCCGAGGTCTGGTTGAGCAGGTGACGCCAGGTAATCGATGCGTTGTGTTCAGCGTCGAATTTGCCATCCCGCACGTATTCGGCGGCCCGGTCATCGATGGAATCGATCAGGCCGTCGCGAAGTGCGATGCCGGCAACGGTTGCAAGATAGCTCTTGACTGCGCTGAAGGTCATGTCGACCCGGTGCACGTCGCCCCATTCGGCCACGATTCTTCCGCCGCGCACAATGATGCCGCTATCGCCATCGCGCGGCCGCGTCGGACCGAGAATTCGGAAATCCGGTTCCCGAGGCGCGAACGACTGGGTGATGGCCAGGTAAAGGCTGGACGGCTCGGTGACCGCCGCATCGCGGGCGTGGTCCACCGCGGCCCCAAGGGATTCGGCGTCGAAGCCGGCATCGGCAGGCGCAATCGTTTCCCACTGGTGTCTATCCGGGAAATATTCTTGCGCGAGCGCCAGCGTCGGAATCAGGCCCATCATGCAAAGCACGATCAGGAAACGGCGTTTCATTAGGAACTCCTTGGAAAAGCGGTTCGGGCAGATACGCCAGTGTAAACAATCGACCGGCCCGATTCAGACACCGGTCGACAGCTCGGACGTTTCGACGAAGCATCTTCTGTCAGGGCTGCGGGCGCCGGGGTCGATTTACATTTCGGGCTGCGACGGATCGGCAAACGGATAATCCGGCGCTTCAAGCCATTCGTGGTAATCCTCGATGCGACCGGCAGCAACGTCGCTGCGGTGGAATCGCGCGATATGAAAGACTGCGTCGCCCTCGTTGACAAGGGGCAGATGTAGCTGGCCGATGACGATGCCGGAGAAGGGTGCCCGAATTTCCTCTTCGTGTTCCCCGAAAGGGTCCGACACCGCGCCCAGCAGCGTTTCGCCCCGGACGACGCGCTGTCCGTACTTGGTGAACGACCTGAAGATGCCGCTTTGCGGGGCGCGAACCCAGCTGCTCGAACGGGCGATCACCGGTTCGGCCAACTGGGTCTTGCGGCGCGAAGGCGGCAGCATCCGGAGCTTTCGCATGACCCGAACGATGCCGTTGACGCCTCCCCTGATCGAAAGCTCGTCGAGACGCAGCGCTTCGCCGGCTTCATAGACCAGTACCGGCACCTTGCCGGTGGCGGCGCCGCGCAGCGTGCCGGGCCGAATTGCTGCGTTGAGGATGACCGGTGTGCCAAAGGCTCTGGCCAGTTCCAGTGTGTCGTCGTCATCCAGGTTCGCCCGGATCTGGGGCAGGTTGCCGCGATGGATGGCGCCGGTGTGAAGGTCGATCCCGTGCGTGGCCTGACTGACGATCTCGGTCATGAAGATATGCGCGATGCGGCTTGCCAGCGATCCGCTTTCGGAGCCGGGAAACGAACGGTTCAGGTCGCGTCTGTCCGGCAGATAGCGGCTTTTGTCGATGAACCCGTGAAGATTGACGATGGGTACCGCGATCAGGCTGCCCTTGAGTCTTCTCAGGGCCTTGATCCGCAAGAGCCGCCTGATGATCTCCACGCCGTTCAGCTCATCGCCGTGGATGGCTGCGCAGACGAACAGAACCGGGCCCGCCTGTTTGCCGCACACGACCTGAACAGGCATGGTCGTCGGTGCATGCGTATACAGGCGCCCGACTTCGACATCCAGGCTCTGGCGGCTGCCGGGCAGGATGGTCGTGCCGTCTATGGTGATTGCATGATTGCTGCTGCGGCGCTCTCGCTTTTCGTTTTTCGGCATGGGGTCCCGGGTTCGGCGACTGGCATTGATGGATATCGAGCATAGCCAAGATCGGCGAACTGCGGGCTTCGGATCGACGTTTCGAAGTCACAGACAGCGACGCATTCGATAAGGATGAGCGCCGATCGACAGCGAGTCGATGACAATCGGGAATTGATTTAATCGCGTGATTCTGTCATCTTTGCAGCCCGGCACTCAAAGGTACCCGAATGAAGAAATTGCTGATTGCTGCATTCGCAGCAGGAATGGTATTGCCCGTCACCGCGCTGGCCGAGATCAGAGCCTTCGCCGGCGCAACGCTGATCACCGTGGCCGGGCCCGAAATCCCGGATGGTGTACTTGTGATCGAGGACGGCAAGATTCGAACCGTTGGTGCGCGCAACGTGGTTCGCATCCCGGACGGGGCCGAGGTCGTCGAGCTCGAGGCGGGCAGCGTCATCATGCCGGGCATCGTCGATACGCACAGCCATGTCGGTGAGGTCTCCGGCGGGGATCGTTCGGCGCCGGTTCAGCCGGAAGCGCGTGCGCTTGACTCGCTCAACGTGCGAAGTTCCGGCATCACCCGCGCATTGGCCGGCGGCATCACTTCTGTCAATGTAATGCCGGGTTCCGGGCTACTGATCAGTGGTCAGACCATTTATCTCAAGCTCCGCGAGGGGGATCAGATCATGGATCTGGTTTATCGGTTCGACGATGGATCGCCGGCCGGCGGCCTCAAGATGGCAAACGGCACCAACCCCATCGGCGAGCCACCGTATCCGGGCACTCGCGCCAAGTCGGCTGCGCTGGTGAGATCGGCTTATATCAAGGCGATTGAATATGCTGAAAAGATTGCCGATGCCGAATCGGAGGAAGACCGTCCGCCACGCGATCTCGCAATGGAGGCCCTGGGAGAAGTGCTTTCGGGCAAGCGCATGGTCCATTTCCACAGCCACAGACACGATGACCTGCTGACTGCAATTCGATTGCGCGACGAATTCGGCTTCCGGATGGTGCTCCATCACACAAGCGAGGCCTGGCGCGTGGCCGACCAGATCGCCGAAGCCGGTGTTCCGGTCTCTCTGATTATGATCGACAGTCCGGGCGGGAAGCTCGAAGCGCTGAATCTGGAGGCAAGAAGCGCGCCGGTACTGGAACAGGCGGGCGCCAGGGTCGCGTTTCATACCGATGACTGGGTCAGCGATTCGCGCTATTTCCTGAGAATGGCCGCCATGGGCGTGCGCGCCGGCATGTCGCGTGAGGCAGCCCTTGTCGCAATGACTCAGGCAGGCGCGGACATGCTTGATATCGGTGATCGGGTCGGGTCGCTCATGCCCGGCAAGGACGCTGATTTCGTCATACTGTCGGGCGACCCACTCAGTGTCTACACGCGTGTCAGGGAAACATGGGTCGAAGGGCAGAAGCGATTCGACCTTGATGATCCTGCCGACCGCCTGGTGGCCGAGGGCGGGTTCAATGCCTTGACAGATGATGATGGTGCAGCCCATATCCATGGATTGGGCCCCCATCGAAGCCACGCCGGACAGGGGGCTAGCCGATGAATATGAGCAAAGTCATGATTATTGCGCTAACCCTGTCGATCGCGGTGAGCGCAGGCGCGCAGGACCTGGTGATACGTGCCGGCACGCTGCATACCGGAAACGGAGAAGCGATTGCCGACGGTGTCGTTGTCATCGAGGACGGACTGATCAGAGCGGTTGGTCCGGCAACCGAGGTGGAAATTCCCCAGCAAATGGCGCTGATCGAAGTGCCGGTCGCAACACCGGGCCTGATCGATGCGCGGAGCACCGTGGGTCTTTCCGGCGCCATGAACCAGCCGCACGACCAGGACCAGCTCGAGGGCTCGGCGGCGATTCAGCCCGAGCTGCGCGCGATCGACGCCTACAACCCGCGCGAGCGCCTGGTCCAGTGGCTGCGCGAGCACGGTGTGACGACCCTGCATACGGGCCACGGGCCGGGCGAGATCGTATCCGGTCAGACGCTGATTGCCAAGACTGCCGGAGAGACCGTCGACGATGCGGTGATGGCGCCGGCCTTCGGGATTTCAGCCACGCTCGGCGAGGGCGCGACATCGCACGGACGGAAATCGCCGGGGAACCGGTCGAAGGCCGTCGCCATGCTTCGCGAGCAGTTGATCAAAGCCCGCGAATATGCCGAAAAACAGGCGAACAGCGAAGCGGGCGAGGGGCCTTCGCGGGATCTGGCCCTGGACGCGCTGGCATCGGTTCTGGCGCGTGAGATGCCGATGATCGTCGAGGTTCACCGCCACAACGACATCATGACGGCGCTGCGGCTGGCCGAGGAATTCGGTTTCGATCTCGTTCTGGCCGGCGCTGCCGATGCGCAGCTGGTCATGGACGAGATCAGGGCCGCCGGCGTACCCGTGATTCTCCATCCGACGATGGTCAGGGCCTGGGGCGGCAGCGAGATGGCCAACTTCTCGTTCACGACCGCCCGCACGCTTATCGAGGCCGGAATTCCGGTTGCGCTGCAATCGGGTTACGAGAGTTACGTGCCGAAAACGCGGGTGGTGCTGTTCGAGGCCGGCCTGCTGCTCGGCTACGGCGTGAGCCAGGATCAGGCGCTGGAGATGATCACGCTGGCCCCGGCTCGAATTCTTGGCATTGACGACCGCGTCGGCTCGCTTGAGCCCGGAAAGCATGGAGATCTGGCGTTGTTCGACGGTGACCCGTTCGAATACACCAGTCATGTCATCGGCACTGTCATCGAAGGACGACGGGTAAGTGATGCGGTGCGCTGAACAAAGAAAATATTCGGGATCTCGCTCGGCGATCCGCTCGCGCCCGATTCAGGAGTTCCCGGGCGCCCTGATTTCCGGCGTTTGTAGACGAATCTGCAAAGGCCCGGGACTGTCGAGTTCTTCTTTGATGGCATGTCGCATCAGGTCGCGGAAATCCGAGACGGCCATGAAGAATTCGCGCATGATCAGAATCCAGATGCGCATGCCGTAGCGCGTCAGGACCAGCCGATCGCCTTCGTCCCGAACGGCGCCGATAAGCTTCAGGCCGAGAATTTCGGGCGCAAGCTTGCGCATGAAACCGGGATAGCGGCGCTCGGCCAGCGTCTTGTCCAGCGACAGCCCGAACAGATTCATCAGCATGAAGTAGCGCAGGCGATCGCGCCGGGTCAGCGGCTGTTTGCGGCTGATGCCGAAGCGGCCGGCCGCAATCTGGCGGTTGTAGTTGTTGAGCGAGAATGTGCTCGAGTACAAAACGCCGTCGAGGTAGCTCAGAGATCCGCTGCCCAGACCCAGGTACTCCTCGTTTTCGATGACGTATTCGTCGACCGTGCCTTCGGACTTGCTGAAGCACCAGGCCGAGGCTGGTTTGTAGTCGTCCGGCAACGCATCGAGAATCAGTCGGTACATATGGCCTTCGCGATCGAACTTGACGTTGCCCATGGTCTTGAGCATCTTGCGCATGGTGCTTTCGGCGCTCATCAAGGGGTAGAAAGTCACCTGGTTCACGCCGGCCTGACGGGTAATCAGATCGACGTCGCGCAGCAATGATTCTTCGTCCTGATCTGGAAGGTTGAAGATCATGTCCGCGTTGAGTGTGTCGAAATATCCCTGTGCGCCCTCCAGCCGCCTCATTACCGAATCGGCCGATCCGTATTTGTCAAAGCGATCCATCTGGCGGAGGAGGTCGTCGTCCAGGCTCTGGATACCAACCGACAGTCGGGTGACACCGGCATCGCGCATGCGTCCCATGATGTCCGGCGTCAGGTCGTCCGGGTTTGTTTCTATCGATATGCTGTCGATAGGACTTAGCCTGCGCACCAACTCGAGGGTTTCGGCCAGCTGTTCGGGCATCACCGTGGGCGTACCGCCGCCCACGTAGATGTCGGCGAACCTGTAGCCGGCTTCGTGCGCCATTCGGATTTCCCTGCGCAGGCTTTCGAAATATCGCGTCGCTTTGTCTTCTCGGAAACATACGCGGTGAAAGGAACAGAACGGACACAGCACGACACAGAAAGGCACGTGCAGGTAGAGCATATAGCTGCGGTCCTGGTCCGGCGGCGGCAGGGATTCGCTGGGCTGGGGCGCCTTGAAGCGGGTCAGGCGTCGGCTGTTGTGGCGAAATCCGGCAGTAAGTAGGCGATCCATCAAGGGCACGTCTGAAACTCTCCGATTTGAAGGTTTGCGTTCATGATTGATGACGAGATTTTGGCACATCGAGCCAGCGTAGCGTTCACGACCACGCAGTCGGCAAAAAAACACCCGCCGTCTCGCGCCGGGATTACAGTATGAATCACGGATTCGGGTGGCGAATCGACTCTCGAACTGCCTTAAACGATCAGGCACGGGCTCGTTCACGGCTCCCGGGGAGGAGCCAGGGCCGTGAACGCGCACCGTGCCTGGCCGGTCTTGCGTGCAGCTTCGCTCAGCCGATCTTGATCTCGACCGAGTTCTTGCCGTCCTTGTCGGCCACATGCACCGCGCAGGCGAGGCAGGGGTCGAAACTGTGGATGGTACGGAGGATCTCGATCGGCTGTTCCGGATCGATCAGATCGTGGCCAACCAGCGAGGCTTCGTACGGCCCGGGCTGGCCTTGCGGATCGCGGGGACCGGCGTTCCAGGTCGAAGGCACTACGGCCTGGTAATTGGCGATCTTTTCGTCCTTGATCACGATCCAGTGCCCCAGCGCGCCGCGAGGCGCTTCCATGTAGCCGGCGCCCTTGGCCTCTTTCGGCCAAGTCTCGGGTTCCCACAGTTCAGTATTCTGGGTGCGGGTGTCGCCAGCGTTGATGTTGCCCATCAGGTTGTCGAACCAGGTCGACATCTCGCCGGCGATGATGCTTGATTCCAGCGACCTGGAAGCCAGCCGGCCACCGGTAGAGAACAGAGCCTCCAGCGGAAGATCAAGCTTGTTCAATGCCATGCCAGCCAATTCTTTAGTTGGCTCGTGACCTGCGGCGTACAAGGTCAAAACCCGTGCCAGCGGACCGGTTTCCATGGCCTTTCCGCGCCAGCGAGGTGACTTCAGCCAGGAATAGCTCGATTCTGTGTCAAGGTTCTTGTAGGGGGCCTCGGGGCCGTCATAGGCGAGCTTGGTTTCGCCGTCGTAAGGATGCAGGCCCTGATTCTTTCCGGCCTCATATTCGTACCAGGCATGCGATACGAATTCCTGGATCTCGTCTTCGGCGTGCAGATCAACTTCATGCAGGGTCGACAGATCGCGGTCGAGAATGACGCCACGCGGAATCATGAGATTGTCGCTGCGCCATATGCCGTCCCTCGCGAATTCGCCATAGCAGAGGAAATTGCCTATGCCTTCACCGTGGTACGGCTTGAACCAGTCCTTGTAGAAGCCGCCGATGGCCAGCGTGTCCGGAATGTAGACCTCATCGACAAACGTTTGCATTTGCTCGATGATGTTCTTGACCTTTTGCAGGCCGGTCGTGTTGACCGAGGTCTGGCCGGCACCGCCTTCGGCTGCATGCACACTGATGCCGACGGGGGCGCCGCCGACGACCAGGTTCGGATGCGGGTTCTTGCCGCCGAATATCGCGTGAAGCTTGGCGACCTCGCGCTGCCATTCCAGGGCCTCGAGATAATGAGCAACGGCCATGAGGTTGGCCTCTGGCGGCAGCTTATAGGCCGGATGGCCCCAATAACCCTTGGCGAAAATGCCCAGCTGCCCGGCTTCGACGAAGTCCTTGAGTCGCTTGCGCACATCCCGGAAGTAGCCCGGCGACGATTTTGCATGGCCTGAAATCGACTGCGCCAGCTCAGATGTAGCGGCGGGGTCGGCCTCAAGGGCGGACACCACGTCGACCCAGTCGAGCGCGTGGAGATGATAGAAGTGCATTACATGGTCGTGCACGTATTGCGCGCCGATCATCAGGTTGCGGATCAGCTGGGCGTTGGGCGGTATCTCGATCTTGAGGGCGTCCTCCACCGAGCGTACCGCGGCCAGGCCGTGCACCAGCGTGCAGACGCCGCAGATGCGCTGGGCGAAGACCCAGGCGTCGCGAGGGTCGCGGTCTCTCAGGATGATCTCCAGGCCGCGCACCATCGTGCCCGAACTCAGTGCCTGGACGATTTTGCCCTGTTCGGTTTCTGCCTCGATCCTAAGATGCCCTTCGATGCGGGTGACGGGATCGACAACGACGGTCTGACTAGACATGCTTTACTCCTTGATGTTGGCCGCGACCAGTTCGATCAGGCTCTCGGTTTTCTTGTTCCACTTGAAATGCTCGCCGGCATCGTCAAACGCGACGCGACAGTCCGAGCAGGTGGTCATTAAGCGATCGGCGCCGGTATGGTCGATTTCGCGAAGCTTCAGTTCCTGGGCCCTGTGGCGCAGTTTGCGAGCGCTTTCGAGATCGTTGACGCCGCCGCCTCCACCACAGCAGAAGCTGAAGGCTTTCTTGTTTCGCATTTCGCGGAGGTCCACTCCCATTGCATCCATCAGCAAGCGCGGGGAATCCATGACTCCGCCTTTTCGAACCAGCTGGCAAGGGTCATGGAAGGTATAGCTTTCACCGTTGACCTGGTTGAGTTTGAGCCTCCCGTCGGCGAGCATCTCGCCGAGATATTCCGTAATATGCCGAACGCGAAACGGAAGCTCTTCGCCGAGAATATCGGCTGCCTGCCAGCGAAGCGCGGTGTAGGCGTGGCCGCATTCGGGTACGATCACCAGCGATGCACCGATCTTCTTGGCGGTATCCGTGATCCGCTTGGTGATGCGTTTTTGAAGGCCGCGGCTGCCAGCGTAGTAGCCGTAATTCTCGGCGATCAATGCGTCACTGCGGAACGTATAGTCGGCCCCAAGCCGGTCCATGATCTTGATCATTGCCGCAACCGATTCGGGATTTCGATCCAGGTCGGTGCGCGGCAGGCAGACCATTACGTCGGCACGGTCCTTGTCCAGAGCGACCTCAAGCCCGTTTTGCACAGCGATATCTTTAAGCACATCGGCATAGGGCCGGGCGGTTTCTTCTGGTTGCCCGGTTTCAGCCTGTAACCGCGCGCGGTCGCCAAGTTCCTTCGGCGCCAGGCCGGCGTCGGCCATGCCGCGCCGGCCGACTTCGATCATTTCGGCGACTTCGATGCCCATCGGACAGATCAGGCTGCAGCGGCCACACATGTTGCAGCTGTCGAACAGCAGTTCCTGCCATTCGGCGAGTTGGTCGGCGGTGACCTTCTTTTTCAGCCCCAGCATCTTGAAGAGCGGCGCCATGGCGCCGGATTCACGGCGATAGGCCTGCTTGAAGGGCTCGGCCTTGAGGATAGGTGTGTACTTTGGATCCTCGGTCGCGATGTAGAAGTGGCATGCGTCTGCGCATATGCCACAGTGAATGCAGGATTCGAGATTGAGCGCGGTATAGGCGCCAAAATGTTGCGCGAACGCCTGCATAGCCCGCTCTTCGCGTTCGCTAGGCGGCAGGTTGGTGTCGGAAGCGTTGGTCTGACCAACGAACTCGGAGGCGGTGTTCATGATGCTGCTCCCTTCTTTTCGTGCTTGTAGCCGGTGATGAAGCGGCTGGGAAAGATGTAAAAAGCGTGCATGAGCTTGCCGAATGGAAACCAGATCAGCAGCACGTTAAACGAAATTATGTGTGCTGCCAGCACCAGTTCATAGCGCCCGCCTATGCCGAACACGGCCATGACGCCCGAGACCATGACGGCATAGAGAATGGCCAGAGTGAACCAGTCGTCGAAGTTCGAAATGCGTCGTAGCACCGGGTGCATGAAGCGCCGGACAGTGGCGATGAACATCAAAAAGATGGTGACAACAGAGATCACGCTGATAATGCCGCTTGGAATCGTCGGCCACCACGCCGCATTGATGCCGAAAAGATTTTTCCAGAAAGCCACATGGGGGGCACCGACCAGCACGATCGCGAACAGGCCTATGTGGTAGCCATAGCCAACCGCTTCGCCAAACGCCGTGCGGTCGAGAAACTCCGGATGCGGCCACGAGCGGTTACCCGTGGCAACGACGCCGCCAACCGCGGCTTTGCCCGGGCTTACGCGGTTCTCGGCGCGGCTCTTGCGCCATCCAAGCAACACGACCGAGACGAGCCGCCACAACACGCCGAACACGAATACGATCAATGCGAAATGCAGCATCGGGCCGCGCGAGAATTCAAGTATTGTCATGACGATGCCTCCTTGTCGGCCTGGCCGGATAGTTTCTTCTTGCGTCGGTTGGCAGCCAATGCAGCTGCTGCGCCAACCGCTACGCCGGCGGCGGCACCAGCGGCTATTTGTCCGCTATCCTTGAACAGTTTAGACGTGACCGGCTCGTAGAAGCCGCCCTGATCCCAGAATTCGGGCTCGGAGCAGCCCAGGCATCCGTGTCCGGCCTCGACCGGCCAGGAAGTGCCGCCATTCCACTTGATCGTGGCGCAGGCGTTGTAGGTGGTCGGGCCTCGACAGCCGAGCTCGTAGAGACACCAGCCATTGCGGGCGCCTTCATCATCGAAGCTCTTGGCGAACTTGCCCAAATCGTAGAACCGTCGGCGATAGCAGCGATCGTGAATGGTGTTGCCGAAAAAGGCCTTCGGACGCAGGAGGTGATCCAGGTCGGGCACACCGGAAGCCAGGTAGCTGACCAGCGTACCGGTCATGACTTCCGGGATCGGCGGGCAGCCCGGGACATTGATGATGGGCTTGTTCTTGATAATGTCGGATACGCCGACCGCGCCGGTCGGATTCGGATAAGCTGCTCCGACGCCCCCGTAGGCAGCGCAGACACCGACCGCGACAATGGCGGCGGCACCCTCGGCAGCCTCATGCAACTGGTCGACGAATGAATGCCCGGCACTGGCACCGTAGATGCCGTTCAGCTTGGTCGGGATCGAGCCGTCGCAGATCAGGATGTATTCGCCCCATGCTTCTTTCATTGCCTCGTGACGGGCTTCTTCGGCCGCGTGTCCGGATGCCGCCTGCAGGGTATGGTTGTAATCCAGCGAAATCGTATCGAAGATCAGGCTCTCAAGCGAGGGCGCGAATGATCGGGTCAGCGATTCGAGACAGCCCGTGCACTCCTGGAACGGCATGTAGATGACCGTCGGGCGTCTTGCGGCGCGTAATTGCTGGGCGAAAGCCGCGGTCATGCCCGGTGGCATCGCCATCAGTGCCGTGATGCCGGCGCAATATTTCAGGAAGCGCCGTCGTCCGACGCCGTTCTCGTCCATGATCTGACCGATTGTCTTTCGACCAGCAGTCGGCCGTTCGTTGCGGTTTGATGTGCTCATTTAGGCTGCTCCTTGCGCTTGTTCTTTCGATCGTTGCTGCAATAGGTCTCGCAGATGCCGGACTGCGTCCGCTATCTGATCGGGTTGAGCGCTGAGAAAGTCGGGAAATCTTGTGATCTCGATGAACTCGGCGAGGATTCGACCGTCCTTTCCAGTGTGCTGGATCCACCAGACACCGGCGTACGCGGTTTCGCGAATCCGGGTAGGTCCATCCAGTTCCAGGGTAAGATCGATCTCGCCCTGGCCCAGCATCTTCTTGATGCCGTGAAACTCGTCCGGCGCCATCGGCAGGCTCTTGAGATCGATTGCGGCGGTCTCTCCCGTTTCATGAAGACGCTCGAGGTGGGAAAGAATCTCGTGTGCCAATGCCTGAACCCCGCCACCTATGGTGGTGGCTTTACCAGGCGCGGACTTGACTGCGAGCGGAATCTCGTGAGTCATGCGCTACCTCCAATGAGTTCGGCAATGATCTCAACCGCTTGGTCGACCGCCTTGTCGACAGGGGCGCTTGGCGTTGAGCTCCATTCGACGTCGAGGGGCTGGATTCCGACCATGGCGTAGCGCGCCGGCATGCGGCCGCGGAGTCGGGCTGCGGTCAGGACGTCGAGCAAGTTGACTTCGTGTACGCTGGGACGGCGGCTGGTGGCCAGAAATTCGTCCATTTCGGCGTCTTCGAACAGCCGAACCGTACCGGGCTCGGAATCGAGCTCGGCGGCGTCGACAATAATCAGGAACTCGGCGTTCTCAACCTGTTCGAGAAGGGTGAATGAAAGAGTGCCGCCGTCGACCAGTTCGACGTGTTCGGGCAGTTTTCTGCCGCGTAACCGTTCGATGGCATGGATGCCTGCGCCGTCGTCGCCGAGAAGGTTGTTGCCGATTCCAATGACCAGCGTCCCGGACGGGCGCCCGACATGATCGACAGGGACTGTGTTGCTGGTCGTTTCGTGTGCTGCAGTCGGTTGCACCGGCTCCTCCCGTGATGCGACAGGAGTGATACTAGTCGCCATCGGAGTAGTGCCATTTGACGCAGGTCAAACCGGCTGGCGCAGGCACATTCGACAACATCGAATCGAGAGCGGTTGCGGGCCGTCATGATTGATCTGAGTCATATATGGGACAGTTTCGCGCTGCTACGCTGCACTTCCTGAACGCCATCCGATATTCAGCCCATGCATGAAATGGCCGTTTGCAATGAATTACTTGCCCAGGTCCGCGCCATCGCCGTTGAGCACAATGCGCGAAGTGTAGGCAGCATTACCGTTCGTATCGGTGTGCTTTCGGGCGTGGAGCCGGACTTGCTTGAGCGGGCCTTCACCATTGCCCGCGCCGGCGATTACACTGCACAGGCCCGTCTGCTGATCGAAACAGTGGCCGTCAGGGTCCGGTGCCGAGCCTGCGGTAACGAAAACGAAGCGGCCGCCAACCGGCTGCTGTGCGCCGCCTGCGGCGGCTACGCCGTTGACCTGATCGGCGGAGACGAATTGCTGCTTGCCAGCATAGAAATGCGTGAGGTTTCCGATACCGTATCTTCGGCTCGGCGGCACGACGCCCAAGACCGCGATTCAAGCGGCCAGATATCCGAAGGAGAAGACAGTTATGTGTGAGACATGCGGTTGTTCCATCCCCGGCCACGAGCATCCGGAGCCGGCCGATACGCACACCGTTCAGGTTCTCAAGGGCCTGATGAGTTCGAATGATCACGCCGCAGCCCACAACCGCGAGCATTTCGATCGGTCGGGGGTTCTTGTGATCAATCTGATGTCGTCTCCAGGTGCCGGAAAGACCCGCTTGCTCGAGCAGACGGCCGCTGCATTCGGTGCAGGGCTGAACATGGCCGTGATCGAAGGTGATCTCGAAACGGAAAACGATGCCGAGCGGCTGCGTCGCGGCGGCATCAGGGCGCACCAGATCACCACCGGCAGCGCCTGCCATCTCGATGCGCACCTGATTCACCGTGCGCTGCACGAGTTTCCGCTTGCCGACGAGCGCGGGCCGGTCGATATTCTGTTCATAGAGAATGTCGGCAATCTTGTTTGCCCGGCAGCGTTCGACCTCGGGCAGCATCTCAACGTCGTGCTGCTGTCGACCACCGAAGGTGACGACAAGCCGGCCAAGTATCCCGTCATGTTCCGTGCCGCGGATCTTGTTCTGGTCAGCAAGTGCGACCTGTTGCCGATGCTCGACGACTTCAGCGTCGAGCGTGCCCGCGCGTCGCTGGAGGGTCTTGGTCGACAGACGCCGGTGATCGAGACCGCTGCGGGCCGGCAGTGCGATATCGGCGCCTGGGTCGAATGGCTGAAAGCGAGCCGGGCCGGGCACCCGAGGCCGAATATGATGGAAGAGCGCGCGGCAACGCAGACCGCCTGACCGCGCTGCCGGTCCGCGGGCATTCAATCAGAGATTACCAGGCCGTCAGGCGTCCGGACGGTCGCCGAAGCGCGGCAGCAGTTTGCGGTGCACCAGCACGATCAGTCCGGCGACCGCGAAAGCGAGCATGAATACGCCGATGGCCGGACCGGCCTGGCTCATGATGTCTGGATCGGTGACCAGCACGATGGCCAGTGCGATCATCACCACGCCGCCGATCAGCTTGAGCACGCGGGCCTGGCCTTCCTGGAACTTCTCGATCCTGAGCTTGGCCACGGCAATAAAGAAGATCACCAGCTCGTCGAGCAGATAGATCACCAGGTAAACGACCAGCAAACCGAAGAACGCCGCGGTGCCCACTTCGTGCGCGCTGACCAGGCCGCTCCAGATTACCGGGAAGCCGGCGGTGCACGGCAGCTCTATGAGTGCGATGCCGCCCGCCATGACCGCGGTGGCGGCGCCAAGTGCCAGCGGTGATTTTCCGTTGGTCATCAGGCCCCGGAATTTCTGGTAGATGCCGGGTTTGTGCCTGTCGTCGATGGTGAACGAAAAGCCGCGCTTGAACCAGAAATAGTCCTTGACGTTGACCAGGCCGAAGGTCAGGGCGAACAGCGCTACGACCCAGTACATCCACGGCAGGTAGGTGGCGTAAGCCAGTACGCTGAACACGCCGACGATGAACAGTCCGTATATCGCGGCGGTCGTGAATAGAAAAACGGTTCCGACGATGACCACGCGCTTGCGCGAGCCGGAATGAAGGACCAGCGCGATGAGTATCGTGAGCAGCCAGAGCGAGCACGGGTTGAAGCCGTCAACGAAGGCGATAACGGAAGTGCTCAGCAACAGCGGCTGGTAGTTCAGGTCGATCGTGCCCAGAAAGGGAATGTCGATAGCGGCATCGACCGCCTCGACAGGTTGTTCGATCACAGTCGGCGAGGCGAAAGAGAACTGCCTGGAATCGGTGCAGCCGGTTTCCAGACAGCGCTCCAGTTGTTGGCTGATTTCGTCGCGAATCTGCGGAGAATCGCCGACCCATACCGAACCGCCCAGGAATACCATTGGAACGGAGCCGGGCTTGATGTCGTGGGCTTCGGACATCGCGCGCAACAGGTCATGATGCTCGCGCGTGGCCATGATCTCGTAATAATTCACCTCGACATCAGGATTCACTCGGGCCAGTTCGTCGGTGAATTCGCGCTGCGCATTGCAGTGCGGGCAGGTGGCGCTCTTGAAGACGTAGAGTGTGACCGGCGAGGCGTCGCCGGCGGTGGGTTCGGCCGCCGACTGCGCCGCTGCCGGGCCGGCCGACAGCGCAAGCACGATCAGACCGCCGACAAGCAGCAAGCAGCGCCGTGCAGCACGGAACAGGCGAGACATCATGTAAACGGTTTCGGGCCCGGGTGGGGTGGAGGTCGTGATACTTGCGGCAGTCATTGGAATCCCTTGTCAGTCACGATGCTGTCCTGGTCGGCAATTCTCGCCTCGGTCCCGCAATCGGTTTTTGTCCTGCATCAAACGCGTCCGATGGCTTCGACCACGAACCAGGCCGGGCATAATGTAATCATTGCTTACCAGAGACAATAGCGTGACCGAGAGATTCACAGTATCGCTGGACCGGGAGCTCGCCGACGCGTTCGAGCGCTACCGGCAGAGGTTGGGATACGGCACTCGTTCCGAGGCCGTACGCGATCTGCTGCGGGGATTCCTCGCCAGGGAACGGGCCGATCAGGATCCGGAGGGCGATTGCGTGGGCATTCTGACCTATATCTACGACCATCACCAGCGTGATCTTGCCGGGCAACTCACCGACGCGCAGCACGACCACCACGACCTTTCCGTGGCCACGATGCACGTGCACATGGATCACGATCATTGCCTCGAGACCAGCGTGCTGCGCGGACCGCTGGGACGCGTTCAGATGTTTTCCGACCAGTTCATCGCCAGACGCGGCGTGCGGCACGGCAATCTGCACGTGGTGCCGGTTACCGTGGCGCATGGCCGCCACGCGCACAGCGAAGACGCTGCCGACGTCACCGGCGGTCAGCACGAGCACATCACGCCGCACGAATAGGCATGCTCGATTAGGAAACCTCTGAACAACGCTGCGCCGATCGCCGATTGTCCAAACAGGCCGGTCGGAAAAGCCGTAGATCGCGTAGAGCGCTTGTTGTGACAATTGGACTGACCCATTTGGAACAACCAGACCTCGCTCGCCCAGGCCAAGCCGGATCCACGCGCAAGGACGCCTTCGCGCACGCGCAGAGTTGTTAATAACATCGCAGCAAAATACCTGCGGTATTTGATGCACGCCATTTGCGGCGCATGTCCGCAAATGGCTTCGCTTCGCGGTCCTGGCCGTTCCGGCCGGGCATTGACCCGGCGTACTTACTTGAATGCCGGGTTAATAACTCAATCAGAAATATTAGTATTCAGAGGTTCCATAGGCCACCCGGACGGCTCGGCAACGTTCAAAATTGACGTGGCTCATTTCCGGGTATGAAAAATGCTGATATCTTTCATACTGGGCTCATTCCAGGATATGCCAATGCTCGATATTTCCGATCATCAAGCAACCGGGAACAAACGCTGGCGGTCGCCCGCACTTTTTCTGCTGCTGGCAGCGTTGACGCTATCCGCCGCGAGCGTCTTTGCCCACGGCGTAGACCATCGCATCGAGCGCGCCGAGGCCGTGATCGTGCTTTTCTCCTCGGAGCACGACAGTCTCATGGCTGGCGCGGCTTTTCGCGTCTTTTCTCCAGACGGTCAGACGATTTTTGCCAGCGGGATCACCGACGCGCTCGGTCGCGCGGTATTCGTGCCCGACCAGCCGGGAGAATGGCGCGTGCTGATGACAACCGAAGACGGGCACGGCGCCGAGGTCAAGGTGCGCGTTGAAGGCGGTTCTGCAATCTCGACCGTGGATCCCGCCCAGGGATCGGGCGCGATTACCGCAGGCCGTATCCCGGCCACCGCAGCCGGCGTCGGTTATCTCTTCGGCCTGGCGGGCCTGCTGGCGCTCTGGCGTGCGCGGCGCTGAGACGTGCATATCCCCGACGGCCTGATCGCACCGCAGGCCTATCTCGCTGCAGCCGCGCTGGTCGTTCCATGCTGGGCGTTCGCGGTCAGGCGCGTCTCCCGCGCGCTGGACGAGCGCACGATTCCACGGCTGGCGGTGCTGACGGCGCTGGCTTTCGTGCTGTCGACCATCATGGTCCCGCTGCCCGGCGGAACGTCGGCGCATCTGTCGGGAATGGGGCTGCTGGTGCTGGCGTTTGGGCTCTGGCCGGCCTTTCTCGCGTTCAGCACCGTACTGGCCCTGCAGGCCTTGCTTCTCGGTGCCGGGGGCATCACCGCGCTACCGGTCAATGCCCTGATCATGGGGTTGATCGGCGGCGGCGTGGTCGCCGGCGCGCATTCTCTCGTTGGTGGGGGCAGATCGGCCTGGGCCACGGTGATCCCGGTCTGGCTGGGGGTTGTTGCGGCATCGCTCGGCATGGCGCTGGTGCTTGGCCTGCAGCCGTTGCTGGGTCGCGATGAGACCGGTCAGCCGCTGTTCTTTCCGTTCGGTCCCGAAGTCACGCTGCCGGTGATCGTGCTGCCGCACCTGGTCCTGGGCGCGCTCGAGGGATTTCTGGCCTGGGTCGTTCTCGGCAGATTCGATTTCTGCCGGGCGACGGCCTGAGGGTAGGGGCTTGAAAGACAGGATCGTACTGATATTCTGGCTGGCTGCGGTTGTGGCGATCACGTTCGTGCACGAGCCTGTCGTGCTGGCCGCGCTTTTGCTGATCGTGTTGATCAGCATCGGCAGGTCGGCGCCCGGGATCGCGCGCCGGGCCCTGGCGGCGGTCGCTCTTGTCAATTTGACGGTAAGCATTGCCTTCGTGCTTTCGGCCTGGTTGGCCGGCGACGCGTGGCTTCAATTCGTGCTGCGGCTCAATCTGCGCGTATTTCTGCTGGCGCTGCTGACCTTCTGGATGATCCGCCATGTCGATCTGGCGCGCGCGGCGGCGCCGTGGCCGTCGCTTCAGTTCATCGTCGTCCTGGCGCTGGGACAGATCCGGACTTTTTCGGCACTTCTGGCCGATTACCGGATGGCGTTCGCCAGCAGAAGCCCGACTCGCCCGCCGCTGCGCGTGCGCTTCGACGGCGCGGGACGGCAGGCTGCTGCGATGATGGAGAAGGCAGAGAGCCAGGCCGAAGACCTGACTCAGGGCATGCGCGCCAGGGGTTTTTTCGACGATTGTCAGGACGCTCGTGACTACAATCGCAAGAATAATCGTGAAGAGAATTGTGAAGACAGTCGTAAAGACAATTGCGAAGATAATCGTGAACATAACTGGCCCGACGCGAATGACAGGTCTCGATTGAATGATTGAGCTTGATCGCATCAGCCATGCTTACCCGGACGGCGGGCTGGGGATCGGCGATGTCAGCTTCCGGCTGGAGCGCGGTGAGCGCGCCGTATTGCTCGGCTCGAACGGCTGCGGCAAGAGTACGCTGCTGAAGCTGATCGCAGGTTTGCTGACGCCGACGGCCGGTCAGCTGAGGTATCGCGGGGACGCGATCACGCCCGCACGCCTCAAGGATCGCGCATGGTGCCGCAGGTTTCGGGGCGAAGTGGGGCTGATGTTCCAGCACGCCGAGACGATGCTGTTCAATTCAACGGTGCTCGAGGAGATTGCTTACGGGCCAACGCGCCTGGGAATGAAGGACCCGAGTCGGCTGGCGCGCGACTGGGCCGAACGGC
>JGI12048J13642_10782546_pt1 | contig 22694 bp, 18 predicted proteins | sample ElkSlonscriptome_16_FD_13642 | JGI IMG/M metagenome (IMG submission 13642)
GATTGAGCCGGCGCAGCAAGGTCGCTTTCAGCAGCCAGCCTTCTGACGCTTCGGATGCAAGGCTGATCGCGGTATCGAGCGGGGCGAGCGCTTCCTCTCCCCGGCCCAGCGCGACCAGAGCACGGCTCATATCCAGCGCCGCGATCACTTGCAGCGGCGCGGAAGCAGCGGTCTGCGCGTCGCTTTGTGCGGTGGCGAGATAAGCCAGCGCTTGCTGCGGATCACCACCGACAAGCGCGGCATTGCCCGCCATCGCGCCGAACCGCGCGCGGGCACGGGCCTCGTCCGCAGGCGTTTCATCGCGCGCGGCAATAAAGGCGGTGCGCGCATCATCCCACAGCCCCAGCTCGGTCGAGGCCAGGCCAAGGCAGTGATTGGCAATGATCCGTTCCGATCCAATGGCTCCGCTCAGTTTGATCTGGGCCTGGGAATGCGCGCGGGCGGGATCCTCGTCGATCTGGTTGAGGCATTCCGCCAGCCATGCCGCCGTTGGGTCGGTGATCTTGGCCGCATCCGCAGGACGTGCAGGCCGGTTCGCCAATTCGTCCGGAACGCCCAATGGCGATGCGCCATTCGGATTAGGGCCGATTTGCAGCAGCGCGAGCGGGAGGAGGAGGTGAAGGGGGGTCATAGTGTGTGGTCAGGGGTACTTTGGTAAAAACCATCGGTTTGGGCCATCAACAGTGCGATATCCTGATCGCGTGAGAGGCGGTGGTCGCCATCCTTTACCAGTGTCACCTGTACATCATCTGTATCAAGCGCGCGTGCGAGTTTCAGGCTTGTCTCCCACGGCACATCCGCATCGCGCTGGCCATGCAGCAGGCGCACGGGGCAGCCGATCGGGATGGCGCGCTCCATCTCTTTGGTGAGCATCAGATTGGCCTCACCATCGGCGAATAAGCCGGGATGCGTCGGCGTTGGTTCGGGGCCGTAGGGATTGTCTTCATACACCGTCTCCCCCGCCGCCATTCTTGCGCGCTGTTCATCGGTAAAGCCCCATCGCGTGAAATCTGGCGCAGAGGCGATGCCGATAATCCCGGCCAGCTTCTCTCCCAAGGCGAGGCCCACCATCAGCATCAGCCATCCGCCCATCGAAGAGCCGACCAGCAGGACTTTGCCTCCAACCTGCGCCTCGATCACCGCCAGCACTTCATCACGCCAGCGTGACAGCGTGCCATCGGCGAAATCACCCGAACTTGCGCCGCATCCTGAATAGTCGAGCAGCAAACACCCGCGACCCTTTGCCACCGCCGCTTCAAACAATGCCGTCGCCTTGCTGCCTGACATGTCCGACATATAGCCGGGCAGGAACACCAGTGTCGGTCCCGAACCTTTCGTGTGCCGAAAGGCAATGCGGCGGGCGTTGCCATCGTCAGAAGCGCCCATCTCGTGAAATCGAATATCGCTCATGGCGTCAGGTCATGCCCGCGAGCGGCGCTGCAATGCAAGTCCGGTCATGCAGACCCGGCAATGCATCAAATGTCACACCTTCGCCATAACGTGCTCTTATGGGACGCGGTATGTTCAAAACCGACAGCACGCCCCGCTCATCGGGCCAACCCGCCAATCCCGCCACCAACGTCACGCGTCGCGGCGTCTTTGGTCTGGCCGGAGCCTCCGCCGCACTCGCCGCATCGCCCGTCACAGCGCGCGGTTTCGGCAGCGGATTTACGCACAGTGTCGCCAGCGGAGAACCCGCCACAGATCGCGTGCTGCTATGGACGCGTTATGTCGGCGAGGCTGAAACAAAGCTTGAATGGCAGGTCTCAGCCAGCGAGGATTTCAGCCTGACGGTGTCAGAAGGCAGCGTCATGGCCAGTCCCAACCGCGATTGGTGTGCGAAAGCCATCGCCAATGGTCTGGAACCGGATCGCTGGTATTTCTTCCGCTTTACCGCGCCCGATGGCACCACCTCGCCCGTGGGCCGCACGCGCACCTTGCCGCAGGGGGCAACCCAAGCGTTTCGCATGGCGGTGTTCTCTTGCGCGAATTACGGGTTCGGCTGGTTCAACGCCTATGCCCATGCGGCAGAGGCGAACGATGTCGACCTCGCCGTGCATCTGGGCGATTACATCTATGAATATGGCGGCGGCACCTATCCCTCGCCGTCGCAAAAGCATCCCGGGCGCGATCTTCAACCAGTACACGAGATCGTCGCGCTGACCGATTACCGCCTACGCTATGCCACCTATCGCGCGGACCCAGACTTGCAGCGCATTCATCAGGTGCTGCCGATGATCGCGGTGTGGGACGATCACGAAAGCGCGAATGACAGCTGGAAGGACGGCGCACAAAACCACCAGCCTGAAACCGAGGGCGACTGGGCGACGCGCAAGGCGATTGCAAAGCGGGTTTATCGCGAATGGATGCCGGTCTCTGACGAGCCCTATGCCGCCTATGACATCGGCGATCTGGCGACCCTGTTCCGGATAGACACCCGGCTGGAGGGGCGCGAGCAGCAGTTCAGCCTGGAGACCGTGCTGGCGGGCAAGGACAACCCGCAAGCCATGGTGTCCGCGCTCGAAACATTCCGCGATGGCGATTATGCCAATCCTCAGCGCCAATTGCTGGGCGCGGCGCAGGAAGAATGGCTCGCCACCGGCATGGCCGCATCCACCGCGCGCGGCGCGAAATGGCAGGTGCTGGTGCAGCAGGTGCTGATCGGCAAAGTGTCCTCCCCGCCGTCACTGTTGGAGATGCTGGGCGACAATGTCCCCGATTTCGCGAAGAAACGCCTGACTGCCGCAGCTCTCGCCAGCAAAGCGGGCCTGCCGCTCAATATGGACGCATGGGACGGCTATCCCGCCGCACGTGAACGGCTGTTCAAGGCTGCGTTGGAGGCGGATGCCAATCTGGTGGTGCTGGCGGGCGATACTCATAATGCATGGAGTTTCGATCTCGCGCAGGAGGGGGCGAGGGTCGGCGTCGAATTCGGCACGTCCTCGGTCAGCTCACCCGGTTTTGAAAGCTATCTTTCAATGGTCCAGCCCAAGGATATGGCGAGCGCCCTGGTCGGTGCCAACGAAGAGCTGACATGGGCTGACACATCGCAGCGCGGCTATATGACTGTGGAGCTGACCCCCGAGCGCGCGACGACCGAATGGCGCTTCCTCGCGGGGATCAAGCAACGTTCAACTCAGCTGGCCGGGACGCGGCGGGCGAGCGTCGATGTGGCGGCAAACAGGGTTTCAGGGTGAGTGCTGCCCGGCGGAACACGCTCAATCCCGCGAAAAGATCGCCTCGATCGGCAGCTCGAACACTTCGGAAATTGTAAACGCCAGCGGTAGCGAAGGGTCATAGCGGCCCTTCTCGATGGCGTTCACGCTCTGGCGGCTGACGCCGAGGCGCTCGGCGAGGTCGGCTTGCGACCAGTCGCGCTCTGCCCGCAGCACTTTGAGGCGGTTTTTCAAACTGCGCCCCCCATTACACAGCACCCCAAGTGCCGTGCTCGATCCGGTTAACCACTGCGCCGATGATCAGGCCGATAAAGAACGCTACCGCCCAGTAATAGGCGTCGATATGCGGGACGACATCGGCGCTTTCCATAAAGCCCCAGACCGAGGCGAGGCTGAGTGCAAAGCTCGATGCGATCAGCGCCTGCCGTACCACCAGCATCCGCATGAATTCGTCCGTCTCCTCGACAATCAACCGGGCAATCGCCCAGAACACACCGACAATGCCGAGGCCGGGCAGGACCGAGAGGACCATCAACACCTGCCGACTGACATCCCATTCCCGCTCCGCCAGCATCAACACGGCAAAAGTGATGAGGTACAGCGAGGTCGAGATCGCGGTGCGCTTGATATAGCGTTTCTGCGCTTCGCCGCCGGGCGCACAACCGTTATCTTGCACGTCCGCAGATTTGTAGCCTGCGCGAAACATCACCATCGCCAGCGCGCAGGGGATGGCCGTTAACAGCATCAGCGTTGCATAGTTCTCAACCGCCTCGGTAAAGGCGAGGGTTAGCACCAGCGCCGTGGAGAGGAACACCATCACCGCCCAGAACGCCGGTCCGCGACCTAGAACGCCTGTTATTTTGTCGGTTTGCGCCATCATGACGTTTCCTCTCCTTTATCTCTTAGCGACATCATGCATTGACCGATCCCGAGGCCAATCGCCCAGACCGGAAGCACCCACCACGCCCACACATGCGGCACCACGCCGAACGTCTCCAGAAAGCCCCAGAAAATCCCGAGCACCAGCACCAGTCCAAGGCCCATCAGCGCCGCCATTATCGTACGGTGACGCAGATATTCGTCTGTCTCCTCAATCAGGTAGCGCGCCATTGCCCAGATCATGCCGAATGTCGGCACAGTGGGCAGCAGGGCAACGCCAAAGGCGGCAATCCCTGTAAGCTCCATCCGGTTATATAGCGAAATCGCGATGCCAAGGCCGAGCACATAGCCAGAGCTCGCCAGCAGCATGCGCCGGTTGTACCGCACAATTGCCCCATTTGCGGCCCCGTCGGCAGACATCCTGCGCTCGCCAGCTTTCGCCATCGGGAACAGCAGGGCCATGGGCAGGATCATCACGATTAACCGCGCAATGCCTTCGAGGGCAAAAGCTGCAAAGGCGCCTGCGCCGAACATCGAGACGATGAACAAGGCTGCCCAGAACCGCTGGCTGCGGCCCAGATAGCCGGCCGGATTGCGGGTTTGCGGAGAGTGCGCCTTGGTCACCGCGAGCACCCGCGCGTGCAGCCCGCCCTGCTCTGAAGGGTGCCCCATGCCGCTCCGCTGAGCCCGGCGATGATCCCGAAATATGCGCCACCGCTAAGGTCAGACGCGCGGGCGACGAAGGCAGCGGCGATGATGATCGCGGCCCAGATGATGGCTTTGGTTGTAGCAGTCATTGGTAAAGCTCCCTTTCAACTATGGAAAGCAGACTTGTCACACGATTCCTCTGATGTCAAGCTTGCTTTCCATACTAGAAAGCAGACTTGCCTCTTGTGGATGCGCTTCATCAACGAAAGGGGTGACACTGGCGGGGCGCATCGCTATCTCTCGCGCATGCCCATGACGCTCACTCGCACTACCACCACAACATCCTCGGATTGTCCGGGGCGGTTGCGGCTGGGTTGATCCGGTAGCTCACACCGCCCGGTTTCGGGTGGCGCGGTGTCCTCCTCGAAATCGTTTCAAACCAAACACCGCTCTTCCGGTGCGCGCGTCCATGCCTTAAGGCGCGCGCCAAACGAGACGGATATTTACGATGACCGAACTGCTCAAGATCAGCCTGCCCGACGGTTCCGTGCGCGAAATGGAGCGTGGCAGCTCGCCCGCCGATGTCGCCGCCGCGATCGGCCCGGGCCTTGCGAAGGCTGCTTTGGCCGCGCGAGTGGATGGCGAAGTGCGCGACCTTGGCCGCCCTTTCGATGGCGATGCACAGCTTGCCCTCATAACCGCCAAGGACGAGGCCGAGGCGCTCGAACTGGTGCGCCATGACTATGCGCATGTGCTTGCCGAAGCGGTGCAGGCGCTGTGGCCTGGTACTCAGATCACCTTTGGTCCCGCAACCGATGACGGGTTCTATTATGACGTGATGGCCCCCGCAAGCCGCGAACCGTTCGGCATGGATGACTTGCCCGCGATCGAAGAAAAGATGCGCGAGATCATCAAGGCGGACAAGCCGCTGCGCCGCGAAGTTTGGAGCCGCGAAGCCTTGATCGAAAAGTGGTCGGGCGAGGGTGAGGCGTTCAAGGCGGAATGGGCTCAGAGCCTGCCCGAGAATGAGGAGCTGACGGTGTACTGGTCGGGGGATGACTGGCTGGATATGTGCCGCGGGCCGCATCTGCCTTCCACCGGCAAGCTTGACCCGCAGGCGTTCAAACTGATGCGCACTGCTGGCGCATACTGGCGCGGCGATCAGAACAACGCCCAGCTGACCCGTATCTACGGCACGGGCTGGCTGAACAAGAAGCAATTGAAGGCGCATCTCCACCGGCTGGAGGAAGCGCAGTTGCGCGACCACCGCAAGCTGGGCCGCGAGATGGACCTGTTCCACCTTCAGGAAGAGGCGCATGGCAGCGTCTTCTGGCACCCCAAGGGCTATCGCATCTGGCGCGAGCTGGAGGCCTATATGCGCCGCCGGATGGACGCGGGCGGCTATCGCGAGATAAAGACGCCGCAAGTGATGGATGCGCGCCAATGGGAGCAATCGGGCCACTGGGGCAAGTATCGCGAGAACATGTTCGTCATCCCTGACGAAGTCCCGAACGTTGACGATGAAGGACCGGTCATCAGCGGCGATGCCGACTGGATGGCATTAAAGCCGATGAACTGCCCCGCGCATGTGCTCGTCTTCAAACAAGGTATCACGTCCTATCGCGACCTGCCAATCCGGCTGGGCGAGATGGGCTGCTGCCACCGCAATGAGCCGCATGGCGCGCTGCACGGCCTGATGCGCGTCCGCCAGTTCACGCAGGACGATGCGCATATCTTCTGCACCGAGGACCAGATCGTTGGCGAAGTGCAGAAGTTTTGCGAGCTGGCCGACAGCGTCTACCAGCATTTCGGATTCACGTATCAGATCAAGCTCGCATTGCGACCAGAGCAACGCTTTGGTTCGGACGAGGATTGGGACAAGGCTGAACAGGAACTGCGCGATGCTGTGGCTGAGGCAGGCATGGCGAATGAGGATTACGGCTGGGAAGAACTGCCGGGCGAAGGCGCGTTTTATGCGCCAAAGCTGGAATGGCACCTGACCGATGCGATCGGGCGCACGTGGCAGGTCGGCACGATCCAGTCGGACCGCGTCCTGCCCGAACGCCTTGATGCGACCTATATCGGTGAGGATGGCGAGCGGCATCGCCCCGTCATGCTGCACCGCGCGATCTTTGGTTCGTATGAGCGCTTTATCGGCATTTTAATCGAACATTTCGCGGGGCGTATGCCGGTGTGGCTTGCGCCGGTACAGGCGGTGGTCGCGACCATTGTCTCCGACGCGGATGACTATGCCAGCGAAGCCGTTGCCAGGCTGGAAGCAGCTGGTATTCGCGTGGAGAGCGATCTGCGCAACGAGAAGATTAACTACAAGGTTCGCGAGCACTCGCTTGCCAAGGTTCCGCACCTGCTGGTGGTCGGAAAGCGCGAGGCCGAGGAAGGCACTGTTGCAATGCGGACACTGGGTGAGAAAGAGCAGCAAGTGCTCAGCCTGGACGAAGCGATTGCAATATTAACGAAGGCCGCCACGCCGCCGGATCTCGCTGACTAGGCCTTCGTGGAATTGTTAGCGGAATTCGGCGCGCTGCAAATCGCGGCGGCGGTTGCAGCGACGCTGGGTGCGGCCTTTATTCGCGGGCTGACCGGGTTTGGCTTCGGTATTCTGCTGGTCCCGGTCCTCGCGCTCGCATTGACGCCTGTCGAAGCGGTTCTGGCGGTCAACATCATGGCTGGCCTGCTTGCTCTGGTCGAAATCCGCATGATCCTGCGTAATGCCGAACGCAGCGCGCTGGTCATTGGCGGATTGGTGATTTTGGGCACTCCGGGCGGACTGCTCTTGCTGTCCGTGACGCCGCCCGATCTGGCGCGATTGCTGATCGCACTGGTGGCGTGCTCGGCCTTTGCCGCGGTCCTCCTACCGCAGCGCGGGCACCAGGAGCCGGGTTCCAAGACGACTGTCGCCGTGGGTGTTTCGGCGGGTGTTCTCACGGGCTTTGCGGCAATGCCGGGGCCACCGGTCGTGCCCTATTATGTCGGTCGCAGCATCGCCCGCGCCACGGCCAAGGCGTCGATGATCGGCATTTTCGGGATCGCAGCATTGGCGGGAATTGGATCGGGCGCGGCGCTTGGCCTGCTGGAGACGCGGACGATAGTTTTGGGGCTGGCGCTCTTTCCTTTGATGGCTCTGGGCAATTGGGCGGGTTCGCTTGCCTTCGGTCGCGTCAGCGAGCGGGCGTGGCGTATCTGCGTCGGCGTGGTGCTTGGCGCGGCGGCGATTGCGGCGCTTATTCGGCTGATTTGAACGCCCTTATTGCAGCCAGCGTGCTGCCAAAACCGGGCCATGTTTCGCCGCGCGCATCACAAGGGCGCAGCGGTCTGCCCCATCGACAGCGAACCGGGCGTGGCAAAGTACGACGATTCTCCCGCCACAGGTCCATCGCATGAGCCCCTCTTCGCTCACGACCACATTCGTGCATCTGACGCGGTTCGCCCGCCATTTTCACNTCTCCCGATTGCGATCTCTTCGCGGGAGGATGCAGCGACAAGCGAAACTCTGCCGAGGCTTGCGTCTTACAGCGAGTCCTCGCCAGGCACAGGCGCGTTGTAGAGCCGTGTAGGGGGGCAGGACGGTCAGCCTTGACTGGTGGAAAGTTCAATCAGGACAGGTTGGGTGCTGACTGCCTTCGCACCATGGGCTCGATTTACCGGCGTCCGGACCGTGGACTGGGAGACGAATCCGCCGGCCGCGATCAACAACGCCCGTGACAAGCGAAACCAAGAGGAAAGGTCTGCGCACGTTCGGCCCAGCCAGCCGCGCGATTACAGTGCTGCGAAATTAAGGCGCGCGCCTGCGTGGCTTAAAGCGGTAGCGGCTGACCCGCGAGGATCAGCGCAGTGGCCGCTCCAAGCACGATCAAGGCCTGCAACCCACTTTGCAAAAGAACCTGCGGGCTGGCCTTTACTGCGCTGTCTGCTGCGCGCGTTATGAAGACTGTTTTCGCCATAAGCTATCGGATTGCCACGAAAACCCTAATGAAGCGTTAATCAGACGGGGCAGGTCGGGTGGGCATCTGCTGGCTCGCGCAATGAAATCCGCCTCCCCCGGCAAGGACGGCATCAGCGGGTAGGCCAATACAATCGCGGTCCGGGAACTGGGCTGCGATGGCGGCGACGCCCGCAGCATCATTGGCCACACCAAAGGTTGGCACGACGACAAGACGCGTTGTAATCGCGAAATTGACATAGCTTGCCGGCTCAACCGCGCCGTCACGGGTGATGAGGCCAGGCGAAGGTATGCGCACCACGTCCAGCCCTGCTGATCGGGCGCGTTGTGCCGCATCGTTGTAGATCGCCGCGTTGGGATCATCCGCGCCATTCGCCTCGGGAACAACAATGCGACCTTCGCCAACGAAGCGGGCGAGGTTGTCGACATGCCCGTCGGTGTGATCATTGATCAGGCCGTCGCCCAACCATACGATCCGATCGAACCCCATGATATGCGTCAACTCCCGCTCAATATCCTCGCGGCTCAGCTCCGGATTTCGGTTGGGGTTGAGCAGGCATTGTTCTGTCGTGATGGCCAGACCAGTCCCGTCTGTGTCCACCGCTCCGCCTTCAAGCACCATGGTATGCTCTGTCAAATCCAGCCCGGCGTCACAAGCGATTTGCGCGCCGATTGTTTCATCGCCCGGCATCTCGTATTTGCCGCCCCAACCGTTGAACGCGAAACGGCGCGCGATGCGCTGACCGTTTTCGATCACGACCAGAGGCCCCGTATCGCGCAGCCAGATATCGCCGTAGATCCGGCGTTGCAGCGTCACTGTATCGCTCACCAAAGAGCGGGCACGCGCTTCGTTGGCTTCATTACGCACCAGCAGGCGGACTGGCTGACCGCTATCGGCAACAGCGCTGGCGAAGGCGGCGATCTGCTCCTGCGCGGCGTCAAGAAAGCCCGGCCATTCATTGGCCAGATGCGGAAAACCGATCCACAGCCAATCCTGCGGCGCCCATTCGGGCGGCATTTTTGCGGTACTCACAGCATTTCGCCTCGGACTTTGATAAAGCGGATCAGCAGCCCGTGTCCGAGCCTGCGCAATCCGCGTCACGCACGGCCTTGAATTCGTCGCCAGGGTTCCAGTTTGGCCAGTCGCTGCTCATCGCCATCATCCGGCCAAGGCGATAATAAAGCTGCAAATCGGCCATCACGCCTGACCAGTCCCAGTCTTCGCTGAACTCGTCCTTTGGCCCGTGATAGCGGTTTTCGCGATAGTCAGCCGCCACCTTTTCGCCAGCTTCGCGCCCGCCTTCGATCAGGTCTTCGCCGCCATCAACATACAGCATCGGCACGCCTTTCTTGGCAAAGGCGAAGTGATCAGAGCGATAGTAATACCCCGCCTCGGGGCTCGGATTGGGCGTGGCGACGCGGCCATCGGCTGACAGCGCCGCTTCAAGGAACAGGTCGAGCTGTGATTTGCCCGGACCAACGACGGTCACGTCCTTTGCCGGGCCAGCAACCAGAAACGCATCCATATTCACGCCGCCCACCGTTTGCGCATGGGGGAAGACAGGATTGTCAGCGTAGTAATAGGAGCCGAGCAAGCCCGATTCCTCTGCCGTGACAGCCAGAAAGACCAGGCTGCGGTGCGGCGCGCCAGCCTTCACATGCGCTTCGGCCAGGGCAACCAAAGCCGCCGTTCCCGTTGCATTGTCGACCGCGCCATTGCAGATGTCATCGCCATCTCCGGCAGGGGTGCAGCGGCCCAGATGGTCCCAGTGGGCGGTGTGCAGCACATATTCGTCCGGAGCCACGCTGCCCGGCAGAACACCGATGACATTTTGCGAGGCAAAGCTGCGCATCGTGTTTTCAAAGCTGGTGGAGGCGCTCATGCCGAGCTCGACCGCTTTGAAACCAGGGTTTTTTGCCGCCTCGCTCAAGGCGTCCAGATCCTGTCCGGCGGCAGAAAGGATCTCGCGTGCGACTTCCTTTTGTACCCAGCCATTCATGATGGTCATCGGATCGGCGTTCTCGCCGCGTTGCGCATAGGCCTGCGGTCCGGACCATGAGGATTCGACCACTCCCCACGGATAGCTAGCAGGCTCGGTATCGTGCACGATGATCGCGCCTGCCGCGCCCTGCCTTGCCGCCTCTTCGTATTTGTAGGTCCAGCGCCCGTAATAGGTCATCGCCTTTCCGTTGAACGGGCCTTCCAGCCCTTCTGTCTGCCAGTCGGGATCATTGACGAGGATCACCACGGTTTTGCCTGTGACATCGACGCCTTCGTAGTTGTTCCAGTCACGCTCAGGCGCGTTGATGCCGTATCCGACGAAGACCAGTTCACTGTTAGCCAATTGTGTGCGGGCATCCTCGCGATAGCTCACGCCAACCCATTCGCTGCCATAATCATAGACCAGATCGGTCTCGCCATTGGTGATGGTGAGCGGAGCGTAATTGGTGCCGGTGATCTCCACTAGGGGCACTTCCTGCACCCAGCTGTCACCATTGCCGGGCTGGAGGCCGGCCTGCTCGAACCGCTCCTTCAGCAGGGCAACCGTCAATTCCTCGCCCTTTGTACCGGGCATCCGCCCCTCAAATTCGTCGGTTGAGAGCGTCCTGGTGATATCCACCATTGTTTCCTGGCTGAGTTCGCCAGCTTCAACGTCCGGGATATCGAGTGCGGCGGACACCCCGCCTCCGGGCAGGGGCATGCCGTCGCACGCGGTCAACGCCAGTGCGCCTGCGATAATGGTGCCCAAAGCGGCAAATCTGTTGGTCATGGTGCTTCTATCCCTCGCGTCGTGGCTATTCGCGAGTGTCTTACAACGCTGATCGCTTGCGGCAAGAGCGGCTGCGCGCCAAAGGGTTCGGGTGATGGCTGACCAACCGCTCTGGACTGATGCTCCCAATTGGAAAGATGCTCTGCGGCGCGCACGCGATCATGCGCCGTTCCTGAAGCGGTCACTGGATCGCTTGCCTGATCTCGCGGCTTTGCTTGAACGGAGGGCTGGTGAGGACGCGCTTCGGTGGGCGAAATCGCGCGGACAGGATGAAGATGCAGGCGTTGGCATGCGGCGAGAACGGCTCGCGTTGGCGACGGCTTTGGCGGTGGGTGATCTGGCAGGCGCTTTCCCGCTACCTCAGGTTGTTGGTGAGCTGACCGCGTTCGCCGATCGCGCTTTGGACAGGGCCATTCGCACCGCCATTTTCGAGCGTACCGGAGAGGATCACCCAAGCGGCTTCATGGCTCTGGCATTGGGTAAGCAAGGGGCGGGAGAGCTCAATTATTCCTCGGATATAGATCCCGTGCTGATCTATGACCCGGTGATCCTGGCGCACCGTGCAAAGGAAGACCCGGGTGAGGCGGCGCAGCGCTACACCCGCCGGATTATCAAGCTGCTCAGCGAGAATACGGCTGAAGGGTATGTCTTGCGGGTCGATCTGCGACTGAGGCCAGCAAGCGAGATCAGTCCGCTGGCGGTACCGCGCGCATTGGCGCTGGAGCACTATCAGAGCGCAGCCCTGCCATGGGAGCGCGCCGCTTTCACTCGCGCGCGGGCGGCGGCGGGTGATATAGCGGCGGGTGAGGCCTTTCTCGAGGCAATCCGGCCCTTTGTCTGGCGGCATTCGGTCGACTTTGGCGCGCTGGAAGAAAGCCGCTCTCTTACCGGGCAGATCAGAGACAATGACAGCGGGCCGGAGGAGCCGGGACCGGGCTTTGACGTAAAGCGTGGACGCGGCAGTATCCGCGAGATCGAATTCATAACCCAGACGCTTCAATTGATCCATGGCGGTCGCGATCCTTTGCTCAGAGTGCGCGGGACGCGGGCTGCGCTGGATGCACTCGCGCGCGCAGGCCGGATTGAGTCCGGGCATGCCCAAATTCTGGGCGAGAATTATGATCGGCTGCGAGTGATAGAACACCGGTTGCAGATGGTGAACGATCGCCAGACCCATGCGCTGCCCGAAGGAGAAGCGCTGGACAACGTCGCGTATCTTGACGGATTGAAAAGCGGTGCGGCTCTGGTCGAAGAGGTGCGAACCCTCACAGCCAGCACGGCGGAGATTTATGCCGAGGTAATCGGCGAACCCGTTGCGCGCGCGCCAAAAACGGCACCTGCGCCGCTTGCCGAACAGCCCGTTGAAACCCTTGGATCACTGGGCTTTGACAACGCCGAAGCACTCGCTGCCCGTGTCGCGGCATGGCGCGACGGCCGGTATCAGACCTTGCGCAGCACTCAGGCGCTCGCTGCCTTTGACGAACTGACCCCGGCCTTTCTCGAAGCGCTTGCGCACAGCGATGACCCCATGCGCGCACTGACCCGTTGGGAAAGCCTGCTCGAACGCGCGCCCTCTGCGGTGACTTTGTTCCGGTTGTTGAATGCTGAACCTGAATTGCTGCATCGTCTGGTCGCGGCCCTGACCCTTGCACCGACGCTTTCGGACGAACTCGCCCGTCGACCTGAATTGCTCGATACGCTGCTGGATCGTGATGCTCTCGAATTGCCGGGATCGGTTGAGGAGATCGCGGCCAGCGTCGAACAAAGTGCGGCGCGCGATGATTACGAGGCGCTGCTTGATGCGATCCGATTGGTGACGGGTGAGCTGCGCTTTGCCCTGGGCATCCAGTTGATTGAGGGCTTGGCCGATCCGCTTGATATTGGCGCGGCGCTCGCCCGGATTGCGGAGGCGGCGGTGCGATTGGCCGTGCGCGGGGCCAGCGCTGAATTTGCCCGCGCGCACGGAAAGATCGCGGGCAGCGAATTGCTGGTGCTGGGCTTGGGGCGATTTGGCGGGGGCGCGTTGACCCACGCCTCCGACCTGGATGTTGTTTATCTGTTTACCGGAGATTTCGCCGCGCAATCGGATGGACCGCGTCCGCTTTCTGCCACGCATTATTACAACCGGCTCGCCGGGCGAGTAACAGCGGCGTTATCCGTGCCGACGGCGCAAGGCGCGCTGTATGAAGTCGATACACGTCTGCGACCGCAAGGGGCGCAAGGGCCGCTCGCGGTCAGTTGCGAAGCGTTCGAAAAGTATCAGAAGGATACCGCTTGGACATGGGAGCACATGGCGCTGGCACGGGCGCGGGTCATCGCCGGATCGGCGGCGGCCCACACCGTTCTCGACGCAATCATGGACAGCGTACTGCGCCGCCCCCGCGATCCCGATGCCCTGCTGGAGGCGGTCACGGACATGCGTGCGCAGATGGCTCGGCATAAAAAGCCTGCCGGCCCGCTCGATATAAAGCGGCTGCGCGGCGGCCTCGTCGACTGCGAGTTTCTGGTCCACTATCTGCAATTGCGCGGCACAGATCAGACAGGGGCGCATCTCGCGCAGAGCCAGCCCGATGCCTATTCACCCGATCTCGGTACTGCGATCCCGGCTATGATCAACGCGGGCCTGCTGCCTGAGGCATTCCGGACCGACTATGACCTTTTGACGCGCATGATCGTGGCGCTGCGCCTGCTGGCGCCCGGCGGTATGGAGCCGCCTGTCTGCGCCGCAAGTGCATTGGCCAAGGCCTGCCGCGTTGACGATTATCCGGCCCTGCTCGAAGAATGCGCCGCTGCACGGGCGCGTGTGCGCAAAGTCTGGAACCAGACCTTTGGTGCGGACATTTCCGATACAGCCGTCCCCGATACCAACACGGAGCCCGAAACATGACCGATTTTCCCGCAGCTGGCGATGCAATGCCCGATATTGAAATGGGCACCCCTGATGGCGGCACCGTCAAACCGAGTGACTTTACAGGTAAAAAGCTGGTCGTGTTCTTCTATCCGAAAGACAACACGCCCGGTTGCACGACCGAGGCAAAGGACTTCACTGCCTTGAAAGGCGATTTTGACGCAGCCGGGGTGGAATTGCTTGGCGTGTCAAAGGACAGCGCGAAAAAGCACCAGAATTTCATCGCAAAACACGAACTTACCACCCCTTTGGCGACCGATCCCGAGGAGGGTGGCTTGTCAGATGCGCTGGGCATCTGGACTGAAAAGCAGATGTACGGAAAGACCTATATGGGCATGGTTCGCACCACTTATCTGGTCAATGCCGACGGCAGGATCGCGCAGGTCTGGAACAAGGTGAAAGTGAAAGGCCATGCCGAAGAGGTGCTGGCCGCCGCGAAAGCGCTTTGACTCCATTATGGCTCCAGAACGTCAATCTCTGTCCAGCGCCATTCGCGCGGCTCTGATGACAGCCGATCCGCGCGCCAAGTGTTTCACCACCCGCGATGTGGCGCGCAAATGGCGGCAGGGGCGGCTGGCGTTCACCTTTGAGACGGCAATGCCTGATCACCCCGCGCGGCCCGAACAGCCTGAATTGTTACCGCCCAACAAAATGCCGAAACGGGGCAAAGGCGGATCAGAGCGAGCGCGCATCGCATTATGGCATTCCCTGGCGCACATTGAATTCGTCGCGATTGATCTTGCGCTTGATATGGCCGGTCGCTTCGGTGCGGAGATGGGAGAGGAGTTCGTCAGCGATTTTCTTTATGTCGCAGCGGATGAGGCGATGCATTTTGCGTTGCTCGCGCGCAAACTTGAGGCTTTGGGCAGCCACTACGGTGCGCTGCCCGCGCATGGAGGGTTGTGGCAGGCCGCTTTCGAGACGCGTCACGATGTCGCTGCGCGCCTCGCAATCGTCCCGATGGTCCTTGAGGCACGCGGCCTTGATGTGACACCTGCCACCTTGGAGCGGGTGCGGGCTGCTGGCGATGAAAACGGAGCAAAGATTCTTACGCGCATTCTTGACGACGAAATCCGGCATGTCGCGTTTGGGACCAAGCACTTTGTAAAAGTTGCGCAGAATCAAGGAAACCCGCCGGAAACCATGTGGAAATCCCTGGTTCGCGAGCACTTTAAGGGAGCAGTTAAACCGCCATTCAACGACTCAGCCCGTCTTGCAGCCGGTTTGTCGCGAGACTTTTACGCAGAGATTGCACTTTAATTTTCTGTCCCGATAACGCTTACCCAGCCGTTACAAGACGGTTCCAAAATAAATGCGCTGATAAAGTGCAACGGCTCTTGAAGCCAGGAAAACAGGACACGGGTCAGCATGCGCATCGCTTTCGGGCAGCATCTTCGCAAGGTTTCAGCAGTGATTGGCGCGGCGGTTTTTTCCGTTGCGGCGTCTCCTGCAATGGCAAACAGTTCTGCAACAGCAGCGGTCGACATAACCGAAACGGTCAAGGAGGCGCAAGACGATGCGCTGGCAACTGGCGATCCCCGTTTTCGGGAGCTTTTTGCAAGCTGGACCGCGCTGGATAATGCCGGCCCTGATCCGTTTGCCGTCGATACCACCCCAACCATTCAACGGCCCGTCGTATCCGTCCCCTCTCGCAATCCGTTGAATTCGGCCCGCATGACGAGCGGCTATGGCATGCGCACGCATCCGGTGCTGGGCCGTCGCAAACGGCACCATGGTATTGATCTGGCCGCTCCTACCGGCACGCCGGTCTATGCGACCGCTGATGGTACAGTCGAACGCGCAGACCGTTCGCGCAGCTATGGCTTGGTGATTTATCTTGATCATGGTTCCGACCTCGAAACGCGATACGCGCACCTTTCGCGCCTCTCGGTTGCAGATGGCCAGCGCGTCCGCAAAGGTGATCTGATCGGCTATGTCGGCTCCACTGGACGCTCTACCGGACCGCACCTTCATTACGAAGTTCGCGTTGCCGGGGTTGCAGTCAATCCGATTCCCTATATGAAAGAAGGTGCAGCGCGCGCCGCGGTGAACTCTGAAAAGTTTCTTGGTGCTGCTGGTCGGGCCCGTCCCGGTCAGCAAGGCGGCCAAGGAGGGCTGTAAGCTCTTCCGGCGCGCAGCGTACCGGTTAACCCGCCAACGAGCGGGTCGGACATTGGAGAGGGTGTCCGAGTTTAGGCGGCGAGTTTAGGCTCGCCGCCTTTTTTTGCGCATGTCATGGCCACTGCACGCTTTTTCCGGTTGTAAACTGTGCCGCCGCAGGGCTCTTGAACCGGCTGCGCCTTCTGTTGGATTTTGCCTACGGATTTTGTCTGCGGATTTTGCTTGAGTGCCGCTCGCTCCCCGTTAGGTTTCTGCTGTGAGAGAGAAAGCGCAGGCGTGGTCTTGAGCCATCGCCAAAGCGCGACAGTGGAGAGACTATTGAGCATGCACCCTATCGCTTACGCGAAGAGCCGCCCCGACCATCCCGCCGTCATCATGACAGGCAGTGGCCAGCAGATGACTTATGGCGAGATGGATGCGAGCGCGAACCGCTTTGCCCATCTGCTGAGGTCGCGTGGATTGGGGCCGCATGATAAGGCCAATGGAGGTGGAGNCGACGCTTTTGCGGTCCTGCTGGAAAACCGGATGGAGTTTTACACGCTCAACTGGGGATCGCAGCGCGTGGGCACGATGATGGTGCCGATTTCCACGCGGCTCACCGGTCCCGAAATCGCTTATATCCTGAAGGACAGCGAAGCCAGATTGCTGGTCACATCCACGAAATTCGCGGAGGTTCTGGAAACTGTGCGGGCTGAACTGCCGGACCTCGAAATACTGGTGATGGACAGCGGCGGCGACGATGATTTTGCGGCGGAACTGGACCAGCACAGCCCCGATACGGTGAGTGATCCGCATACCGGCCTCATCATGCTGTATTCTTCAGGCACGACCGGTCGCCCTAAAGGTGTGAAGCCGGCCCCGCCTGAAGACAACGACCCGCAATCCCCTGTGCCACTGATGGGGCTGGCGACGATGGGTGTGGGCATGCCGGGCGATGGCTCGATGGTCTATCTCTCGCCCGCGCCGCTCTATCACGCGGCTCCGCTGGGGTGGTCCTCCACTGTGCACCGCTTGGGCGGCACGGTTGTTGTAATGGAGAAGTTTGATCCCGAAGAAGCGCTGAAGGCCATTGAAACCTATAAGGTGACCGACAGCCAATGGGTGCCCACGCACTTTGTAAGGTTTTTGAAGCTCGATCCCGAAATCCGCACGCGATACGATCTGTCCAGCCACCAACGCGCCTTGCACGCCGCCGCGCCATGTCCCGTCCCCATAAAGCGTGAAATGATTGAATGGTGGGGGCCGATTGTGAACGAATATTATGCCGGGTCTGAACAGATCGGCATGACCTTCGCGAACAGCGAAGGCTGGCTTGCCAATCCGGGAACTGTGGGCGTCGCGATCCATGGCAAAGTGCATGTGTGCGGCCCGGATGGTGAGGAATGCGCACCCGGTGAAGACGGGCTGATCTATTTCGAGAACGAGAACCTGCCCACCTATCACAATGATGAAGCCAAGACGGCCGAAGCGATGAATGCAAAGGGATGGATGACGCTGGGCGATATCGGTCATGTGAATGAGCAGGGCTTTTTGTTTCTGACCGACCGCAAGAGCCACATGATCATTTCGGGCGGGGTCAATATCTACCCGCAGGAGATTGAGAACCTGCTGGTGACTCATCACAAGGTGATGGACGCCGCTGTCATCGGCGCGCCCGATCCTGATCTCGGCGAAAAGGTTGTCGCGGTCGTGCAGCCCATCGATATGGCGGTCGCAGGCGAGGCATTTGAGCAGGAATTGCGCGACTTTCTTGCGCCGAGCCTTGCCCGGATCAAGATGCCAAAACTGTTCGACTTCCGTCCCGAGCTACCGCGCGAGTCAAACGGCAAGCTCTACAAGCGCGAATTGCGCGACGAGTTCGAAGCGAAGGCGCGGGAAAATGCAGAGGAGAGCGCATAGTGGCGTCCCGCCCATCGAGCGACCCTGCCATTCTGCCGACCGATCTCGCCAAAGCGGTGATTGACCCGCACGCCTATGCCGAATGGGATGGCTTGCTCGATGTGTTCGATCATCTGCGTGAGGCCGCGCCGGTCGCGAAGGTGATGCCTGAGGAAGAAGGCCTGTTCGAGCCGTTCTGGTTGATCAGCCGCTATGATGATGTGATGCGCATATCAAAGGACAACGCGACCTTCCTCAACAATCCGCGCCCGGTCGTGTTCAGCTTTAACAAGGCGATCGAGTTCAGCCGTGCGGCCACAGGCTCCAACATGCTGGTGGATTCGCTGGTGGTGTTCGATGCGCCGATCCATCCCAAATATCGCCAACTGACGCAGGAATGGTTCATGCCGCGCAATCTGAAGCGGCTTGAGGATGAGATCCGCGCGCTCTCCCATCGCACGGTGGATGCGATGATCGAAGCGGGGCCGGAAGTGGATTTCGTGCAGCTTGTGTCGGGGCCATATCCCTTGCGGGTGGTGATGCAGATCCTCGGCGTACCGCCTGAGGATGAGCCGCGTATGCAGATGCTGACCCAGCAATTGTTCGGCGGGCAGGATGCAGATCTGTCTGGGTCAGGCATGGCGAATATGTCGGCAGAGCAGGTCGTACAGCTCGTCGCGGGTGCCGTGACCACTTTTGAGGAGTATTTCTCGACCCTCGCCGAAGATCGCCGCGCCAATCCCACGGATGATGTTGCCAGCGTCATTGCCAACGCAACGGTCGATGGAGAGCCGCTGCCGCCGCGCGATATGGCGGGCTATTACATCATTGTTGCCACCGCCGGACATGACACGACCAGTGCATCGACCGCAGGAGCGATGCAGGCATTGGCGCAGGACCCGGAGCAATGGGCGAAGGTGAAGGCAGACCGGTCCCTGTTGCCCGGCATCGTTGAAGAGGCGATCCGCTGGACCTCTCCCGTGCAGCATTTCATGCGCACCGCCGCGCACGATGTCGAAGTTGGCGGTCAATTGATCCGCAAGGGTGACTGGATGATGATCAATTACGTCGCCGCCAACCATGATCCCGCGCAATTTGATGATCCACGCCGGTTCGATGCCGCCCGTTCTCCCAATCGCCACCTCGCCTTTGGTGCGGGAGCGCATCAATGCCTTGGCCTGCATCTGGCACGACTGGAAATGCGGCTGTTGTTCGAAGCGCTGCTGGATAAAGTGGAGAGCATCGAACTGGCAGGCGAACCCAAGCGGGCGACCAGCACCTTTGTTGGCGGTCTAAAGACTCTGCCGGTGCGCATCACGACCTGAACTTGTCGAGGCCAAGCTTATGATAGGGTTACGATTGTAATAAACCAAGTGTCCAGCGACAATATTCACTCAAATGTAGGTCTATCACGCAAGCATGTCCGATTTTTGCTGTCATTTTCGGACAATATGTGTTAATTATCCATTCATGGGAATAACACGGAACATTGACACTGCTCGATATGCAGCGAGGTTTTTTGTGGGCGAAATGCAATGAGTTTACTTGAAGCCTACAACTTGCCATTTGTCGCGGCCCTTATCGCTCTGGTCTTTATCAGTGTTGCTCAGATTGTCGGGCTTGGCGATGTCTTTGACAGCGCCGATGCCGACCTTGATCTGGATATTGACGCTGATGCCGCAGGAGGGGGCGGCGTGGTGGAAAGCGCGTTCAGCCTGCTTGGGCTTGGCCGGGTTCCATTCCTCATCTGGCTGATGGTCCTGTTATTTGTCTTTGCTGCGATTGGTGTGTCGGGACAGCAACTGGCCATCGCTTTGCTGGGCAAGCCGCTCGATCCCTTGCTGGCCGGTGTGCTGGCTGGGGTCGGCGCACTGCCGGTCAATGGCGTGTTGACGCGGCCGCTTGGGCGGTTGCTTCCGCAGGATGAAACGAGCGCCGTCTCGCTCGACAGTCTGGTGCGCCGCGATGCCGAAATCCAGACCGGCACAGCCAGGCGCGGGTCCCCCGCGCGTTCCAAGGTGCTCGACATGTTCGGGCATCCCCACTTTGTCATGGTTGAACCTCATGATCCGCAGGCTGCAATAGGCGAGGGCGAGACCGTTCTGCTGGTGCGCCGCGAGGGGGAGACGTTCTTTGCGGTTCGTTATGAAAGCCCGATGCTGAGCGTCGACTAAATGTGGTAAAGGGGCTCCGAAGACCCCCTGACAGCGTCGCAATGGGCATATTGAGAAAACAACAGGAGTAGTAATGGACAGTCTGATTACCGTTGCGATTTATGTCGGCGTTGCGCTGATAGGCTTGGTCGCGATCTTTATCTTCCTCACCACGCTGTATCGGCGCGCATCGAAGGAAACCGCTTTCGTGCGGACCGGCGTGGGCGGCGAGAAAGTCGTAATGAATGGCGGCGCGCTCGTCTTCCCGGTCTTCCACGAAACGATGCCGGTGAACATGAACACGCTGGTGTTGAGCGTGGTGCGCAAGGATACCGAAGCGCTCATTACGCTTGATCGCTTGCGGATCGACGTGAAGGCGGAATTCTATGTCCGCGTGCGCCCCGATGCTGGCGCAATCGGCATGGCCGCGCAGACGCTGGGTCAGCGTACGATGCAGCCGGAAATGCTCAAAGATCTGGTCGAGGGTAAATTCGTCGATGCGCTGCGCTCTGTCGCGGCGGGCATGAGCATGAACGAGCTGCACGAACAGCGCGCAGACTTTGTGCAAAAAGTGCAGCAGGTTTCGTCAAACGATCTGGCGATGAACGGGCTTGAACTGGAATCGGTTTCGCTCACGGGCCTTGATCAGACCAGCATTGAACATTTCAACGCCAACAATGCCTTTGACGCCGAAGGTCTCACCAAGCTGACTGAGCAGATCGAAGCGCGCAAGAAGCTGCGCAACGATATCGAGCAGGACACGCGCGTCCAGATGGAGACGAAGAACCTTGAGGCTGACGAAAAGAGCTTTCAGATCGCGCGTGACAACGAATACGCCCGGCTGGGCCAGGAGCGCGAAGTGGAAATCCGCCGCGCCTCGCAAATGTCTGAAATCGCCCGCGAACAGGCCGAGCGCCAACGTGAGGCTGATGCTGCCAAGATCGAGGCCAAGAAACAGGTCGATAGCCAGCAGATCGAAGCCGACCGCGCCGTCGAGGAAGCCCGGATCGATCAGGTCCGTGCTCTCGAAATCGCTCGGCAGGAACAGCAGATCGCGGTCCAGAACAAGTCGCGTGAGGAAAGTCAGGCCAAGGCGGAAGCTGACGCTGCCCGTGCGAAAGCTGTGGCCGCAGAAGAGCAGGTTGCCACTTCACGTGAAAGCGAGATCGCCGAGCGTACGAAGAAGATCGAACTGATCGAAGCGGCCAAGGAAGCCGAACGTGAAGCGATCCAGGTCAAGGTTGAAGCCGAGGCCGAGAAGGATGCGGCGGCCAATCGGGCGATGGCATTGCGGCTTGAAGCGGAAGGTGAGTCCGAAGCGGAAAAACTGCGCGCTGAAGCGGCTCGTGTCCGCTTTGAAGTCGAAGCCGCCGGTCAGCAGGCCGTCAACGAAGCAGCCAACATCCTCTCGATGGAACAGATTAGCCTCCAGACGAAGCTCGCTTTGCTCAAGGTTCTGCCCGAAGTGGTCCGCGAAAGCGCCAAGCCGATGGAGGCGATTGACTCGATCAAGATTGTTCAGGTCGACGGGCTCACCAATGGTGGCTCCGGCGGTGCAGCGAATGATGCAGGCGGTGCAGGCGGCGGGTCAGGAAACCTTGCCAATGATGCAGTGTCAGCCGCGCTCGCCTATCGCGCTCAGGCGCCGGTGCTTGACGGGCTTATGAAGGAGCTGGGCCTCGACGGGTCTTCGCTGAATGGCCTCGCGAAGGCCGCGGCAGAAGACCCTGCAAAGGTCGCCGATGCAATTGAGCACTGGTCTGTCGGTCTGAACTCCGATGGTGATGACGAAATCGCCACCGACGAAGCTGCCGAGTAACGCCTGACCAGCACAAAAAGGGCCCCGCTGTGCAGCATTGCACGGCGGGGCCATCGCTCTGCTGATCCAAAGGGCGAGAGTTTACCCCAGCAAACGCGTCGCTATCGCGCGCACATCCGCGCCCATATCCTCACGCTCCAGCGCCAGCGCCAGCGTCGCTTCGACAAAGCCAAGCTTGCTGCCACAATCATATCGATTCCCGTCAAAGGTAACTGCGTGGAAGGGTTGATCGCCGATCATCCGCGCCATCGCATCGGTCAGCTGGATCTCACCGCCCGCGCCTTTACCCTGATTTTCCAGTGTGCGCATGACCTCGGGTTGCAGGATATAGCGGCCCGACAATATCTTGTTCGAGGGCGCTTCGGCCTGGCGTGGCTTCT
>JGI12048J13642_10508880_pt1 | contig 22668 bp, 21 predicted proteins | sample ElkSlonscriptome_16_FD_13642 | JGI IMG/M metagenome (IMG submission 13642)
TGGAGCAGCACTCTATTCCAAGGACATTCACCAAAAACACCATTATCGTTAGCGAAGGTGATCAAACCGATTCTCTTTACATTATCTTAAGCGGGCGGGTAAAAGTATATTGCTGTGACGAAAACGGAAAAGAAGTCACTCTGAACGATTTAGAAGAAGGCGAATATTTTGGTGAAATTGCCCTTTTTGATGGTGCCGCCCGCTCGGCTTCCGTGGTGACCATGGCACCTTGTAAATGTCTTGTCATCACCCAAAAAGTGTTTATCGAAGCATTCACCCAGCACCCGGAACTAGCGGTCAGAATTATTGCTCAACTAACCAAACGGATACGGGAGTTAACCCAGAATGTGAAAAAACTCGCCTTAATGGATGTATACGGAAGGGTTACCAATACCTTGATAAATCTGGCTCAAACTGAGGGCAGCCAACTGGTCACCACGATTCCTCTGACTCAACAAGAGATTGCCAACCGGGTTGGCGCCAGTCGGGAAATGGTGGCTCGCATCATGAAAGATCTAGAAACAGGGGGTTACATTCGTCAGGAGAAAAAGAAAATTATTATCGAAAATGCGCTGCCGACTCACTACTAGCCCAAACAATACTGGCGTCATGTCTTTAACAGAACCCATGGAAACAGCGGTATTTTTTAACAATTTTACTGTGAGTGACCTCACAGCCGCGCCTCACACCGCAGTTTAAGATGTCTCTACTATCCAAACAAAGGTGTATCGTCATGTTGGCGGAAAAGAGTCGCTTATCTCCAAAAAGAGACCGATCTGAGCAGTCTGACTCTGGATACATCAACAATTTCTGGCGAATTCTAATTGTAATCATTATTGCTATTCATGGTGCACATTTGTGTGCTGTTTCGGTCAATTCCCATTCGGAAGTGATTAGCGCCGAACCGGAGTTGACCCTGTCTGATTGGCAAAATGACACTAAGCAGCAACTAAATGAGCAAGAGGCTCTCCGTGATTATTCCATGGACACCCTGGCATTCAATGCTAGCCAGTGAGCCGTGCCGCCTTGGTTTAGCTGAAATATTAACTCACGGTCAAGCTTCTTGCGGTGCACAGGTCGGGTCACGGCAGCGATCAGGTCAATTTATTCCACAATGTCATAAGGCTGAGCAACACGGGTATCTTAGGTTGGTAGGGTTGCAAGGTGCTTATTAGTGACCACGACGGATTCCCGGAAACTATAATGGCCAGCACATCGGGTTGGTGCTTTTTTAGCAGATCAATCGCCTGGTAACCGTTACCATCGGGCATATGCAAGTCGGAAACCATGATATCAAAGCTAACTTGCGGATTATTGTCCAGCATGTCTGCAACCTGGGTAACACGGTGACAAGGCAAGGCCTCAAGGCCATGCTTATGCAGCAGGCGCACGTTGCTGTCTGCTAATTCAGTCTGATCATCAACAAACAATAACCTGATTAGCGCTAATCAGGAAATTTTTTACCGCCAGGATTAAAGGTATTGGTCCAGGAAATCAGTGATCGCTGATGCAGTCCATTGAAATCGAGGATCAATCGGTAAGCCTGCACTGTAGAGCGCTTTTGCTGTCCAGGTATTACAGGTATTCAGCAAAGAATATTGTCCAATACCCCGGTAGAACTCACTGATTCCATAGAGACCTTGCTGTTCTTTCATAATGCGTCCGCTGGAATCGATAGCGAAGCTGTTACGAATAAACTCTCTCAGAGACCACATGTTCGCTGCTTGAACCGGCACCGAATAGACCTGACTGGAAGGGAAATAGTGTTTCGGCTGCCCAGAAAAACCCACTAAATGAAGTACCGTATCCGAGGGCCAAAGCAAAGCCCGGAGGGTTAGACCGATACCTGCATCTTTCGCCTGATAGAACCCGGCGTCACCCCAGCCTACTTCAATATATTCCTGTTGAGTCAATCGATTGCTTCGTTGCGGTAATACTCCCTCAAGCGCACTAGTAGAAAGGACGATACCGGTATGCCAGCCATGATTGGTCACAAATATCTGAACGCTATTATCAAGGGATTGATCATTGGAAACTGGCTCAACTGTGCCAGGCAGAAAAGAACAACCTGTAGTGGATACCAGAATTAAAAACAGAATCAGACCCTTAACTTTAGGGGTTTGATTGGTTTGTCTGGACTCCGCCACTGGGCTAGCAAGACTAACCCAGTCAGACATCAACCGCTGTATTGATTTAGCGACAGTAAAAAACACCGTATCTTCTGCCAAAATTGTTGGTTAAAGACCGAGATACATAGCCACCTCATGCATATCTGGGCGGCCCTCTTCATGGCCGAAATAACAGATATCTTCTTTATCGGCGGCATGATGGATACCCACAACAAATTCGCATTTGGTTTGCTTAGCCAGGCCATAAAGAAAATTTAGCGGTTCTTTTAACTCAGCTTTAGATTTCAAGCGGAGGGTAATACCTAATTCCCACGAACGCAGTAAGTGCACATCGTTGGCGGCCGATTCATTATCCATTCGCTGGTTAACAAAAATAATTGTATTGCTGTCATTCAAGGTGGTTTCAGTATCTCGCTGTTGTTTAACCGTTTTACCCTTTGTCTCGCTTTCGTCCGGGTCAGTGTTTTCCTTTTTTTGAGATCTTTGGTTCGCACGTTCTGTTAACCATTGCTGGATATTGGTTGTCAACTCTTGTTCAATCTCAGCAAGATCATCACTCTCTGCGAACAGGTAAATATTCATGAGGTCAGCACTCTGTAGGGTTAGTAGCCTAATATAGATAGTGGCTAGCGTGCTGTATAGTGCTTAGCTGTCAATGAAAAAAGTTGAAGTTGGCTAGAGAATCCCCCTTTGTAAAAGGTTATCTAATATTGTTGGCAGAAAAGAAAGATAAGTTTGGAGATAAACGAAGGTCAGAGATCCGTATAGGCTGGTGCTCATCCAGAAACGCCAGTTTTTGATGGGCACTAACGCAGTACAAAGAAGTACTCCGCGAAACGGCATGGAAGCCGTTTCAGGATGAAAACCAGGCTTGTGGATTAGATTGCATGACAAAATGTGAAACAAAACACGGAGAAAACCGTTGAGAACTAATTTGTTATTAAAACCGCCTGCCAAAAGTACATTGCTATTAGAGGCAAGAGTTCTGCGCGATATCCTGACCATGAGTGTGCCACTCGCTGGCACTATGTTTGGCAAGACGAAAACTAAGCGCCGGCAGACCGTTATGGTGATCCCCGGTTTTGGCGCTGATGATCGTGCTACCTGGCCGGTCAGCCAGCCAGTTATCTATCAAGTTAATATTGCACCGACTATGCTTCGTCCTCTTCAACGGGTAATAAGGTCAACTCTACCCGTCGGTTTGCCTGTTTACCTTCTGCCGTTGAATTATCGGCAATGGGCTGGCTTTCACCAAATCCAACGGTTTCCAGTCGAATCGTATCAACACCTTGAGTAGCTAAATAAACCGTGACCGCAGCCGCACGATTCTGTGACAGTGATTTATTGTATTGTTCGGAACCATCGCTATCTGTGTGGCCACCCACTACTACGAGGGTTCGGTTGTACTCTTTTAAAATCAAGGCCACTGAATTAAGAACCGGGAAAAAATCATCGGCAATATTGGCACTATCGGTGGCAAACGTAATGTTGCCTGGCATTACCAAATTAATATGATTGCCTTCCCTCTCTACCCGAACACCAGTTTCTCTGAGTTGTTTGCGTAACTTGGCTTCCTGAGCATCCATATAGTAGCCCACGCCACCGCCCACGGCTGCACCACCTGCCGCCGCGGCCAGAATACGTTGATTGCGCTTGCGGCTGTCTTCATCTCTGTTATCTAAATACGCGATTACCGCGCCAATGCCAGCGCCGACACCAGCACCGATACCCGCTTTACTCGCTTCTTTATCTCCGGTGTAAGGATCATAGGTTGCGCAACCGGTGATCAAGGCTACGGCCATCAGTGCAATTAAAAATACTTTCATAGTTCAGAACCTGTACATTTGAATTTAAGTGGAAGTAAGACATAGAATCGCGAGTAGCAGAGTAGCTCTTTTTGCCGATCTGTTTATACCAACCTGCTTCTATCAGACTGCTTTTAGTAACTTCGCGCTAGTCATCTGCTCTTATAAAGGGATGGCAAATGATCGTTAGTTGTCCTTGTTTATCAGGATACCTGTCGTGTCGTTTATTTTGATAGCGGTTCCGCGGTTAGCCCGCTGGTTGGATATTATAGCGAACTGCAGAGTAATCACATTGTTATTGACTCGTTGTAATGTAGCGCTCTACACGGTCTATTATTGGCCATTCGAAACAATGCAAAACTTGCGTTGTTGTATTGACGCCACCTGAATTTATTTATTGCGAATGGCTCCGAATAATTTTGGATTATTGCTTATCCGCTCTGGCCTGCTGTCAAAAATCCGGCTTCCTTAGTTTGCAGTTCAATAAAACACTTTAGTTTCATTCGCCCTTTTTACAAAGTTGATAAGCAACACGAACGAGGCAGTAGCACGAGGAGTTTTTGGGGTGCCTACCTTCTTCGTGGGGTCAGCTATGTTTTTTGGTAAGGAACGGCTGGGCCAGGTTGAGAAAGAGTATTTAGTCTGCCGTACCCACTAGTTTTCATCCTGAAACGGCTTCCATGCCGTTTCGCGGAGTCGCAAAATTACTGAAGCGAACGGCTGAAATTGCAATCTCGTTGTGGTAGTTCTGGTAGTTCTGGTAGTTCTGGTAGTTCTGGTAGTTATAACATGACCCATTCGCCAAAGCGGTGATAGGTTAACCTGACCGAGTGTTGCAGACGCTCGAAATCGTCTTCCTTTTCAATCAACTCACTAAAACTGTCTAGTAATCGTTTCCAGATCTGCCTATTTATACCATGAGAAAAAAAATGATGGTTTAAATGAGGTAAACTCTGGCGTAAACATCTCGAAATGACCTTGGCACCAAATGCAGACCCATGCAACACGTACAGCACTCCTAAACTGGATAACTGACATTTCATCCACGGAAAGACGGCGGCCTTATGACTGGACGAACAGGTCGTACATGGTATGACAACGGGTGAATCAGACAGCGAATCACAGGTCAGCTTGTCCGGTCCGCTTGGGTGAAAGTGATGGAGTTCTCTAATGTCTTGCCCAAGGCAATGCAACTGTCCAGTCAGAGAAAATTGATTCCATGCTAGTAAGTCATGCCTCTGCTTTTCTGCTCCCTCAAAAAAACTTTGATAGGCCAACAGGATTTGTTGATATTCTGTCGATGTCAATGATTTCGAAACCAGCCGACTAAGGGTCGGGTGATGATGCAAAGCCTCGTGCGCATCGTGGGTAACTGCCAATAGTGCTTGATGAACAGGCTTAGTAAAACGAGCGGTCGCTATCATTATCGTTTGAATTGAAGTATCAGTCTTGCACCATCATCGTAGTCTTTATCCAGCCTGATTTTCCCCGCATGCACTTCGACAATTCGCTGACAAATTGCCAGTCCGAGTCCATTGCCGGGTATGTCGTCATTTGAATGAAGGCGATATAGTGGCTCAAAAACTTTATCGGCAAACTTATCTGGAATTCCCTGGCCATTGTCCGCCAATGAAATCTCAATAAAACCTGGGCTCTCGGCACTAGCAATTCTGATATGGGCTTTTCTGTCTTTTGAACGGTATTTGATACTGTTGCCGATCAGGTTTAAAAACAGATTGGTCATCAGTTCTTTGTCGGCATTGAGCGTTGGCATGGAGCCAATATCAAAGGTGACGCCTGTATCATCTATTTCTTGCCGAAGCAGCCTCATCACATCTTCAATAATTTCACGAATGGCTACGGGAGTGCGCAATACATCACCGTCTTCCAGGTTAACGTAACTGAGCATGCCATCGATCAATTGTTGTAGCCGCACGGAAGACTTTAGCGCCATATTAATCAGGTCATTCATGGCAGCAACGTCTTCCGGCGTTTTAAGATCGCGGATTGTATCTAACACGAAGCGTATATGTCGTAGCGGCGTTTTTAAATCGTGGGCAGCCGCATAGGAAAAAGTTTCCAGCTTTTCATTGGACTGAGATAACTGGAGTTGGCTGGCCAGAATGTCGAGCATGTTCTTCAATATTTCACGAGCCGAGGAGATTTCTGCTTCATTCCATGGTTCACACTGATCCCTGTGTTGTTCTTCCCAGGCACTAAAAGAATGTCGTGGTAGCAGGGTTTCAGTACCATCAACCTCAAGCCTTCTTTTTTTGTCCTCGGGAAGACCTGCCCAAGTGGTGGTTTTAGTGACCGGCCCTCGAAACCAAATCAGATGACAAACCCGATACAAGCTCACGGGCTCAATAAGGACACCGCAAGCGGTGTCCTGGTAGATTGCTGCTGATGGCCATTCTTTCTGCAGGGAGTGACTGATAAATGTTTCTGTGCCAGAGGTTCTGGTATTGGCCCAATCCAATAACTCATGAATAAAACTATCTGGAGGTACTTGACCTTCCGTTTGCAAGGTAGCGCCGAACTGAAAAGCAAAGCCATCAGCACGCAGAAACTGGCGCAGCTTGGGCAGGATCTCAACCATAGCGATTTCAATATTGCGTTTATCTTTGATGGTCGCGGCGACGGATTCTTCTACTGCCCGCAACTGATAAATCATGGCACTTTTGTCCTTCGCCGTCTCCTGCTCCAATTTAGCCATCAACGTCGTTGCCAGGTCCTGCATAGCGCCCCAAAGGTCAAAGGGAAGAAGTCGGGACTGATCGTGGTGGCAAGCAATTAAGCCCCAAAGCTCATCACGAAACATCAATGAGGCAGAAAAAGAAGAGGCCACCCCCATATTGCGAAGATACGTAGTATGAATGGTAGAACTCGCGCGCAGCAGTGAACAGGATAAATCATGAGAAGGTGGTAAAGTGGAATTGACAGACGGGCCAGAATTCCTGGAAGAAACCAGAGGTGAAATGTTGTCTTCCACATTTGCAACGCAGCGATAAGGCACCAGTTTCATTAAAAACCGCGCTTGTTTGGGAATATCGGTATCCGGGAAGTACAAACCCAGATAGGAATCCATGTGCTCAGCCTTGGCTTCAGCAACCACCTTGCCGGCCCAATCCGGTTGAAACTGATAGATTTTGACCCGGGCAAATTCGGATATTTCGCGGCCAGCGATGGCAGCGAGTTCCATCGCACGTTCGAAGGATTCTGCTTTTATGATTTGTGTGCAATAACTTCTTAACGCTCTTAACTTATCCCGGTAGCGCTGCGCAGTCAGTTCATGATCGGGTAAAAACTCCAGATAGCCCAAATCACCGTGTTGGTGATATACCCCGTGGTATACGGTTTTACTGGTTTCATGCACACTCATAAGCGGATAGTGATTGCCCGGTTCTGTGACAGTGCATTTTTCCGCTAGCTCAGTCGCTAGTTCTGGTAAAATCTTTGTTAAAGGAAATTCAGCTTCATCTGGCATGACGACCTGCAAATGAGAGGCAAGATTATCAGACCAGGCTACCACCTGTTGGTTGGTAGGATTAAGAACAATAATGGCACCCTCCTGCTGAACCGAACCGATAAAGTGTATGGGTTCACGGTCACAATTAGTCAGAGTGGCTTGCTGGTTTTGATAAAAAAACTGATCGAGTGAGTGTTTTCCAGTCGGAGAATCTGACTTGGAAGAATTTGTCATCGCCTTTTCCCTAGTCAAGGTCTTTTAGAGTAACCACCTGTTTAAGATCTTCAAGCTTATACTTACCTTTAATAAAATACTCTTTGACACTGGGATATGAAAACGCTTTTTCACAATCTCTTTTTCGTTCTGAAGAACTGATCATAATAACGTGGGTGTGCTGATAAGTGGCATGTTGCTTTTTGAGTTCGCTAAACTCCTGTAAAAACTCAAAACCGTTAACTCTGGGCATATTGATATCCAGCAGTATGCATTGAGGAGGAAAGCTATCGCCATATTTTGCTTGATTGTCGCTAAAATTTGCTAAAAAAGTGAGCGCATCTTCCCCATCCACGTGCTCGAAAACATGTCCCTGATAGTCGATCTTTTGTAGTTCTTTTTTTAAAATGATTCTGTCGATGGCGTTATCATCAATAATGAGTAAAGAGAGAAAATGCATGTTGCACCATAATCCTTCAGATAAAGCCTTCTATCCTTTCAGCCATGATGACTAAAACTCTGGACAAAAAACCCGGTATTGTTAGTCCTGACTTTCGGTAGAAAGTAGCCAGCCAAGAAGTAGCTGGTTTTAAACCTGAAACGCCATCCTTGGCGTTTCGCGTCTACGTAAGAATATTGATTCTAAGGAACGCCCACGCCACACGGCTTTAGACAATAGTATAATTCATGTGTGGGTCCTTAACCCGATGGCGATTAAGAAACTGGATGTGGAACTGCAAACGTCAGATTTCAAATAGCAAGAAAAGGTGTACCGCAACCGCCAGCTCAAATAATCACATCAATCCGGGTCTCAAGCGCTTTGTCAAGGCGATCAAAAGCCATGGACACACTCCTTGCCTGCTCAGTTGTCATGCGTCTGAATAAAAAGTCTGCTTGATTATCGGGGTGATCAGCGATGTAGAATTGAGTGGTCAACAGCTCTCGCTGCCCAGCGCTGATTTTGACATGAATATGAGGAGCACGGCCCGGGTACCTGGCTGGTTTAATGGTTCTAAAGTGATAATTGCCTTCAGCATCTGTCAGGTCATGACCAAATCCTTGAAACCCTTTATCGTAGGTAATTTGGCGTCCGTCGCGGGGGTGTAAGTAACGGCCATTAATATCACATTGCCAAATCTCGATGCGATGGTTGTTCAAAGCTTCTCCGTTCTTGCTGGACACCCTGCCCTTGAGATGAATTATTTCACCCCCCGCCTCCTTTACTTGACCATCCACTTTGACGAGATCATTATCTACATCAGACATTCGCATGGATGCTGTGGGATAAAACGGCCCTTCAGAGGCCATAGGGGTTAGTACCGCTTGCATGGCTTGGCCTGGCATTGAAGTGGCACCCACCACAGCGCCAGAGCCTATGAGTAGCTCTCTACGGGTGAAGGTTTTCATAGGTTGTTATCCTTGCGCAAGTCGTAGATGAAGCAGATTTTAGGTCAGAATCCGCCCTGTATATCAGCAAAACAGATAATCAGCAAAAAAAATACAGGTAGTAGTAGCGGCAACTGATTGACTAACTGTTGCTTTACCGACCTGTAAGCTATTTAAACGAATCTGCCAATGACTAACGCAACAAAACATCTGGTTTGGTTGAAAAGGGAAGAATACAGTACCATGCGATGAAAATTGATCTAGCTGGCAATGTAGAGCCTGATGCAAGCCTGGTACATAATAGCAAAGTCTCAGCCCTCCCCTTAACAGTCAACGTATTTTAAACCTTAGTACAATTAACTTCCTGATAAAAAGTGAGAAATATTATGAATAGTCTCTTCAAAATGCTGACCCTTGGCCTGACAGCATTGGCTCTCTCAATCGCCACCTACAGTTCTGCTAATCCGGCCGAAGACGCGATTGAAGCTCGACAAGGATACTATCAAGTAGTCAAACACAATATGGGCAGCCTCGCTGCAATGGCCAAGGGTGAAGCACCCTATGACGCCAAAAAAGCGGCTACTTATGCGAAAAATCTGGAGATGTTAACCCAACTCAATAACGAGTCCATGTGGATAGCAGGAACCAGCAATAAAGATATGCCTGGTAAAACCCGGGCTCTGCCTGAAATTTGGTCTACCTACCCCGCCATCGCAGAGAAAAGTGATGCCTGGAAAAAAGCCACAGCGAAATTAGCTGTCTCTGCAGGCAAGGGCCTTGACGCCTTGCGAGCTGACATTCGCGGCGTGGGCCAATCCTGCAAAGGCTGCCACGATGAGTTCCGTGCTAAGGATTTCTGATTCGTGGCCACAGAATTTGAGTTAAGGCGAATTTGGGACTTACCCACGCGCCTGTTTCACTGGGCACTAGTGGTGACGGTTGTAGTAGGCTGGTATCTGGGAGAGTACCGGGATTTCTCTACCATTGACCTGCATTTTTATTTTGGCTACACCACCGGAGGGTTGCTGGTGTTTCGTCTGCTGTGGGGGCTGGTTGGCCCCTCTCATGCCAGACTGAGTGCACTTATTCCCGGTCCAAAACACCTGTTTGCCTATAGCAGGGGACTGCTGCGCCGACAACCCAGCGGAGTGGCAGGACACAATCCCATTGGCGCATTGTCCGTGCTGATGATGTTAATCGCATTGATCGTGCAAGTGGCAACGGGCCTCATTGCTGAAGATGATGGTCTGTTTGCTCAGGGTCCACTGAGGGAATACGTCAGCTCATCAACTTCGCTGACAGCCAATGCGATACATTACTGGAATTCCCGCTTATTGCTGGCGCTCGTTGGGCTGCATGTGACTGCCATACTCTTCTATCTGATCTGGAAGCATGAAAACCTGATTAAGCCCATGATCTCTGGTTGGAAATCGGTCAAACGCAAACAATAGTCCGGCTTTCGCAATCACTATTGAATCATTGATGCCTCACAATTTGACTTAGGATAGAACGGCTCCAATGCCAGTTGTCAGTTGACAAAAAAGAAATTCTACTCCAAAGAGCCGCTATCTTTGCCAATAGCCTTATCAAGACGAGCTAAAAAACAGGCTCTGACTTTTAATTTGGTGTCCTTAAAGGCAGCTGTATTCAGCCCTTTTAGTTGAAGGGCTATGGAATGAGCTGACGACAATAATTGACTCTCCTCCACAACAATATCTAAAAATCCTGCCTGCCTGGCATCCTCCGGGTTGAATATCTCCGCACAAAGTACCGATCGCTGAAAGTAATTTGGCGATAAGCGATATTCGGCGATAGCGATTCCCGCATGGTGCAAAGCCAGACCAATAGCCACTTCATTTAAACCGATCTTGTATGGGCCTTTGATGCCAATTCTCATATCCGCAGAAAGCAACAAAAATGCACCCTTGGCCATGGCATGTCCATTACAAGCCGCAACAACCGGGTGCGGAAATGATAACAGTCTTCTTGATAATTCCGAGCCCAGGTTCACTAGTCCCATCGCTGCTTGCATGCCCTGATTCATCACCTGCAAATCATAACCGGCCGAAAATATCTTCCCTTTGCTGGTCATCACCACCGGTGCCTGATCGGCTTCTGCCCTATCAAGACATTGGTTAATCTGCTTTATCAACTCATAAGATATAGCGTTGGCTTTGCCATTATCAAGAACCATGGTGGCAACCCCATCTGCTAGTTCATAGCTGACTAATTCATTGGCAATCCGCACAGTATTTCCACTCACCCCGCAATTCAATCTTTACCCCGAAGGGACTCTAAACAAATGGTGTTCGGATAGTACCGCTTTCTTGTTGGCAGGACCATTGCCTGATCTGAAAATAAGTCAGTAAAACAAGAAGCCACGAAAGTAGGATTGTTAATATCATTAAATTCAGAAGCTCATTCTTATAACATGATTGGCTAAGTGGCGCACTATTGGCTTATGTGCTTTCCGATATTGGCGGAAACGATTGCACGTGCTAAAGTCCTAAAAATAGCAAACCAACCAAACAACAACATGTAATACAGATGTCAATGAAATAAGAACAATAGATGCAATCTTAAGGCAATCAAGAACAGCAAGAAGTATACATAAAGGATACTGATACGGACGCTCTTATTGAGAAATTGGGGTTGTCAAATCACGGGTGATTAATCTAACTGATCGAATATAACGTTCTATAAAAACAAAAGGAGATCAATATGGGCGATCAAGATCAAGATATTTCGGAAATAGAAAAAGTAGCTAAACGGTCTGGCAACAAGATGGAGGGTCGGGTTGCCTTCGTTACTGGTGGAACCCGCGGCATTGGTGCGGCGATCTGCAGTAGTCTGGCCAGTCAAGGAGCCGGTATCGCAGCGGGCTACTCAGGTAATGATGAGGCGGCAGAAGAATTCCGCAAAACATTTTCAGCTAATTATTCAACAACTGTCAGCACTCACAGAGGCAACGTAGCCAGTTCGGAAGATTGCCGCCGCACCATAGATGAGGTCATTGCTACCCATGGTCGCCTTGATGTTCTGGTAAACAACGCCGGTATAACTATAGATAAAACCGTGCTCAAACTAACTGACGACGATTGGTATAAGGTCATCAACGTTAATTTGTCCGGTGCTTTTTTTCTCTCACAAGCCGCTCTGAGACATATGGCCACTCGTGGCAGTGGACGCATTGTTAATGTATCCAGCGTCATCGGCGAAATGGGGAATATCGGGCAGGCCAACTATGCGGCTTCTAAGTCCGGATTATTCGGTTTAACTAAAACTCTGGCAAGAGAGGCATGCCACTTGTTAGCCCGCTCTGGAAAACTGGGTGATCCTGAAGGTATTGGCCTAACCATCAATACGGTAACTCCAGGCTTTATCGCAACCGAGATGCTGGAGCATATTCCCGAGAAAGTGATGAACCAGATCCTATCTCAGATTCCACTGGCCAGACTTGGCAAAACCGAGGAAATTGCGCGGGTTGTGCACTTTCTGGCCGCTGACGCCTCTTCTTATATTACTGGACAAGTTTGGGGAGTTAACGGCGGAATGGATATGTAGGCTGGTGGCGGTCGCCTCAGTAACAATGATCCATCGACCATTGAAACAAGCGATGCCCTAAAAACAGCCATCATTCAAAAGAATGATGGCTAACTCAAAGTACATTCGTACTCTGTCAGGACTGCCATTTTACTGTAGCCCAAAATCATAAATTTGCTTATGACCACTATCAGTCCTTAGTCTACTGTCCTTGGCCTAATATATAGATAGTTTTCATCCTGAAACGGCTTCCATGCCGTTTCAGGATGAAAACCAGAATAGCTTCTTGCACTTTGAATAAGGAAAAAGAATATATCAGCCTTTTTAATTTATGGTGTTGTGAGACAGACAAGAGGAATACTGAATTATTGCTGTTTCACTGGGTTCAAATTCCAGGTTCTTCTGATAACGATGCGCTTGCTGTAGTTGTCAGCTAGTAAAAATTCATGGATTAACTGCTTTAGAACCTAATCTTCATGTGTTAACAATAGGTAATAAAATAAAAATGCATTTCTGGCTACCGATAAGCCCTGCCTATTGTCGGCGAAAGCGGCTGAATACCAATGGCGTCCTTGGATTAGCAACAAATCACAAGAAGGAATAACGACGATGGGTTTTCCCTATGCTGGCTATCGCCGGTGCAGTTTGCTGGCTGCTTTGGCGACCACTTTATTGCTATCGAATGCTTGCATGTTCATTGGTCTCAGTGAAGATGTAGATCGTATCAATGCGGCGGTGTCCTTTAGCGGTCATGTCAATCTTGGGGATGACAAAGGCTTTCCCATCGTGGTTATTTTGAGTCGCTCAGAAAATGGCAGCTATCCCCTGCAAGCCTATTCTGTGGTGTACGGCAAGGATCCTTTTCTGCTGGTAGCCCCCGCTGGCAAATACTACCTTATTGCTTTTGAAGATAAGAATCAGGATTTTACCCGCCAGCACAATGAACGAGTCGGCTGGCATGGCGCTCTCAACGAGATAAAAGCAAAGAAAGGCAACAACTACGCTGATCTCACCATCGAGTTGCGCAATCCAGAACAAGCCAGGAAAGAAGTCCCTGGATTATTCGTTCCAGGTACCGCTGATCAACGAGTCAGCCTTGACACCAGAAAATCCGGCGAAGTGGTAGATGTCTCTTTCTTTAATGAAGAAGCTGGCACTTTAGGCATGTGGGACCCAGTTAAATTTGTTGAACAGGGTCACAGCGGCATCTACTTTATTAAGCCTTTCGACCCCAACAAAGTGCCTGTACTATTTGTTCACGGCATCGGCGGAGCTGGTCACAATTGGCTTTACCTGATGGAGCGACTGGATCGTCAGCGCTTCCAGCCCTGGGTTGTGCAATACCCTTCTGGCATGAGGCTAGGATTGATAAGCACAGCCCTTCACCAAGCCATTAATGAAATGAAGGCGCAGTATCCGTTTACCCAATTGGCCGTAGTAGCCCACAGCATGGGTGGTTTGGTTGCACGAGGCTTTGTCAATCTGCACCAGGCCAGCAGTAGAAAAACCTTCAACATCACCACTTTCCTAACTCTCTCAACCCCTTGGGATGGCCATAAAGCGGCCAGTCAGGGAGTGGATCATGCTCCGGTAGCCATTCCTTCCTGGTTTGACATGGTGCCAGGAAGTCCCTACCTGGAAGAACTTTTCAGGTCACCTCTCCCTCAGCACACTAACTATTATTTGTTGTTCAGCCACAAGGGCCCTGGAGCGGGCTTTCTCGGACTTGATAACTCAGATGGCACCGTTTCCATTGCCAGCCAGTTACCGATGAGAGCCCAGCAAGTGGCTACACGCATTTGGGGCTTTGATGAAAGCCATGTGAGCATTCTAAGGAGTCATCAAGTATCCAAAAAAGTCAATCAAATACTGAAGAGTGATACTGATAAAAAAGCAAACTGAAGTTGCCTGATTTAGCTGTAATGCATTACTACGGGCGACAATATCAACCCCAGGGCGGACACTTTTCTCGTTCTGGCTTACAGGGTTCCTGTAATTTGCGTTGTACGCTACTGCTTACTGCTACCCTCGGTATTTGACGCCCGACGGGTTAGCCAGATAGGCTGTTTGAAGCTTTTGACCGCAGCAAACACTGTTAAGACTCAACCGTCGTCGGGCGCTGATTCGAATCAGCATCATTGATCGACGCCTGGCAGGATTCATTAATTTGAGCCAGACGCAAACGCTGCCATAGCAAATAGATGGCTGGAATCAACAGCAAAGACAAAACAAGTGTGCTGATCATCCCGCCAATCATCGGGCCAGCAATTCGCTGCATCACTTCTGATCCGGTGCCTTCGCTGAGCATGATCGGGATTAAGCCGACGATAATGGATGCAGCCGTCATTATGATAGGCCTGACCCGCAAACTAGCACCTGCTGTTACCGCGCCGATCAGTTCATCCAGCGAAATGGCCCGCTGTTTAGTTACGGCATCAGCACACACCGCCCGCCATGACTGATTCAGGTATACCAGCATCAAAACCCCAATCTCAACGGCAACCCCTGCCAAAGCCAAAAAGCCAACGCCGACGGCGACCGAAAAATTATAGCCAAGCAGATACATCAGCCAAATACCACCAATCAAGGCCAGTGGCAGCGTCCCCATAATAATAAACACTTCAACCAGATTGCGGAAATTCATATACAGCAGCAGAATAATAATGGCCAATGTCAGCGGCACCACGACAGACAATTTCTCCTGTGCTCTCAGCATATATTCATACTGACCAGACCATCCGACAGAATATCCTGGTGGTAACTGCAAAGTCTCAGCTACGATTTGCTGTGCCTCAGCCACATATGAACCCAGGTCCCTGCCCTCGATATCTATAAGTGTCCAGCCATTGAGTCTGGCATTTTCACTTTTAATGGCAGGGGGGCCGTCATCCACATAAATGTCGGCCACATCGGCCAGTGCGATGCGATGTCCGGCTGGGGTCACTACCGGCAGCAGCTTGATTTGCTCCACTGAATCCCGGTAGGCTTGAGGATAACGGATATTAACCGGGTAGCGCTCCAGGCCTTCCACAGTTTCAGTCACATTCATGCCGCCGACGGCGGTGCGCACCACTTCCTGAATATCAGCCACAGAAAGTCCATAGCGAGCGGCATTTTCGCGCATAATATCCACTTTAATATAGCGTCCTCCGGCTACCCGTTCCGAGTAAACCGAAGCAGTTCCGTCTATTTCAGTCAAGATAGCTTCCAGTTGTTTACCGATGCTTTCAATTTCTCTTAAATCAGGTCCGGCGACTTTGATGCCAACAGGCGTCTTAATACCCGTAGATAACATATCAATACGGGTCTTGATGGGCATGACCCAGGCGTTCGTTAACCCCGGAAAGCGGACGATGGCATCTAATTCCTGACGCAGTTTGTCTGTGGTCATGCCCTCCCGCCACTGGTCTCTGGGTTTAAGCTGAATAAAGGTTTCGATCATCGTCAATGGGGCAGGATCGGTTGCTGTATCAGCCCGTCCGATCTTGCCAAAAGCGCTTTTCACCTCCGGCACAGTCCGGATTAGCCGGTTCGTTTTTTGTAACAACTGTCTGCCCTGTTCGATGGATACTCCCGGAAAGGTTGTTGGCATATACATCAGATCGCCTTCGTCAAGCGGCGGCATAAATTCACTGCCAAGTTTAGTGACCGGCCAAAAGCCAACACCAATAATCAACAAGGAAAACAACACCATAGACACCGGCGCTTGCAATACCTTTGTTATTACCGGGCGGTAAATGGCTAATAACAAACGATTCAGTGGATTTTTATGCTCGGATATCACCTTGCCGCGGATAAAATAGCCCATCAGCACCGGTACCAGAGTCACGCTTAACCCAGCAGCAGCGGCCATGGCATAGGTTTTGGTGTATGCCAGTGGGGCAAATAGCTTGCCCTCCTGAGCCTCAAGGGTAAATACTGGCAGGAAACTCATGGTAATAATTAACAAAGAGAAAAATAAAGCCGGGCCGACTTCGGAGGCGGCATCGCCGATGACCTGCCAGCGATTGTCGTCGGTCAGTGGTGTTTTTTCTATATGCTTGTGCACGTTTTCGATCATCACGATAGCACCATCCACCATCGCACCGATGGCAATAGCGATACCTCCCAGAGACATGATATTGGCGTTTATCCCTTGGTAATACATCACGATAAATGCCGTGAGAATACCGATGGGTAGGCTGATAATAACCACCAAAGAGGACCTGAGATGAAACAGAAATACCGCACATATAGCGGTAACGACGAGAAATTCCTCAGTCAATTTGTCGTACAGATTGCTGATCGCGCTTTGGATCAGGCCGGAGCGGTCATAGGTGGTTACAATTTCAACTCCTTCAGGCAGACCCTGCCGCAATGAGGCAAGTTTTTCTTTTACTCCTGCAATGGTGCTTTGTGCATTCTCACCAAAGCGCATCACAATCACCCCACCGACCGCTTCACCTTCACCATCCAGTTCTGCAACCCCCCGGCGCATTTGAGGACCAATGACGATATCAGCCAAATCTTCTAGCAGCAATGGAGTGCCAGAGGGATTAACACCCAAAGGAATCTTGCGGAGGTGATCGATCTGTTGAATATATCCCGTGATTCTGACCATGTATTCCGCTTCGGCCATCTCTATAACCGACGCCCCAGCCTCGCGATTGGCCCGTTGTATCGCCAGTTTGATGTGGGATAGCGGAATATTGTGGGCTCGCAATCGATTGGGGTCCACCTGCACCTGGTATTGCCTGACCATTCCGCCTACTGAAGCCACTTCCGACACCCCGGGCACCGTTTGCAATTCGTACTTTAAAAACCAGTCCTGAAGACTTCTTAATTGTCCGATATCCAGACTGCCGCTACTGTCGGTTAACGCATACGCATAAATCCAGCCAACGCCGGTGGCGTCTGGTCCTAACTGGGGTTTAGCGCTGGGTGGCAGACTGCCCGCTATCTGACTGAGATATTCCAGTACTCTGGAGCGAGCCCAATACAGGTCAGTACCGTCTTCAAATATGACGTAGACATATGAATCGCCAAAAAAGGAGAAACCCCGCACGGTTTTTGCCTTAGGCACAGATAGCATGGCGGTAGTCAACGGATAAGTCACCTGATCCTCTACTACCTGAGGCGCCTGCCCCGGAAAAGAAGTTTTAATGATCACTTGCACATCAGACAGATCCGGAATAGCGTCCACCGGTGTATTTTTCAGTGCATACAGCCCCCAGCCAGTGAGTATGGCGGTGGCCAGCAGGACCAAAAAGCGATTGGCAATCGACCAACGGATCAGTGCTACGATCATCTTAATCTTTCCCATTTCAATGCCCTACCAGTTTTCTATCAATAGGGACCAGTGCTAATACCGGAAGCTGTCAAATCGGTGCGCTGGTTGCCATGACTCATAGTCTGAGGCGCGCCATGAATCCCTACCTGGGTCTGATCTCAGTCACCAGATAGTTATTGCCATGCATAACATCCAACATAAATTCCACCTGTTGACCCGCTTCAAGCACCGACAGATCTACCTTCTCGTCAACTTTGAATTTCATCCTCATTTCCGGCCAGTTCAAAGCCTTCATGGGCTCATGAGTGATAGTGACCATGCGGGCTTTAGATATCACTTTATTGATGACGCCGTGCCCCATAACACTTTGTACGGCAGAACCTTGCTCCGCGCCATTGCCGTGACCATGGCCATGGCCATGGCCATGGTGGTGACTACTGCCTTTCATATCGGTGTGTTTGCCATGGGAGTTTGCCAAAGCGGGAGGGTTGATGACAGTAAAGGCGGTCAGCAAAAGCGTTAGCAGAAATGAATTAAAATATTGTTTCGTTATCATGGATTGCTCCTCTTTTTTATTGAGTTGAATATATAGCCTTTTCGCTATTCCAGAGATTGAATGTTATCGACGATATAATCCCCATCTTCGGTTTCTGATAGTCTGAAGGAAACCCGTTGGCCAATTTTGAGACCATCAATCGATTGATGGTCAGCTACCGATAACATCATATTCATCACCGGCCACTGCCATTCCGGAATAGGATCATGAACAATGGCCAACATGTTGGCCTCAGCAATGATTTCCTTGATTTCGCCCTGAGTTTGCACCGTCTTGGCGTTGCCGGCCATAACAACACTTTCAGACTCAGTTACCTGAGAAACAGGCGTTACTGCGGTCACCAGATAATCCCACTCCCCTGTTTTCTCAATGGCGAATTCAATTCGTTGACCCTCAGATATAACCGAGGTGTCAACAGAATCAGCCAGCTCGAAATCCATTTTCATAGTGGGCCATTGCCATTCATCAATAGGATCATGGGTTATGGTCAGTCGTCTCTGGTCTGATTGAACCCGCTCAATTTTTCCCATGGCCAGCACTTGCTGAGGCCTCCCTGCTTGCTGTTGCTGCTGCTCCAGCGCCGCAAGGGCGACGTCAATATTAGATTCCGAATCAATCAGAAACTGAGCTGAGACTACCACCTGTTGTCCGGCTTCCAGGCCGTTCAGAATCTGAATTTTGTCATCTGACTCAACACCAGGCGTCACTAAAGCAGGGCGATAACGGCCCTCGCCTTCTGCCAACACAACGCGGCTATGATTACCGCTGCGGATAAGAGCCTCTCTGGGAATTGCAATGATCTTTTCGCCCACTGAAGCCAGCAGTTTTACATCGGCAAACATATTCGGTTTCAGTAAACCGTCTTCATTGGAAAAACGCAGCCGGATTTGCAAAGTCCGTGAACTTTGATCGAGTACCGGGTAGATATAGTCAATCACGCCAGTCTTCACCAATCCGGGCAAGGCAGGTAATGTAATCTCAGCTTGTTGACCAGCTTGAATCCAGCCTGCCTGCCGTTCAAAAACCTCGGCAATTAACCAGACCTCATCGAGTGCTCCGATGCTCATTATTTCCAGTGCTGGTCTGATATACATGCCTTCCCGGATACCTAGCGACGCCACCACACCTCCTTGATCTGCATAGTGGGTGATCGTCGCACTAACACTTCGGCGCTGTTCCAAGCGACTGATTTGGCGATCCGTTAATCCCAGAGAAACAAGCCGGTTCCTGGAGGCTGTTTTTAATAAGGCGTTGTTACTGCGTAAGACGGCTAGATATTCCTCTTGGGCATTAACCAGTTGTGGCGAATACAACTCGAATAAGCGCTGACCCTTTTTAACTGGGTCTCCCACAGATTTGATCCAGGTTTTCTCAATCCAACCTTCCACCCTGCTGTGGATGTGAACTAAGCGATCTTCGTTAAACCTTATCGTGCCGACGGCTTTAATCGGCAATTCAAAAGCACCTTCTTCAACCCGAGCGATGCGCACACCCAAGTTATGCTCCATGGTTGCATTAATGGTGACGCCGCCACCGTCATGCTGAGCCGTCTCGTCTGCATATACCGGCACCAGTTCCATTCCCATGGGTGATTTTCCTGGCTTATCCCGTCGGTAGTTTGGATCCATCGGTGCCACCCAGTAGATTGGTTCGTTGTCATCCTCAGCCGCATGGGAGGTGGCCATGGAGTTGCTATTCTGGGAGAAGCTGAGCTTAAACAATGGTTGCGCAAACCAACCCGCTATAAAAGCTGCAACAACACAAAATATGGCTACAAATTTCATAATCTTTTATTCATCTGTTGTGTGAGGGAAGTCAGAGAATTGATCAGGTAGCTTCTGCGGCAATAGATATTGCAAGCGAACGATTGTCTGGCGTTGCTGCCGAACAATATTCAGCAGCTCAAGTCGGAGTTGTTGAACCTGTAGAGCCGCTCGCACCAGATCTGCAAACGGAGCAGTATCAGCCCGGTAGGAATTCCGCGAAGCCACTGACTGGGCGTGTGCCATGGGAATGATCTCACGTTGAAAATGGGAGGCACGTTGCCGAAATTTTCTTTCCCGCTGGATTTCTAAGTCAACCTGGGCTTTTAAACCTAGCAACAGATCCTGGCGTTGGTAACGCGCTGCTTCCTGAGTAAGCTGGGCAGCACGGGTTTTCTTATCCTGTCGTTTGCCAGTAAACAAGGGGAGTTGAATGCTGACTGCGGCTGACAAAAAATCGGGCCGGGAAGAGCCGTCTGGATTCTCTCCATCGCGTCTGCCGTAACCAATTTCTGCACTCCACTGTGGTTTGTATTCCTGTTGTGCCAGTTCCAACTGTTTGCCCGAACTATCAATTTCCAGGTCCTGTAAGCGGATTTGCGGATGAGTAAGCAGAGCACTTTCCATATGATCTGCAGCAGGAATAGTCCAGTCATCAGCCGCATGCTTCAAGGGTCTGAGCTTGTTTTCAAAACCAATCCAGCGGCCCAGTTGTGCCCGAAATTCCAACTCCCGCATTTGCGCAGTAAGCACCCGGTCCCGCAGCCGACTGAGCTCCAATTCAGCACTCAGCACATCTTGCTGATTTACTCTCCCTACGCCATAGAGAGACTGAGTCACTTCAATCAACTGCTCGAACAGTGCCCTATCTTCATTTAGCACTGACTGATTTTGTTGCCAAAAATCGATCTCCAGCCACAAATGCTGAACATCACGACGGATTTGCAAATACCGGTCAACCCTCAGTAATCGGTTTACTTGCCCTTTGAGATAAACCTGTTCAGAACGGATTCCGAGAGTATTTCCTGGCGGAAATTGCTGTATCAAGCCAATCCGGAATTGTGTCATCGGCTCTTGATCCAATGCGAAAGTGTCCGTTGGCAAGTTCAGTAGTCCTAATTTGACCACTGGATCTGGCAACTGCCCGGCAGCAACAGATTGCTCATTGGCACTTGCCTCTGCCAATTGAAGATGCTCGAGTCCCGCGTCGTTTTTAAGAGCGAGATCTGTAGCTTGCTGAAGTGTCAGCGGCTTGTCAGTGGCTACTGCAAACCAACCTGTGAAAAGAAGCAGTAACAGCAGGAATTGACTGAATCTTATGGCCCCGCGATGATACCTACGGTAAATCGAAGGAATACCGTTGTTTACATCTAATACCATTATTTCAACCTTAATTTTTCTGAATATTCCGAACCGTGCTAATCATAGTCCTTGAAACCATCATCGCTGCTTTGACAACCAAGATTTTCAGAACACGAAGTGGCATAACCGCAAAGGAGAATCACTAAATTCCCGCACGGCAACAAATAACTAAGCAGGGTCTATTTCAGAAAAGAACAGTTGAGCAGAGGAATAGGCGGGGAAGACCAGGGAGGCGGTTTTAAGTGGTCAATGTAACGGCGCAAGCTTTGGTTGCGAAAACCAAAAGCCAGCAGGATTAACATAAATGCTGGAGTTGGCAGGTCAACGAAAAAAGCAAAGTTCGATGTCGCCGAGGCTTCTCCGCAACAATCACTGCCGTGTTCATGGTTCCCATGATCTGCAACGCCATGAAAACCATGCAAAGAATTCCCATCCGTCATGGCATGATGATGACTGTGACTGAACTTAGTAACTGGACTAAAGGCACTATGCTCGCTATGAAGAGCAACGAAATCATCAGATTCAGCCGAAGGAGCAGAGATGTGATGTCCACCAATCCCCGATTGGTCTACTGACGCAAGGTAATAGCTACCACCTGAAGGAGATAAAAGGGATAAAGGAGAGGCTGACGAGAATGCGCAAAAAACCATGCTGGCGGAAAAAAACCAGAAGCACAAAATTGGTTTGGTTATTCTGCGGAGAATTCTTGATAGGTTTATCAACATACTCAGTAACATGGTCAGTCATTATTTAACTCGGTAACACTAGCATAAAAGCTTACAAATAAACCAGAACAACCGGAACCATAGTGCCTTGACACCAAAATACAGACGAATCTTCCTACAGATGAAACCATCTTTGCTCTTAGTACTCGTAGTACTCGCTGTGCCTATATAATATTCAGTGCAATTAGAATGCAGGGGGTCACTGGAATCAAATGAAACGCCGGATACTCATTATCTACACCGGTGGCACCATCGGGATGGCGCTTGCTAATGGCGCCTATGTTCCCGTACAAGGCTTTCGACACCTGTTATACCGCCAATTAAAAACAGAGGCTGCGAAGCAACTGCCGGATTATGAACTCATAGAATTCGACGAGTTGATTGACAGCGCCAATCTTCATCCAGCGGATTGGACTCATTTGGGTCGGTTGATTGAAACACATTGGGC
>JGI12048J13642_10225518_pt1 | contig 22640 bp, 12 predicted proteins | sample ElkSlonscriptome_16_FD_13642 | JGI IMG/M metagenome (IMG submission 13642)
TATAATTGGCATGAATCATGGCTAAACGCCTGTCAGAGTTAATTGAATCCCAACTATCGTCACTAGCTCTCTTAGCGATCGAGAGTAAACTTCGCCTTTATAGCGTGATATCGATAGTCAAATATGTCTTGCAAACGTGGTTTTATGAGCCATCGATTGGCCAAGCCGCCCAGCCATCCAAAGGGTGGTTGATAAGTCACAATATCCTCCATCAAACAGCCTGCTTCACTTTCCTTCAAAAAATGCTGGTGGTGCCACATCTTGTAGGGACCCACTCGCTGCTCGTCGACAAAATACTCTGGTGCAGCCACGTGGGTAATTTCAGTCATCCAATTAATAGGGATCTGCCACAGAGGACTGACCTTATAAGCAATGATCAGACCCGCGTACATTGTTTCTGGCAGATCATGGCTGGTGATATCAAAGCCCATGTAATCAGGTGTAATCTCTTTAAGGTTGCGAGGAGAAGCAATGAAGTCCCAGAGTCGGTCCCGCGATACATTGACTTGCTGAGTTCTTCTTAGCTGATAGAAGGACATGATGATGGTTACCCTTTTCCCATTTGACCAAGGCTCTTGTACGTCGACAATGAATGGGAAGAGACTCATTCATTGGCAATTAATTGATTTCACAGTTGTTGACACCGTTATTTCTGCCGCCAGGTTAAGATAGCTTTGTTTTTAATTGGATGCGACTGCCGCGTTTAGTAGCGGGGGTGGTTGTGGAGAGCTATATGAAGAAGCTAATTTATACCCTGCTGGTGCTCAGTTTATTCTCATTGAACAGCCGGGCTTCGTTAATCACCAACGGTGATTTTGAAACCTTTCAATTAAAGGGCAAGCAATGGCGAGTGCTTCCATCGATTGATGGATGGACCACCACCATGGGCCCAGGAATTGAAATCCAACGCAATACTGTGGTGAAAGCACAATCGGGTAACCAGTACGTGGAATTGGATTCTCACGATCAACTAAGACAAGGTGGCAATAGTGCGCTGACGCAGAGTGTTGCGACCGACATCGGTCATCACTACTTGTTAAGTTTCCACTACCTTCCCCGCACCAATCAAGGCAACAATGACAACGGCTTAGCCGTCTACTGGGATGATCTGGCAACAGAGTTGGATAACTTTGACCCTGTCAATGCGATATTTGCAATCGATAATATGACTCGCAAAGATATGCGGGAATGGACCCAGTACACGGTCAAGCTACAAGCTACCAGTGACCTTATGGCGCTCTCTTTCGGTGGTACTGGACTTAACAATACGCTGGGGGCGTTCATTGACAACGTCTCGCTGAATAAAATCCCCGAACCCGGCACCCTGGCTATGTTGGGAATGGCTTTAGCCATCTTACTATTGAACCGTCAATCGCTAACAGTGGCTATCCCCAGAATGGCCGTCGAATCTTAAGCCGGTAAGACTGTGGTCACCTCCTCAATGAACACGGTAAGTCACGGTACTGGTTCGTAGCGGTAATTCATTCTGTTGCTGCCAGACCACCGCATAAGTTTCAAATATCCCTCGAGCCACTTGCCACTGCAATCTGCCTGCAGTGGTGGTTGACAGGAACTCATTGTTCACATACCAATCCACCCGCTTAATTTTTCCAATTCCGCTCAGCTCAAATTCAAAGTATTCAGATGCATCGGGAATGCGGGGATCCAACGCAATATTCAGCCCCTGAGAAGGCTTACTGATGCGCGGCCCAGATGTCAGCTCGCGGGTTAACCTGACACTCTCATCTGAGTCAATGTCACTGCCGTTTTTGACCGGTCCAGCCGCCCGGGCATCTGTATGGATGGATGGCTGCTTTAGCGCTGCCAACTGCTCAATACTGAATAGCTCATCCCGCATTTCACAAGACTGATATTCAGAGTCTTCACCAACCATCCTACCCGTATCACGACAAATTCTGATACGTCGCAAATCTTGATCCAAGGCCAGCACTTGCACGTCACGATTCTTGTTCAATTGGTGAAATACTGACCGCAAGACTGTGGCAGGCCCAGTTGAACCCGTCACTTCCACCATGGGCTGGTAATCCATATTGCCCATCCAAACACCCACTGTGAATCGATCGTTAAAACCTAAGGCCCAGGCATCCCTGTAGTCACTGGAGGTGCCGGTTTTAACTGCGGTCTGGTAAGGTAAATTGAGAATCGAATGCCGACCAAATTCCTTATCACGAGCGCCAGGGTCAGCCAGAATATCGGCAATCAGACTGGCTGCCGTCGCGTCCATTACCTGTGAAGTTCCCTCGGCTTGATATGAAAAACAGGCAGACTTTGGCGGCAATCTACCATTAGCGCCCGCGCCGGCCACAGCCCGGTCTTGCAAAACCTTAAGAGCAACAAAGTGTCCTTGCCGCGCCAACGTCGTGTAAGCCTGCACTAATTCAAATAAAGATATCTCACCATTTCCCAAGGCGATGCCATCCCCATAAACGTGGGGGTGATCATCGAGGCTGTGTATGCCAACACGGCGGAGAAAACCGAGATAGTTTTCCGTACCCACATAGTCCACCGTTTTAATAGCAGGAATATTCAGCGAATTACCCAGCGCTTCCCGCAACGGGATCAAACCATAATAGCGGTGACTGTAATTGTGATATTCATGCAAACCCTGACCAACACGGGCCTGAGTGGGGCTATCATCAATCAAGGTGGCGGCGTGCCATCCTTTTTGCAGTGCCAACGCATATAGAAACGGTTTTAGTGCCGAGCCTGGCTGCCTCGGCACTCGCACCGTATCGATTTGATTGAAGCGTTGTTTTGCCTGGCCCACATGACTGACAACCCAGCTCAACACTTCATTGCTGCAGTGATCCACCACCAAAACACCGGCACTACCCACTTTTTTGCCTGCCAGCCTGGCCAAGCGAGTATCCACCATACGTTGAATGCTATGTTGCAGTTGCGTATCCAGGCTGCTGTGAATTACCGGTGCTGCGTGAGCCACAAAATGGGTCGCTTCATAGAGCTGGTATTGACTTTGTACATGGCGGACAAAGTGGCTGCTGTCCAAGGGTTGTTGCTCTCCTTGCTGTCCTTGCTCTACTGAGGCGGCCGCGTCAAACCCGGCTTGAAACCCATTGGTGGCTTTTGTTGCAGGAGCGAACTCCTCCAAAAGGGATTGAGCGAGCAGTCGCTGCTTCTGCTTCGGAGTGACTAAGCCTCTGCCTTGCATGCGTTCGGCCAGCGTAGCGATGGCCTTTTCTAAACGGGGATTCGGCCGTAATGGTGACAGTCCGGATGGTGATCGTACCATGACCGCCAGTGCTAACATCTCTTTTCGGTTCAGGGTATCGATGTCGCGCCCGAAGTAATAGCGGGCGGCCTGCGCAACGCCGCGACGGCGGGCTGCATAAGGCACTTGATTAACATAGAATTCGAGAATATCAGTTTTGCCAGAGTCCTGCTCCAAAGCGCCCGCTTCCCATCCCTCCAGCCAGCGCGACCACAAGGTTCTGGGACGTGGACGTAACATCCGCACTACCTGCTCGGAGATAGTGCTGGCCCCTCGCACCACTCGTAATGCCAGCAGATTCTGCCAAACCGCATGGGAGCGTGCGCGCCAATCCGGCCCCCGGTGCTGGTAAAACCGCTGGTCTTCCGCTACCAGGATCGCCTGTTGCAAAAACAGCGGAACCTCTTCTAAAGGCAATTGATCGTGCACATTCCATGGGTTTTCATAAGTGTAGCTTAAGCGTTTGCCATAGCGGTCATAAACTACCGGCTTGGCGACACTTAGCGCTACCTGATCAATACCATCACCGGATTCAGCGAAGGACTCCAACTGCCACTGGGTAGCACAAACCAGGCTGAGTAACCCAACAGCCGCTATCAGAAAGACTTTCCAGTGCCAGCGCAGTCTGCCCCAAGCCCTTTGGCTTCTGACAGCAACGATGGCAGGCGTCGCAATGCCAGCTTTTTCATTAGTACTCTGCTCAGACCCAGTGGACACGAAAACTCTCTCCGACACAGTCAATTAAAATGGATGCCACTATTTGCTTTATTCCGTTTTCGTTTTAGTGTCGTTTTTCTCATTACCAACGGACCGATCGTTGTTATCTTTAGCGTTGTTTATACCGTTGCTCATATTTACAGATTTGGCAAAGTCTGATTTAACGAGCAAATTATCAGGCAGACCTTTGCCATAGATATCCGGGTCGTACATTTCTTCTGCCCGTAGTGGCAGCACACTGAACTCCCCCGCGGCTATCGCTTGCGCGGTATAGGAAAGGTGATAATTCCCTGCGGGCAAGTAGTCGGCAAAAAAGCGGGCTGAATCATGTCGCAACTCCTGATGGTAGAAGCTCCGGAAATAGCCACCAAAGGACACCCAATCATCGAATTGGTGAAAGTAAGAACCCACAGCGGGCCTGACTCCGCCTTTTTCAGCGTCCACTACAGAGGCGGTCGCTAACTGCTTGTTCACCGGTTCCAGACCACCAGGTACGGGGTCATCCACCACCACGAAGTGCCGGGCCGCTGGCACCTGCACAAACAAGTCCACTTTAACCAGGTCACCCTTGGTAATCGTGAGAGGACTGCTTAACAATTCAAACTGACCCTCACGCTCCACGCTGTATTCCCGCCGAACTTCAATTCCTGCGTGGGCACGCTCAGCCCTGTCTGTGGGCAAATCATAAGCTAATCGTGCGGAGTAATAGAGTCGACCCGGACCCTGTTTGTGGAAGCTCATTTGCCGCTGCTGCCCCTCATCTCCTGCTTGCAAGGGACGGAAAAAAGAAATAGCGGGTGCTGCTGCTTCAGTAAATGAAGCCGTGCCCAGACGGTCTCCAGCGAAATCAACACGCACCTGATAGTCTGGTGACTGTGCTTCGAAGGTATTATGGTAGTCAATCAATGCATTAGCACAGAACAAGTTCTCCTGAGTATTTTCCCAGTGGTCTCGTTGACCACGGGCCTGGGTAATACTGCGTACCAGTTTAAAGGGGATGTCTTTAATGCTATCAGCGTTATCTGATGAAGCGGTTTGCTCATGCTCATCGTCCGCTGACGGGTTTGTTTTTGCCTTCTTTGCCACCACCTCGTTTTCTGTCAACAGGGCGGACAATATTCCGCAGTTGGAACGTAGTGGAGAGGCTAGCAAATATTTTTGGCCAGCAAAGGATGGTTCGCTAAATTGAAACTTGCCGCCGCTCTGATTGGCAAAACTAAGAATCCTGCTTAGTGCTTGTTGGCGGACAAGCGGATCACTGCGGGTCAGCGTGGCGGCCTGCAAAAAGTGAGCTTTTGCGAACAAGTCCATGCGCTCGAAATGGGGCCAATACCGCTCTATGTCAGCGGCATCAAGCTGATCACTCTTTACCAGCGCCAATAGGGCAAGCGCCCGCACTGAGGCGGCCATTCCCTTGTTGTAGAAAGTTGGAAACACATTTTCCTTTAACATGGTACTTAAGTATGCATGCAGTCGTTGCTCCACTGGTTGCGGTATCAGATAGCCGTCGCGGCGCAGCCATTGCAACGCGAGGGCAGTATAGGCAGACAGATAAGGACTGACGTAGCGGTTATTCGCGATCCAGTAGCTCATACCGCCATTAGGTGCCTGAAAATTCACCGCCGCAGCCAGGGTCTCATCTACCAGTGTAGTCGCTTCAGGCCAGTCCAGTGCCTCTTCGAAGTAGTCCTGCAAGCGCAAATAGGCACTGGCCATGGCGGCTTTGGTCAGACGTTGCTCCCAGCACTGGTAGGGATAATTCCGCATATAGCGAAAGGCACCATCGATATTGCCAATCACCGAAGGAAATAGCACCGCCGACGCCTCACCTACATCGGTGTGGATGCCTTCGGGTATGGAAAAAGTTTCCGTGGCCAATGCAGCATCAGTGGTGCCGTAGGTGGCCGCCGTAGTGAGAGAGCGGCGCTTATGAACGGTTATTCTGTGCTGGATGCGATCAGCATCTAGTTGATCTTGGGCAGAAGCGGTCAACACCAGTTCTCCAGCACCCTCGGTGGCGACTGGAAAATAAACGGTCTGGCGCTGATAGGCTTGCAGTTTAATCAACTGGCTTTGGGCTGTGGGGCTTGGCCTTGTTTTACGGATGGCTTTGAGTTTTGTTTTTGCTGTAGGTTTTGTTTCCGATGTAGGTTTTGTTTCCGATGTAGCTTTTGTTTCAGATGTAGCTTTTGTTCCTGCTGTAGGTTGCGCATTTAACAAAGGACCGGTGACACTAATATCTACAGTCAGCTCCCGTGGCTGGGGGCTGCGATTCATCACGCTGAAACCAGCCTGAAATTGATCGCCTTCCAGCACTTGATTAGGCATCACGGGGCGCAACTCGATAGGGCGATTCACTTTGAACTGATTTTGGCCCAGTCCCATGCGATCGTTTGGGGTAACGCCCATTACCAGTAACCGCCAGCCGGTCAGATTATCCGGCACTGCAAATTCAATTTGCGCCTGCCCGCTGTTATCGGGCAGCAGGGATGGATTCCAATAACTCACATATTTAAAGTTATCGCGGATTGAAGCTTCAGCACCCGGACCATCACCACCAGGATTAGCCCCCTTTTTAGAAAATTTCTGCCGCCCTACCAGACGAGTGATCAGACTGTAATTCTCAAGACCCAAGGCATCTAAGCGTTGAAAGCCTTGATAGGGATCATAATAAGCAGTGCCTTGACGATTCAGCGCCAACACGGATTCATCCACCACAGCGACCGCCAGTTCAATCGCCTCACCCTGCTCGCCCTGACGGGGCCTGGCATGGATAGTGGCCTTGACCTGCGCTCCTGGTTTATAAGTGGTTTTATCTGTTACCACGTCAATAGCGAGTTCCTTATAGGGGTCATTGACTCTGGTGGCCAGATATCCGAGCCGATAACCAGGCTTGCCTAAATCCACTTGGTTTGCTCCCAATGGTTGCGCCACCCTGGGTGACACCACCATAACGGACAGATAAAAGCCCGGTAAATAATCCGGCTTGATGGGCACTTCAATCACCGGCGTGCTACTGTTGAGCGTTTGCACCCAGGAATCTAACACACCATAGCGCTCGATACTCACCAGTGCTTTGGCACCAGGATAAGGATTCTTCACCAAATAGCGGGCAGTATCACCAATATTTAATGCTGTTTGCTCCGCTACAATGGCAAGGCTGGCATCATTACTTTGTGCCCAGTAGACGTTATCAGCGCCCGTCACCCAGCCCTCAATTATGCTCACTTGCTCTCGTTGCTGAGTGTCATTAATACTCGCTACAAAGCGGTAATATCCTGGCTTTTCTGGAGTAAACAGACAAACACTGGGTGCAAGATCAGACATCACCTCGCATTGGGATTGTTCTACCCATTCCTCAATATTGCGTGACAGATAGGCATTGCCCGGACCTTTGACACGACTGGCCTTATATTCCATGCGCTGCACCGATACCCTCACTGGATGCCCCGTCACAATGCTACCCTGAGCGTCCACAACATAGACTTGCAGCGCTTCCAGTTCGCCCTGCTGATAAACCCATTGGCTGTTTTTTAAACCCACAAAGCGATCCCGACTTACATAAGCCGCCGTTGTAGTGGCCACGATATTTTTACCCCGGTCATCTTGTACTGCGCTTTCCACTAGCAGTTGACCATAATAAAAGTTCGCTGCAGGCAAAGTGATTTGATGCCGGTATTCGCCACTGCCGTCAAGCCTGGCTCTCGCGTCCACCAGGTGTTGGCGATTACTTTTAAGTGAGGGATGGGCGGTGGCAAAATGAAAGCCATTAAGATGCTCCCCTGGAGGAACTAACGAGCTTAAATCCAGTCTGGCCACCAGTCTTACAGGGGCATCGGTATAGGGTCCACCGGAATGTAGCATGGCTGCGGTGTCTACTACCACTTCATCTCCGACCGCAAATACTTCACCATTAAGGGTATTGCTGACCTTAAACGGTGACGGGGTAAAATCACTCACTAAAACCGACATGGGATACCATTGATAAACCTGCGGTTCGCCCTCAACCGTCAATTGTCGTTCTAACTCAAACTGATACCAGCCCACCGCCCCTTGTTCGGGCAAAGCAAACTCCCCTTCGATGGCACCAAATGCTGACAACCCGATGTCTTCCTGCTGGTACACCACTTTATCCATTGGGTCTTTAACCCGTAGCCGGTAGCCCTCTCGTGGCGCGGCAACCCAGTGTCGATTACTTTGCTCCCGGAGGTAGATTTTATAAGCCACTTTATCGCCCAAACGGTATACTCCCTGCGCAGTGGTACCCCAACTGTGGCTATGGCGACCGATGCCTTGCAAACGCGAATAGAGGCCGGTGCCAGACAACTTAAACGAGTAATCCAGTGGCAACAGCGCCATCTTTTCACCCTGTTCAATCCTGACAAATAAACGGGCTTGTTCTCCCCAGCTGTTCACCCAGCGCAGTAAGGGATCAATTTCCCTGGTGCCGGGTAACAGGGCGCGACCAGACCCATCGGTGTGGGACTTAATATCGAGTGAGTCAATATCTGTCAGTTGTTGGTAAGTGCCTCTGTAAAGGGTCACTTTCGCGTTTTTAACAGGCAGTCCATCGGCAAATCGGGTCACCCATACCAAACTATTGAAGTGGCCCAGTTTTACGTGGACCTGAAACGGCGACACCTGGACAAAAAACTCCCGGGGTTGCCGATAATCCGGTGGTGTGGGGTCAGGATTCAGGTGACCAAATACCGCGCCAGAGTCATCATCCACTAGTTGTCTGGCACCCAGGGGATGAGCAAAGGCGACGTCTTTTGCTTGGGGAATCGTTATAGATTCGCGCAAATTCTTTCGCTGCTGCGACCTGGTCAGACGCTGATAGTCGATATCCACTGAATTAAGATTAGTCACCACCAGTGGGATATCAGAATCCACCGCCTGTTCAAGCACACCGACCTTGTGTCTCACCGCCAAGCGCGGTTCCCGGTGCGAAGTGTTAAAGCTGAACTGAACGTCTCGCTGCAGCGAACGACCAAACTCATCCTTCACCGCTGCGGCGGCCAATGTGAGTTGATAGGTCTGCTTGGCTTGCAACAACTCCGGTAACCAAACCTGATAATGCCGACCCTGGTGATGTGGTGAGCCGAGGCTGCTCCAGTCGCCCCGATTCGCCCATGGATCATAATCAGCGCGTCCTCCGCCCAAGGCAGGGCTAAACTGCGCGAACTGCTTGATAACAGAGTTCACCACCGGCGCAGAAAACACCAGTGCTACCGGTTTGAGCGGCGCGCAACCAGCAGCCATAGCATCCGCAGCGCTAGTCTGGCGGTCCGTTTGTTCCGACGCCGGCTCCGACTGCTGCAACTCAGAAGGATAATTCCCGCGATCGTAGAACAGCGTGGTTTGCTGACGCTGTCCCTTGAGAGTGCAACGAATGCCAATAAATTCGAACGCTGGGAAGGTATCAAAATGGACGATGCTACGTTGCTCAATGCCTAATTCTGGCCCTTGAGCAGAAACCAACCCAGGAACCACCTCAAGCGAGACGCGCTGACCCGCGGGCAGTGCTTGCACGGGCTCAATAAACCAAACCCGCTGCGCTTCCTGTTGAGGCTGGTGTTGAGATTTATGTTGAGGCTTATGCTGAGAACCCTGCTGAGAGTCCTCGACAACTTTTGCTTCGGTCTTCGCTAGGCTGACTTTTGAAGCGGATGCACTGGAGTCGTCGTTGTTCACTGAACCCTCAGCCTCAGGTTGCTTGAACGCCGACGTCATCCTTGCTTGCATGTCAGCATGTGCAGTCAGCGGAATCTCCATCCGCTTTTGCTGTTGTACCGCTTGGAAAAGCAAAGATTTTTCTACCGACTGCCGGGTTACCGGCTGATTAAAGGTGACCTGAATGAGTGGTACTGAGGGAGCAAACCAGTGGCGAAAGCGGGTATAAGTAACCTTTGGACGTTTGGTAGTGAATTGATGTTCCACCGGTTCGGACAGCACTTCCCCAGCCAAAGTGGTGATACCCGGTTTAACCTGCACCGTGTAAGTGGTTGCTGTTAGCATCGTGTCCGCCTGCGCTAACTGACAAGCCAAAGCGCTGGTATTAAGCCAACGCCATTGACAATTTAACGCGGGCAGAACAGACACCGGAACCTCATCATCCTCTCGATCCATCCTCCCTACCGGCACTACTGGGCGGTCAAACTGCACCACCAATTGCTGCCCAGCAGGCACTTGATCCCCTTGAGGAGTAATCCGCAGCACACGCAAATTATCAGCGGATACAACTTTGGCAGGTCGTTCATGTGCTGGTCTATGGGAAAAAGTAGTCTCAGATGAAGTCGCATGGACAGCAGTTACAGTCGCCACAGCAAATCCTAGCAGAGCTAAAAAACCTAACTGGACCCAACCAATTGAACAACCGCTCAAGCGGAACAAAGTAAAACAAATGAGTCCAGAATAAGGATAGCGCTGATCTGTATTCAGCTTTGGTCTGGTAAGCGCTGGCATGGCAGACTCCGGGTAATGAGTATTCGATTGATGTATTTGATGGAGGGTAGATTGGCCGATTATGTAGCTGAACCGAGGTTTTCTTATTTTTCAATTATGGCAAATTATGGTTCAAAATCGGGCAAAATTATGCTTGCACCCAAGCTTTGCTCACCGGCCCAGTGGGTTGGCCGGCCGCCAATTCAGAGCAATCGCTGGAACTGTGCTTTCCCGCCGTGATGAACAGGACCAGATACAGGTAATGAATACTACCCAACAAACAGGTCAACTAAGTGGCGTTGCTGTTAAAAAGATGCAACCACAATCTTACCTTTTGCCTGCCCTGTTTCCACCAGCGCATGAGCAGAGCGGACGTTTTCAGCGTTGATTGGACTCAATACTTCGCTAAGCGTTGTGCGGATTCTACCGGCATCAATTTCTTTTGCTACATAGCTGAGTAACTTGTGTTGCTCGATCATATCCGGTGTTTGAAACATCGCCCGGGTAAACATAAACTCCCAGTGCAGAGTGGCCGCCTTTGTCTTCATAGCAGCCATCGGCATGGGTGAATCGGTGTTGTCAATCGTCACTATTCCGCCTTGTGGCCGGATAAGTTCGACCGCAGTATCCCAATGGCGCATGTCGTTAAAGATCGCGATATGATCAACCGTATCAAAACCAAGCCTATGGACTTGAGCCACCAAAGGCTCGCGATGATTAACCACATGGTCTGCCCCTAATGCCCTGACCCAGTCTGCTGTTTCCGTGCGCGATGCCGTAGCAATGACTTCCAGACCTGCTGCTTTAGCCAACTGAATAGCAATAGAACCAACACCTCCACCAGCACCGATAATCAGAACGGATTGCCCGCTGTTGGTGCCATCGCGATCAATACCCAAACGATGAAAGAATGATTCGTAAGCGGTAATCGTTGTCAGTGGTAATGCCGCCGCTTCAGCAAAGGAAAGACTTAATGGCTTCTTGCCGACAACACGTTCATCCACTAGCTGGAATTCTGCATTTGAGCCTGAACGGGTAATGTCGCCTGCATAATAAACTTCATCTCCAGGCTTAAAAAGTGTTACACCTTCTCCGACAGCCTCAACCACACCGCTCGCATCCCATCCGAGCACACGAGGAGTTTCTAAAACAGTATCGTGTGATCGGCGAACCTTGGTATCGACCGGATTAACCGATACTGCTTTAACAGACACGAGAATGTCCCGGCCAGAAGGAGTTGGCATTGGTAACTCAACATCCAGAAAAGCATTGACGTCTTCGATAGGTAAGTATTGTTTAATAGCAACAGCTTTCATGGGATTATCCTTAGTAATGACAACGGCCGGATCAGGTAGTCTGCGGACGTCGCAATTTCAATAGTGTTTCCAGCGAAGGCACTGCAAAACTAATCGGTGCCATTATAGCGGCCAAGCGAAGCTACAGGCCGATATAACGGATCCGAAAGCGTTTTGCCCCTTACATTATGGGGGCCAATTCGTGCCAGGTAAATTCTGCAACTGCAACTCCGGCGTCATCCAGTTCACCTTGTAATAAGTCGATATTTTCATTGTGCAGTAAAAATAAGCAGGGATTGCTGGATTTTAAGGAATAATCGCATACATTTATTGGTACAGGCTCATCAAAGTCGGCGCTTACTTTGTTTAACTCCTGTATTAGCTGGCCAGATTGAATAAGCGATCGGCAAAAAGCGCACAAAAGAAAAGGAAAACAAGGAATTAAAACAACGATGAATAAACTGACCTTCCGGGTAGCTGTGGAGCAAAACAGTGGCAGTGGCTACCGCTCTTTTGTTCCCGGCTTAATGGTCTGCGGCACGGGTCAATCCATCGAAGAAGCCTTAGAAAACACCAAAACCGTGATCGTGGACTATATGCCAGACAGCATCGCTGCCGGATATGCCTTTGGCTCCAGCCGACAGCAAGCTATTCGTGATGCCACCTGGCACACAATCGAAATTATCCGTTAAATACCGCGACCACCTATGGCACTCCTATCTATGGCACTCCTATCTATAGAACTCCTATCTATAGCACTCCCATCTGAGATCACCAATGATACTGAGTAAAATGGATGGGTATCTGTTACTTTTAACTTTCAAACCATTATTTCCACTATCCATCCGCAAGCTTCAAAATCAATAAAGCGCGGCTTCGTCCTCAAGTACTTCCTTTAACACATCGATAAACAGTTCATCTGCTTCACTCATATTTTCCGGGATACGGATAATCGTGGTCGCGCTGATCTCATCGGCCATTTTGCGATCAGCATCGGGTTCATTTTGCATTGAGCGCGCGATCTCCATACACTTGGCAGGAACGGTTGGATCGGCCAGTACTTTTTTTATAAAACCGCGCAGTTCATCAATAACCTTCGCCTGACGGCTCTCGTTCGATTTGTTCATATTACTGCTCCTCGCATAAGCCCACTAAATTTTAATTTATCTCTCATTGGCTGAGATTCTGTCTTTGCTTTTTTTTAAAGTGACTATTTCTACGTTCGACATACCTTTCATCTATTAGTAGGTAATTGGTAAAGATTATCAAACCTTTTTTATGCTCTGAAAGTCATGCTGGGTTATGCCACTCTCTAAACGACAATTGGTGTCGTTATAACAAGGATTATTAGTATAACGATCCCGTGAGGGTGAGAAAATCAAAAGAGCAAACCGACCATGAAAGCTAATCACTCCATCGAACTCGAATCTTTCTACTATCTGGATCATTTTCTATTACTGCTGGAAAGCGTCGTCCATCAATATGGGGAGTTGCTGACGTCGACAGAAAAAGCACTGATCAAAACCTTCAAATCCCTATCTACCGATGCACAAGCATTGCTGGTTCGATTGATTTCCAGAAAAGGCCCGCTGTTTCGCTCCGATCGCTTAAATTATCCGGAATTACCCAAAACAAAGCCATTATTAGCTGAGTTAACAGACAGTGGATTGATCCGGTGTAACCCCACATTACCGATCACTGACCTGCTAACTTTGGCCACCAGCCCAGAACTTAAGGAATGGTGGCGACAAACACTATCAAAGTCGTTAGCTATGAGAGCGACTAGCGCCAGAAAATCAGATTTGATAGAGGCTTTGAGTACACTGGACTGCTCAACTTACTATGCCAAAGTACCCTATCTTGTAGTTTCATTGGAACAACGGGAAATGGTGGACTTATTGTTGCTATTGTTCTTCGGTCATCCTGATCAGGATTTGAGCGCTTTCGTTAGCACCAGCCTGGGCCATGTATACTACGAAGGCTATTCACTGCATAGCAGGGATCGACTATTTCGTCACCGCGAGGACATTGATACGGCTTATCAATTAATGAAATTAAGAGCCGCTTTCTACGACTTGGACGAATTCACACCAGCCGCAGGTCAAGCTCTGTTATCCCTATTGCCCAGGCTTGCCCAGGACAGTCCCCTCAAAGCCCGCCATGATCGTCTTTGTAACCGTTTAGGCAGAGCCTTTGAACGTTGCGGAGAGCCTACTCTCGCAATGGCTTGTTACTTAAGATCCAACCAGCCTCCGTGCCGGGAGCGACGGGCCCGCATACATTTCAAATTGGCAGAATATGCCAAGGCCTGTGAACTATGCGAAGCCATGCTAGCGCAACCCAACAATCAGGTAGAGATTCAATTTGCCCAACAATTCCTGCCTCGCTGCCAACGCAAAACGGGCACCCCGGTTGACCCCGTCAAACCTTTTCAACCCCACACGGAAGTACTGCTGTTGCCACGCCGCGATCAGGACCATCAAACCATTGCCAACCCCTGTCGTATTGAGCATTGGGTCTGTGACGAACTGAACAGTCATCAGCGAGGCCGCTGTTTTTTTGTGGAAAACTGGTTATTCAAAGCAGTCTTCGGTCTGACTTTCTGGCAAACCATCTTCAGTCCTGTGCGGGGAGCCTTTACCCATCCGTTCCAGTCCGGCCCACACGACTTGTATGAAGCAGGATTTCGTCAACTGAGGAAGCGTGCTATCGTATCCGCACTAGAGGATGTAGAGCGGGATGATTGGAGCAGTGAGTTACTGCAAAGGTGGCAACTGAAGTGTGGCACCAGCAACCCTTTTGTGTCCTGGCATCCAACGGGGTGGCCAGTTATCGCGCTGGCCGTAGAGCGCATATCCCGTCCAGACTGGCTTACTATTTTTAAGCGCATGCTCACTGATCTCAGGGAAAACTGTTGCGGTTTTCCGGATTTAATCTTTTTCCCCAACCATGGCGGTTATCGCTTGCTGGAAGTGAAAAGTCCCAACGATAAACTGCAAGCCAATCAAAAGCGCTGGATGCAAACCTTTGATAGCGCGCACATACCCTATGCAGTATTTCAGGTGCAATGGCAGCACTGAAAGCAGCAGACAATAAGCCAGTAAACTATCGCTTATCGGTGCGCCAGGCAGCGGACATGCTATGCCAAAACGGGGATTTGCAACACCGGGACCGGCCCGTCGCCTCAGCGCTGGAAGGCCAGGATGTGCATCGTCGCCTGCAAGCTAATTGGCCAGCACAGGTTAACAAAGAAGTCACCCTGAAATGGTGCTTTCAGCAGCCGGGCTACCAAATGCATTTAAGTGGTCGTATCGATGGCCTGCACAGCGAACCAGACCGGGTTCGTTTTATGGAGATCAAAAGCCTCCGCCATCCACCGGAACTACTGCCCGATGCCATCAGAATGAGACACCGCTTACAGGTCTTGTTGTATGCCCATCTCTGGTATTTAAACCATCCCCGGCAACAACCTGAACAACTGGCGATCAGCCTGATTTACTTTGACACCCAGCAACAGAAAACCAGTGAGGACAACGAGCACTACACTCCTGAAACCCTGGTGGCCCTCACAAGCCCTTTGATTACCAGTCTACAGGCTTGGTTCCATCAGCTTTTCCAGCATCGGCGGCAGCGTAATGAATGCTTAGCCGCGATCACCTTTCCTTTTCCATTTCGGACCGGACAACGAAATTTAGCGGCCCAGGTGTTCCGCGCCATCAGGCAGCAACAACAAGCATTAATCGAGGCACCAACAGGCAGCGGTAAATCTCTGGCCACTTTATTTCCGGCACTGAAATCTTTAGCCGCCGGCTACGGGGATCAGATTATTGTGAGCACCGCGAAAAATGCAACCCAGCATGTGGCACTAGTGGCGGTGGAATTATTGGACTTGCGAAAACCAGGACTACGTACCCTGCAACTCGCAGCCAAAGAGAAAATCTGTGTGCAGGACAGTGTTTGCAACTGGTTGGATTGTCCCCGCCAAAGCGGGTTTTTCACTCGTTTGGAGCCCGCAATGCAAGCCTGTTTCGAGCGCAGCTTCGTGGACAGCCAGGCGCTGCGGGAGATTGCGCTGCAACACTCCGTCTGTCCACACGGTTTACAACGCTATTTGCAGCCTTGGTTTGATTTGCTCATTGGCGATTACAACTATATTTTCTCACCCACAGTGAGATCGGACTTCGTGTTTTCCTTCAACCGCACCGTGTTATTGATTGATGAAGCGCATAACCTGCCCGACCGTGCCAGAGAACTGTTCTCTGCCCGGCTGGACAGTCAGGAGTTAAAGCAACTGCTGAGTCTGCAACTCAGTCCTCACACACCCCTCGCCAAGGCAATCCGTTCATTGCTCGCAACCCTATCCACTTTCAACCCGGCGCTTGAGGGCTGGCAAAGCGAAACGACTCTACATAAAAAACTCAGCAATTTCGACCAGTGCGCAGAGCAGTGGTTGCTAAGCCCCCATGATTTATTAACGGCCAGCAACCTGGATGCCCTGGCAGCAACGGAACAAGTTCTGCACCGGGTGCGTCAATGGCTACTCATCAGCGAAAAAAGCGGGGACGAGTTTGTCTGTTTGCACGATCAATACGGCAACAAGCCGGGTAGTCAGCGGCAAGCGCTACAGGCTGAAGTCTGCCTGCATCTGCGTTGCCTGAGCCCAGCCCGGTTACTGCAGCATTATTTCACTGCCAGCGAAGCCAGTATTCTGTTTTCCGCCACCTTGACGCCCCCCACTTTCTACCAACACCTGCTGGGTCTATCGGCGCAAGCAAGCAAATGGCGCATAACCTCGGTGTTTCCAGCAGAAAACACCCGGGTAATAGCAGCCACCTATATTAATATGCGCAGTAACGCTCGTAGCGCTCAACTGCCAGCCACGATTCAACTCATTGCCGACACTTATCAGGCTCAACCCGGCAATTACTGGGTCTACACGCCATCATTCGATTATCAAAATCGTTTAGCCGCCGTTTTTGCGGAGACTTTTCCCAACATCGAAGTGGCCTGTCAACCTCAGGGGAATCAACTCCATCAACAAGAGTTTCTGCAGCGTTTTAGCGAACACAGCCAGGTCGTTGGATTTACCGTGCTCGGGGGAGTCTTTGGCGAAGGGGTTGATTTACCGGGCAAGCGACTGATAGGCGCGATCATTCTCGGTCCTGGCTTGCCTCAAATGTCACCCATCAATGACCATATGAGCCACTACTTTGAGCAACAAGGTTTGGATGGCTTTGCGTATACTTACCAACTACCGGGCTGGCAAAAAGTGGTACAGGCCGGGGGCCGGGTGATTCGCACCGCCAGCGACCAGGGCATTATAGTGCTGGCTGATGATCGCTTTAGTCAGCCCAGCTATCAGGCTTTGTTGCCCGCACATTGGCCTTCTCTTCGCTGTAGTAATCCAAGCGAGTTGAAACGGGAATTGACCCAATTCTGGCGTTATCATGGACGCTAATTGATACTCATTGATCAACCCTGAGCAGACCATGCCATCGAACCAAGCCAGTCCTCCAACCCCAATCCGCGACCCAACAGAGTTGTTTAACCCCCTGATTCGCCAATGGTTTGCTCAACTGGGTCCACCCACTGATATTCAACGTCGGGCATGGCCCTCGATTGCCAAATCAGAGCATTGTTTAATTACTGCGCCTACTGGGAGTGGTAAGACCCTAACCGCTTTTCTTTGGGCCATTAATGGTTTCGTTACCGGCTCCCTGGCCACCGGTCGCACGCGCGTACTCTATATTTCCCCACTGAAAGCACTGAATAACGATATTCGCAATAACCTGCTGCAACCGCTGACGCAACTTAAAGAACTGGCCGCTCAAAAAGGACTCCCCTTCCCGGACATTCGGGTACAAACCCGCAGCGGGGATACCGATGCAGCCGAGCGGCGGACCATGTTGCGGCGACCGCCTGAAATCCTTATCACCACCCCGGAAAGTCTGAATCTATTGTTGAGTTCCAAAGGTGGTCTATCGATTCTCCGGGATTTAAATACCGTCATTCTGGATGAAATTCACTCGCTGATCGCCAATAAGCGGGGTGCTTATCTGATTTCGGCCATTGAGCGACTGGTACCGTTATCGGGCGAGTTTCAACGCATTGCCCTGTCGGCGACGGTCAAGCCCTTAGCTGTCGCTGCAGAGTTTTTAGCGGGTTATCAATATCACCATGAACTACAGAAGTCAGCGCCACCAGCCCGAACACCAGCAGAGCCGGACTACCAGGCACGACGGGTTGAAATAATTGAGTCCCGGCAATCAAAACAGTACCAGGTTGATGTCTGTTACCCGGAAGCCATCGCCAATAAGGCAGCGGACAAAAATCTTTGGGATGCACTTGCCAGCGAGTTAGTCAGCAAAATCCGTCACAATCAGTCCACGTTGATATTTGTTAACAGCCGGGCTCTGTGCGAAAAACTCACCCACAAGATTAATGTGGCCGCTGAGCAAACCATCGCCTATGCCCACCATGGCTCCCTCTCGAGGGATATTCGCAGCGCTGTAGAAGCGGGTTTAAAGCGGGGTGAACTCGCCGCCATCGTGGCCACAGCCTCGCTGGAACTGGGTGTTGATATCGGCGCGCTGGATGAAGTCTTTATTGTCCAAACCAGTGGCTCTCTTGCCTCCACGATGCAGCGTATCGGCAGGGCCGGTCACCAGGTCGGACAAGTCAGCAAAGGCAAACTCTATCCAACCCATCCACAAGACTTCCTCGAAGCAGTGGTGTTGATGGATGCCATCGCCTGCAAGGATATCGAGCCGGTCAAGCCAGTTTCTTGCCCCCTCGACGTATTGGCTCAGGTCATTGTGTCTATGACCAGTCAACAAAGCTGGGATCTGGATGAGCTTTATTATCAACTCCGATGCAGTCGCTCCTTTCACCTATTAAAGCGGTCCCAGTTTGATCTGATCGTCAATATGCTGGCTGGGCGCTACGGCAAACAACGGGTTCGGGAGCTACGCCCCAGGGTTTCCGTGGACCGGCTGGACAACACCATTATCGCCAAACGCAGCGCAGTATTAGCCCTTTACAGCTCCGGTGGTGTGATTCCGAACCGGGGCTACTTCCAGCTCAGACACGCCGACAATTCAGCTCGTATTGGCGAGCTAGACGAAGAGTTTGTATGGGAAGCACGGGTAGGAAAAACCTTTACACTGGGCACCCAGTACTGGCAGATTCAGAAAATCACCCATAACGATGTCTATGTGGTACCGGGCAAAGCGGGTGCTGCACCTCCACCTTTTTGGAAAGCTGAAGAACTGAGCCGCTCCTTTTATTTCTCTGAGCGGATACTGAATTTTCTTGAGCATGCGAACCAGCAACTCACTATTTCAGAACAGGCCAATCCTAACCAGCCCAACTCCAATCGGCTGACCTCAAAACAGCCAACTAACAAAACACTCGGCCCGACGTCAGCCACAGCAATGCAGATGGACTCTGCCGCCATGGCCGAACTGGAACATTACCTCAAGCGCCAGCGTGCCCATACTCAGTGTGATTTACCCCATCGGCATCACCTGGTTGTGGAACATATCCACTCACTGCTGGGGCATTCCCAAGGTAACCAGATCGTCATTCATACCGGCTGGGGCTCACCGGTAAACCGACCCTGGGCTTTGGCGATGGAAGCAGCATGGCATCAGCATTTTGGTGAAACCATTGAAATCTATACCAGCAATGAAAGCCTGGTGCTGCAGCTAGCAGATGAAATCAGCGCTGAAGCGTTGTTGGCGCTGGTTAATAACAGCAATTTGGACCGACTACTAAGGCAAAGACTGGAAGGTTCCGGCTTTTTTGGTGCTCGATTCAGAGAGTGCGCGGGACGGGCCTTGCTCCTGAGCCAGGGACAATTCCAACGGCGTCAGCCCCTGTGGATGAGCCGCCTGCAATCACAAAAATTATTCGACAGCGTGCGTCACTACGATGATTTTCCAATTCTATTAGAAAGCTGGCGCACCTGCTTAGTGGACGAATTGGAGCTTGATGCCCTGCGCCAACTACTGGCTGAAATCGATTCCGGTGAGTTGCGTTGGACCGCGGTTACCACTCAAACCCCCAGTCCAATGGCGGGTCAAATCGCGTGGGAACAGATCAACCAGTATATGTACCGGGATGACGCAGCAACAGCGTCTGCCAGTTCCAATCTGCGGGATGAACTATTGCAGGAATTGGTTTTCGACCCACAACAAAGGCCGCGCATCAGTGCCTCAGTCAATACTGAGTTTCAACTCAAGCGTACCCGATTATTACCTGGCTATGCACCGGAAACTGCAAGCGATCTGCTGGACTGGGTTAAAGAGCGAGTGCTAATCCCGTTGCACGAATGGCAGGCCTTGTTGCAACAAGCGAGTTCTCAGCTAAAGCAATCAGCAGCCAAGGCGCTCTTAACCTCAGCCATTACCGGCAAAATGGTGCTAATCCAACAAGGTTCTGCACAGTTCATATTAGCCCGTGAAAATTTAGATCATCTGCTGCGCAGCCTCTATGACAGCAATGAAATCGAAACGGTTCAGCTTAGCCTATTGGACTCATCACAGGTTCTGGAAAAACCAAACTGTGAGGCTCAACTATCAAACGATGAAGCTCAACAATCAAACGAGATCGCAGAACTTGAACAAAGCAAAGAGCGGGCACGCATTTTACTGGAGCGCTATGGGGTTGTTTTTAAAGAGCTCCTATCAAGAGAATCGAAGCCATTTCGTTGGTCTTCAGTGTTTAAAGCACTCAGGTTGATGGAACTGGGTCGGGAGATCGTTTCGGGCTATTTCTTTAAAAACATCAGTGGGCCACAGTTTATCTCTCATCAGGCATTGCGATTGCTGCGACAAGGCTTACCTGAGCATCAACTATACTGGCACAACGCCTGCGACCCATTGTCACTGTGCGGAGTTTCTCTGCCAGAACTCAAAAGGCGACTACCAAAGCGACTGGAATCAACTCATCTGTTGTACAAAGGCTCGGAACTCATTTTGATTTCCAGCCGCAATGGCAAGGAACTGCAGTTCAACATTGCACCTGACGATACCAATATTCCAGACTGCCTGGCCGTGTTAAGACATTTGCTCTATCGCAGCCGCCATCCATTGGCACAAATTCCTATCGCCACCATCAATCAGGAACCGGCTTTGCAGAGTGATTATATCCCCTGTTTACAAGCCGCTTTTGACCTCTATAAAGACCACAAGCAGGTTATTCTGCAGGGTGGCACTTCTGTCTATTAAAGCTGTCCAAATTAAAGTTGTCCAAATTAGTCAAAACGCCAACCTGAAAAATGGCCAGGGTATAGTATTGCTTTTAAATAAAATTGCAGACTGCATTTTTCTGGTCGACGTACTCGTCGAATGGCAAGCCATGGAGGGCTTGACCAACGGCCTGTATCGCTATGGTCGGTAACCATCGCCATTTCTAACAGGAGTATCCCAAAGATCACAAGTTGGTAACATTTCCATGTAAAGACTTTTCAACGGCAACAAAGTCGAGCACACTGATGTTTGTTGAGAGTAGACCGGAAAACCGTTGTCGAGTAAGCAGCAATCACATCAGTATCTATGCCAAAGCAGAAATCACAGTCAGAGTACAAAAATCAGAGTCAGTGTAAAAACCAGTGAAAAAGAAAGGAACTCTTTGCATCGTTCTATGGTCATAGCAACTGAACCACCAAAATACCGGGAACATATTGGGGCAGTAAGAGATTTATTTATGAAGACCAGCCAACTCATCAGTCTGTTTATCATTCTGTTAACTCTTTTAAAACCGACCAACCTACTCGCTGAGTCGACCACGGCCACTGGCAGAGCCATTTTTGCCGGGGGTTGTTTTTGGTGCATGGAAGCTGATTTCGAAAAGCTTAAAGGCGTCAGTGAAGTCATTTCGGGATTTACCGGTGGCACCCTGAAAAACCCAACTTACAAAGGTAATCATGAAGGACACTACGAAGCGGTCGAGGTGCACTACGACCCCGCTGTCGTCAGCTATCAGAAGTTATTGGTCAATTTTTGGACCAATATCGATCCCTTCGATGATACCGGCCAGTTCTGCGACAAAGGCCACAGCTACAGAACAGCTATTTTTGTTGCTGACGAAGAGCAGAAGACTCTGGCTGAAAAATCCAAACAACAAGTGGTCAAAACTTTCCCGGATCAAACCGTGGTGACGCCAATTCTGGACGCCTCGATTTTCTACCCCATTAAAGGCAAAGAAAGCTACCATCAGGATTTTTACAAGAACTACTCTGGCCGCTATAAGTTTTATCGGTGGAACTGCGGCAGAGATCAGCGCTTGCAGGAAATCTGGGGAAATATCGATAAACAAGCTTCAAAATAAGCAACAATGAATGGCTTACAGAAAGGAGAAGCTCCCGGGTTTCAGCAAAACCTGACGATGGTAATACTCATTAAAACAATCTACTCCGAGTTTTCCTGTTGCTGTTTCCAGCGCTGGTAGTTTTCAAACTCTTGCCACTGCTTAAAACGCTGATATTCCTCGGAATTATTCTCCTTCGCTTCTACCCACCGTTGATAGTCGTTAAAGTCCGCTGCTGATTGATCACCAGAACTTGTGTTCGATTGAGCAACCGTTTTTTCAGTCTTCTCAGCCTGTTCAGCCCGCCGCTCAGAGCTATAAATAGTCTTAGTCTCATCATCCAACAAACGGCCATTATCCACCCATTCGTTTTGATTCTCCCAACCATCGTCTGCCGGGCCAGTGGCTTTGCAGGCAGCCAAAAAGAACAAAGGAACGAGGGCAAGTATTTTGAGTTTAAACATGGGTATTCCGGTATTTTGAAGACTGACTAATTGGTGTCGATTTTTAAATCAACCAAATATTACTATCACAACGTGTTGTGAGGCAAATTACCACCAGGCTATTTAGCAGAAGCCAGAAACAATCTGAGCCTCTAAAAACAATAGGGCGATCTTCAAGAC
>JGI12048J13642_10696640_pt1 | contig 22623 bp, 20 predicted proteins | sample ElkSlonscriptome_16_FD_13642 | JGI IMG/M metagenome (IMG submission 13642)
GCGCTTGTTCCACCCTACCTAACTGTGCAAGCAATCCCTGTAGGCTGGGTTGAGGAACGAAACCCAGCATCGGCAGCAACGCAAGCCTCTGAAAGCTGGGTTTCGCAAGCTCAACCCAGCCTATGGAGTGACGCCAGGTCGACATAACGCCGAATACGCTCACAGCCTCATCGCTAGAACGCATTGCAGGCTTCGAGCAAGGCTTTGCCCTAACCCCCTAGGTGAAACGGCCGCGCTTGCCCCGCCCTGCCGGTACAGGTTGTTCTTGCACTTTCACCGAATTCTGCCAAGCTTCATTTTCGCTAGCCCCATTCCCCGGAGATCACTCAATGGCCAAAGCAGCAAGAGACAAGATCCGACTGAATTCCAGCGCGGGTACCGGTCACTTCTACACCACGACCAAAAACAAGCGCAATCAGCCGGGCAAGATGGAGATCAAGAAGTTTGATCCTGTCGTGCGCCAGCACGTGATGTACAAGGAAGGCAAGATCAAGTAAGACCGGGCGCGAAAGCAGCCTAGGCCAATACCGTGCGGCATCAGGCCGCACGGTAATCGGCATCAGATGGCCGGTGAGGGCACCAGCGCCAGCCCGCGCAGATTGCGCGAGAAGCGCTCCAGGGTGTGAATGCCGGTGGCCTCGGCCCGCTGGCACCAGTCCTGAAGCAGCGCGAGCAGATCGTCCTGAGACGGTGCCTTGCGCTCCCAGATCCTGCGTAGTTGTTCGCGGAACTGATAGGCCACCCGCAGTTGTTGGCTTTGGGACAGAATCTGCTCTAGGCGCTCCCGCGCGGGCTCATCAAGCCGGCTAGCCTCGCGTGCCAACAGCCGCGTTGCACGCCGCGCCAGCAAACGGCAGTGGCGCTCGTTGCGGCAAAGTTCCTGGCGGGTGAGCGGATGCAGCACCTCATTGCTGAAGCGTCGGATCACGTGCATACGGCCAACGACCACGGCCTTCAATGTCTCTAGATCAACGCTGCACTTGCCCTCGATAAAGCGCGGCTGCGGCGCCAGCTTCTTGACCCGCGCCAGACCCAGGGCGCTGAGCAGCCGAATATAGGCCCAGCCAAGGTCGAACTCCCACCAACGCGCCGACAGGCGCGCCGAGGACGGAAATGCGTGGTGGTTATTGTGCAATTCTTCGCCACCGATCAAGACCCCCCAGGGCAGGATGTTGGTGGAGGCGTCCGGGCTTTCGAAGTTGCGGTAGCCCCAATAGTGCCCAATGCCGTTAATGACGCCGGCTGCGAGCACCGGAATCCATAGCATCTGCACGGCCCATAGCGTCAGGCCGTAGACACCGAAGAGCAGCACATCAATGGTCAGCATCAGCCCGATCCCGTGCAAGGAATGGCGGTTGTAGAGGTTGCGCTCTAGCCAGTCGTCCGGGGTACCGAGCCCGTAGCGTTCTACGACCGCGCGATCACGAATGCTGGCGCGGTACAGCTCGACGCCCTGCCAAAACACACGGCGGATGCCCAAGACCTGCGGGCTATGCGGATCGCGCTGGGTCTCGCAGTGGGCGTGGTGCTTACGGTGCACGGCGACCCATTCGCGGGTCACCATGCCGGTGGTCAACCAGAGCCAGAAGCGAAAGAAGTGCATCACCGCCGGATGCAGGTCCAGCGCGCGGTGCGCTTGTGAGCGGTGCAGAAAGACGGTGACCGAGACGATGGTGACATGCGTCATCACCAGCGCAACGATCACGACCTGCCATAAAGGAAGATCGAGTATTCCGAAAGGGGACATCTATATAGTCTCGTTTGGTGGTGTGGTTTGGCGGCAAGGCGCGGCAGCGCCCGTTTTGCTTCTGCTCTGATTTGAGTGGCCGATCTGGGTCCAGTGGACGATCTGGGACAAGATGCTGGATCAAGTAGCCACTCAGCAAGCCTTCACTATAACTAGTTACAACCCAAGGTACCAGAAACCATCAGTGCTATTCGAGGGATCAAGTAGCTTTTGAGGTTCTCTGATGTGGCGTCAACCAAACTTAATCCGCGAGGCGAGACAACAACAGATTACCGCTAGGATCGCGAATCGCTTGCCAGCCGGGCGCCAGCCAGGTGGTGGCAACCTCATCGAGTATCACTGCCGGACCAGACAGACAGGCATCGACCGCCAGTGCTTGGCGCTCGACCACCGCGGGTGCCGGCCGCGCCGCGGACGCGGCGGGCGGGCCTTGGTCGGGCGCTGCCGGCTCGGGCCGCTGGCGCGGCGGTGAAACAACGGGCGCGGGCAGCGTCAGGGCATGCGCGGGTGCGGTCAGGCGCACGCGTAGGTTCAACAACTCCACCGGCAGCTCCAACTCGTGCCCGTAGCGCGCCAGATGGAGCGCGGTGAAGGCATTGGCCGTCGCCGCCGTACCCTGCCAGCGCAGGTTCAAGGTGCAGGACTGGCCGCGATAGCGCAGATCAAGACTGTCTTCGCGCCGCAGGGTCGCCGTCTCCACCCCTTCCGCCGCCAGCGCGCGCATGCCTTGACGCGCCAACTCGTCGAGGCCGGCGGTCACCTCCGCCTCCTCGCGCTTCTCCAGCAGCCCAAGCCAGGTACGAGTCAACAACCGCCCCGGCGGCGTCACCAGCATGCCTAGCGCCGACAGCACGCCAGCGCGCTCGGGAACCAACGCTTGGCGCATGCCGAGCGCATCCGCCAGGGCGCAGACGTGCAGCCCACCGGCGCCGCCGAATGAACATAGGTGCGCGGAACGCGGATCGACGCCGCGCTGCACCGAGATCACCCGCAGCGCGCGCGCCATGTGTTCATCGGCGAGCGCGATGACACCGAGCGCGGCCTGCTCCGCGGCGCCCTGCCCCGACAGCCCCATGTCGGCGGCGAGCGCCTCTAAAGACCGACTCGCGGCGTCTAGGTCGAGCCGCATGCGTCCGCCGAGGAAGGCATCGGCGCGCAACCGACCGAGCACCAAGTTGGCGTCGGTGACGGTGGGCTCATTGCCACCGCTGCCGTAACAGACCGGCCCCGGATCGGCACCGGCGGATTCCGGCCCGACCAGCAGCGCACCGCCGGGGTCGACCCGGGCGATGGAGCCGCCGCCGGCGCCGATGGTATGCATGTCAACCATCGGCACGGCCACTGGCCAACCGGCGATGCGGCCCTCGGTGGTCAAGCGCGGCGCGCCGTCGATCAGCGCGACGTCGGTCGAGGTGCCGCCCATATCGAAGGTCAACAGCCTGCCGATGCCCGCGGAGCGGGCAACAAAGCCAGCGCCGACCAAGCCGCCCGCGGGCCCGGACAACAGCAGCCTCACGGCTTGGTGCGCGGTCTGCGCGGCGGCCACCGCCTCGCCACTGGATTGCATCACCGCGAGCCGCGCACCCGGCAGCCCCTGCTGTAGCCGACCGATGTAGCCGGCGACGACTGGGCCGACGCGAGCGTTGAGCCAAGTTGCCATGCCGCGCTCGTACTCCCCGATCAGCGGCAGCACCTCTGACGAGCGCGAGACGAACAGGCCCGTCGGCAGCGCGTCGGCAATGGCGCGCTCGGCACTGTCGTCCAAATAAGAAAACAGCAGATTGATCGCGACCGATTCAGGCGCCAGACGCACCAGGGCCGCGTGAAGATCGGCCAGATCATCCGCGCTCAAGGGCTCGACGATGCTACCGTCCGCCGCCAGCCGCCCGCCGGTCTCGAGGCACAGCTCGGACGGCACCGGCGGTGGCGGCGCGGCCGGCTGCAGCTCGTACAAGGCCGCGCGCGCCTGGCGGCCGATGGTCAGCAGATCACCAAATCCCCGATTGCCTACATAGGCGGTGCGCGCGCCCTTGCCCTCTAGCACCGCGTTGGTGGCAACCGTGGAGCCGTGAATCACCCGCAGGCCGTCGGGGTCAAGCCCGAGCTCGCGGATTCCCTGCAAAATCGCGCGCTCCGGCGCCGCTGGGGTCGACAGCACCTTGTGCACGCGCATCTGCCCGTCCTGCCAAAGCACGAAGTCGGTAAAGGTGCCCCCGGTATCGATGCCCAGCAGCCTCATGGCGCCTCGCCCTGCCCGGTATGCCTAAGCGAAGGTTGTTCTTGTCTCGTCATCCTCGTCCAGCCTGAACCGGGCGGCCACCTCCTGCATCCTCGGTAGACCGGCTTTCTCCAACCACATCACCAGACCTAGCGCCCCTAGCACCGCCATGAGGGAGGACAGCGTGACATCTTCCCCGCCCTCGATCCGGTAGATCACCTCAGGCACCTTGCCGGCAGGCTGGGCGAGTTCCTTTTTCGACGGACCGAGTGCTTGACGGCGCGCGCGCAGCACGGGACCGAGCTCATCAGGCAAGCGACTTCTGTCAGTCATGGCTTACATCTTTTGCTAAAAGAGGCAACGATGCAAGTTGTAACTGACATCACCACGGCAGGGCGCTGTATTGCTTGATCGATACGTGACTTCAAGCGGGCCAAGCACCGAGGGGCCGAGGGCCGCCGTACAGCCTGATCGCGCAATGCTGGTCTTTGGCCCTCGGCCCTCGGCCCTCGACCCATCGAATTGCAACCGGCAGTTGGCAGCGGCGCCGCCGCGCGCTATCGTCGCTGCCCATGGAAGCATTGTTAGCCGTCCGCTCCCTCGCACGCCGCTTCGGCACCAAACAGGCGCTGCGGGATCTCAACTTTACGCTTATCGCCAGGTGAGGTGCTGGGCCTGCTGGGGCGCAACGGCGCTGGCAAGACCACCTGTCTGCGTATCCTCTCCGGAACGCTGGCCCCAAGCAGAGGGCAGGTTTGCATCCGTGGGCTCGACCTCAGCCATGCGCCGATGGCCGCCCGGCGTCACCTGGGCTATCTGCCGGAAACCCCGCCGCTATATCCGGAGATGCGGGTGGACGAGTATCTGCACTTCTGCGCCCGACTTCGGCGCATACCGCCGGGGAGCGTCGGTCGCGTCGTACGGCGGGTCAAGCAGCGCTGCGGTCTGGATCAGGTCGGCCGCCGGCTGCTCGGCAGGCTGTCTAAGGGCTATCGGCAGCGTGCCGGCCTGGCCCAGGCGCTGATCCACGAGCCGGACCTGGTCATCCTAGACGAACCGACCGATGGTCTCGATCCGGTGCAGATTCGCGAGGTGCGGGCCTTGATCCGCGACCTTGCCCCGAGCTGCGGGGTCATCCTTTCCAGCCACGCCCTGTCCGAGGTTGAGGCCGTTTGCAACCGGGTGTTGATCCTGCATGACGGCGCGGTGCTGCACGAGACGGCCATCGGGGGAGCCAGGTCCCGCGGCTTGCTGCGCGTGCGACTGCGCCGGCCACCGCAAGCGGCACAATTGAGCGCCCTGGCCATGGTGAGCAAGGCGACTCCGATCGAGCCGGTGCCGGCGCTGCGGGCGGCGCCCAATGGCCTCGGCGATGCCGGTGATTTTCGCATCGAACTGGCCGCGGACGCCAGCGCGGACGAACTGGCCAGCGCCCTGGTCGATGCGCACTGGGGCCTGCTGGAGATGACCTCGGAGCACAGCGATTTAGAACGCATCTTTTTTCGCAGCATGGACCTTCAGCAGACCGACCCGATGCGGCTCGGCACCGACGCCTGCACAAGATTGCCTGAGGACGCCAAATGTTTGCAGATGAGTCCAGTTTCGTCGCAATGACGCGCTTGCCACCGGAAGGACCACGCGCCAAGGGCCAAGGACCAAAGATGCGCGATTGCCCTGTGGAGCGATGCTCGGCCCTTGGCCCTCGGCACTTGGCCCACTTGAAGATATCCACAGGCCGAACATCAGAGCGCCTTGCTCTCGTCGGTCTGAGGCATCGCCTCGCTAGAGAGTCCACCCCATGATCGCGACCATCGCCGCGCGCGAATGGCTCTCGGCGTTCCGAACGCCGCTGGCCTGGCTGCTGTTGGCCGCCGCGCAGGTCGTGCTGACCTGGATACTGCTACAAGTGCTCGACGACTTCACCGGCCTGGAGCCGCCGCAACGCAGCGCCGGGCTCAACCTGGAGCTGTCCCACAACCTGTTTGGCTCGGCCGCGGTGTTTCTGATGTTGACCCTACCACTGCTGGCCACGCGCTCGATCAGCGGCGAAATGCGCGACGGCGTCTGGCAGATGCTGATGGCCGCGCCGGTGACCCTGACGCAGATCCTGCTCGGCAAGTTTTGCGCACTCGCGGCGCTGCTGTCGGTCGCCTGCATGATCCCGCTCGCGCTCTGCCTGACACTGCTCGGTGCCGCGCCCATTGATCCCGGCCTGTTCTTCGCCGCCACCCTTGGTCTTTGGCTCACGGGGCTGCTGTTCTGCGCCGTCGGCCTCTTCGCCGCAAGCCTCAGCCGCCAGCCCGCGGTGGCGGCGGTTATCGCCTATGGTCTGCTGATGCTGATCTCCCTGACGAACCGCGCGGATCACCTGGCAGCCGGTCGGATCAGCTTTCTGGACTGGCTGTCTTGGAATCAGCACCTGTTCTGGTTTCTGTCCGGCGTTGTTCGCGTCAGCGACCTGGTCTATTTTCTGCTCGCCAGCGCCCTATTTTTGGCATTGACCCATCGCCGTCTAGAGAATCTCCGGCTCGGATGAAGCAGCGCCATTCAATGAAGGCCAGGCGCGCGACCCGGAACGCGACCGGGAACGCGACCGGGAGCGCGACCAAAAGCGCAATCGGCGGCAAAGGCCAACAAGGCATCGAGATACTGATCGGCGACCAGGACATCGACGAGCCTAGGCCAGTCGATAGAGCGCCTGACGACGAGCCGCGAGGGTCGGCCCTGATCGGCGATGAGCCGCGCTTGCGGGACTGGCCAGGCCTGCAACGCCTCGCCGCTGACCTACTGTTCGCGCTGCTGCTGCTCGGCATCCTGCTGTTGGCGGGATGGCACGCGGCGCGCCACGAGCACTATTGGGACTGGACCAGCAGCGGGCGCAACAGCCTGTCGTCGGAGAGTATCGCGGTGCTGGACGCGCTCGAAGAACCGCTGCACATCACCGTCTACGCGGCGTCCGAGCATCGCGTTGGCCGCGCCGCGGAACAATTGCTGGCGCGCTATCGGCAACAGCGCCCCGATCTGCTGGTGGACTATGCCGACCCGCAGCGCTTTCCGGAGCAGGCGCGGGACGCGAATGTGCAATTGATCGGCCAACTGGTGCTTGACTACCAGGGGCGGCGCGAGACGCTGTCGGTGCTGAACGAATCGGCGCTGACCAACGCCATCGCACGGCTGAGCAGACCACGGGCACCCTGGGTGGCGGTGCTGGAAGGGCATGGCGAAAGGGCCATCTCCGGCGGCGCCGGACCCAACCTGGGGCGCTTTGCGCAACTGCTGCACCAGCGCGGCTATCGGCTGCTGCCGCTCGACCTCGCGCGGGCGCCTGCCATCCCCACCAATGTCGATCTGCTGTTGCTGAGCCAGCCGTCGATTGCGTTGTTCCCCGGCGAGGCCGAGGCGCTGCTGGACTATGTTCAGGCCGGGGGCAATCTGCTCTGGCTGCTGGACCCCACCAGCCCGGATGATGGCCTACTGGGCCTTGAACCGCTTGCCGAACGGCTCGGCCTAGGCGTCTTGCCCGGCCAGATCGTAGACGCGGCCGCGTCCGCGCACGGGCTGGATTCACCGACCTTTGCCATTGTCGAGGCCTGGCCCGAGCACCCGCTGGGGCGGGGTCTGACCCGTGCCGCGATCTTTCCGGGCAGCCTCGCCTTTAGCGACCGCATCGCGGCCGATTGGCGGCTTGCCGCGACCTTGGCGACCGGCAACCTCAGTTGGAACGAGACCGGGCCGGTACGCGGCGAGATCGCACGCGACGAGGGCGCTGGCGAGCGGCCCGGCCCCCTGGCGCTGGCGCTGGTGCTGACCCGCCCAGCAGCTGAGGCCAAGACCTTGACCACTGCATCGGCAGCGACAAGCCCGCCAGAGCAGAGGGCAGGCCAGGAGCCAGCGCAGAGACCGGGCCAGGAGCCAGCGCAGGGGCCGGGCCAGCAACCAGTACAGAGACCAGGCCAGCAGCCAGCACAGAGACCAGGCCAGGAACCAGATCAGAGATCAGAACAGAAGGCAGACCCAGGATCGACACGGGCAGCGCCGGCCCGGCCGGCGGCGGTGCCGATCTCTGCACCGGACCAGGGGTCTGCCCCTAAACCGCAACAGCGCATCATTATCGTCGGCGACGGCGATTTTCTCAGCAACGCCCATCTCGGCAACGGCATCAATGAGGCGCTCGCGCTGCGGTTGGTGCGCTGGCTCGCGGGTCGCGAGGACCTGGTATCGGTACCCGACCCGATCAGCGACACCGACTCAATCAGACTGGCCCCAGTGCGGGGCTGGGCCATCGTCGGCGTCGGGCTGTTCGCGCTGCCCGCGCTGCTCGCCGCCTTGGGCATCGCCATCCGCTGGCAGCGGGGACGGGTTTGAACATGCTCAAGCGACGCTGGCTGATCAATCTTGGCCTAGCTGCCATTGTGCTCGGCCTTGCAATCGCCGCGAGCCTGGAGCGTCAACGCGAGATAGCGGCAACAACGCTGACCGCGATACAGCCGGACGCCATCCAGAGCCTGTCGATTCAGCGCCCCGGTGAGCCCTTGATTCGCTTACGCCGTGACGACGACAGCGGCTGGCAGATGCTGGAGCCCTTCGCAGCGCCGGCCGCGGGCGCTCCGATCGGCAAGCTGCTTCCAATCAGCACGGCCTTTGTGCACCGCAGCATCCCGGCCGCGGCGCTAGACCTGCATCAGCTCGGGCTGGACCCGCCCCTGATCCGCCTGCATCTCGATGACCTGGAGCTGCGCTTCGGCGCCACCGAGCCGGTCGACGAGCACCGCTATGTGCAAATCGGTGACCTGGTCCATCTGATCGACGACCGCTATCTGCCGCAGCTCTTGGCGTCGCCGGAGCACTATGTCAACCGACGGCTGCTGCCGACGGGCTTCAGCCCCATGTTGGCCAGGATCGACGGTCGTCCGCTGAGCGCCGGTGCCGTGGCTGGGTTGGCGGAGGCCGAGGCGCTGCGGGTTGAACCGCTGGCCGGCCAACTCGGCGGTCGCGTGCTCATGCTGGAGTCCGCCGATGGCGGCAAGGCCCTACGCTTTCTGATCGACGAGGGCGGCACCCGCTGGAGCCGTCTCGATCAACGCCTGAGCTATCTGTTTGCTCGACCGCCGCTTGCCGAGGCGGACGAGGACAGGGCACTGGGTCTTCCTGAGCCATTTGCTCCACCATTTGCTCCGCCATCGACGCCAATGGACGCGTTCGGCACGCCGAATCCGCCGGCAACAGCCGCTTCGCCCGAAGCAGCCGAACCGCCCGGTTCGATGCCGCGGCAGCGCTTCGCACCGGCATCGGAAGCAGAATTGCTGCAACTTCGGCCGGCGTCGGCAACAGAGGGCATCGAACTCCTGCCGCCGCCAGAGCGCGCACCGATGCGCACCGAAAAGCTGAGACCATGACCGACACCCGGCCGAACCGCAAACCCAGCGACAACCCAGATGCCCGAGCTTCCTGAGGTCGAGACCAGCCTGCGCGGCATCGCGCCGCACCTCGTAGGCCGGCGTATTCTGCATCTGATCGCGCGCGAGCGTCGCCTGCGCTGGCCGGTTCCGCCCGCGGTCGACGAGGCCGTCATCGGACAACCGATCCTCGCCCTGAGCCGTCGTGCCAAGTATCTGCTGCTGGAGTTGCAACAGGGCGCGCTGATGCTGCATCTGGGCATGTCCGGCAGCCTGCGCGTACTGCCGGCGAGCACGCCACCCGGCGCGCACGACCACATCGATCTGGTGCTGACGGACGGCAATTGCCTGCGCCTGCGCGACCCGCGGCGTTTTGGCAGCCTGCACTGGGTGCCGCCGCCGACGCAGGGCCACCCGTTGCTGCGTGACCTGGGCCCTGAGCCCTTATCTGACGCCTTTCACGGCGCCTATCTGCACCGGCTTGCCCGAGGCCGGCGTTGCGCCGTCAAGAGCTTCATCATGGATAGTCATGTCGTCGTTGGGGTGGGCAACATCTATGCCAGCGAGTCATTGTTTATGGCCCGCATCCATCCGCACCGGCCGGCCGGCCGCATTGGCCCAGAACGCTACGCGCGGCTCGCCGAGAGCATCAAACAGGTGCTCGCCGCGGCCATCGCCAAGGGCGGCACCAGCCTGCGGGACTTCGTACAGGAAGACGGTAAGCCGGGTTACTTCGCGCAGCAACTGCGCGTCTACGGCCGCACCGGGGAGCCCTGCCCCGGCTGCGGCGGGCCGGTACGCCAACAGCGCATCGGCCAAAGATCGAGCTTCTACTGCCCGCGCTGTCAGCACTGATCACGCAGCGCCCCGGGCAGACTCGGCCCTTGGTTGCCTGCCCGCGAATCAGGACGCCTGCTGGATGCCGCTGATCAGCCAGTCGCCGTCGGCACTGTCCCAATCATGGGCAACGTGCCAGATCTCATCTAAGGGCTTGGCGCCAGCGCTCTCTTCCTCTCGGATCAGGCCGGTGAAGCGCAGGCTGGCGACGACCTGATCGGCATCGCGCCGCACCGTCAGCAACTCGGCCTGCAGCCTGACCACCTCGGTATAGTTGGGAGCATCACCAAGGGACTCTCGCTCGCGCTTGAGTTCAGCGAACAGTTGCGGCGTGGTGTAGTCGCGGATGTCGCGGAAGTCGGACTGGTCCCAGGCCGCCTGCAGCCGAATGAAGTGTGTCTTGGCACCATCGAGAAAGCCGGCATCGTCAAACCAGAAGGGCGCATCCGAGGCCGCGGCATCGGCGGCCGTCTGTCCGTCCGCGGCCGCCCCCAGCATGCCGCCGTAAGACTTGGGGCCAGTTGCGCCGCCATAAGCCGCGCCGGCCCCGGCAGCCGCGGCGGTCGGAGCCGGTGCCGCGGAGCGATTGCGGAACAGCTTAAACAGCATAAAGCCGCCGAAGACCAGCGCCGCGAGCAGCAGGAAATCCATGATCTGGAAGCCCTCGAAGCCGTCCCCGAACAGCATCGACGCGAGCAGACCGCCAGCGGCGAGACCGGCCAGCGGCCCGAGCCAGCGACTCGCGCCGCTCCTGGGGACGGCTTGTCCGCTTGCTGAACTGGGTCCCGACCTGGCGCCTGAAGCCGATGCGGAACCAGGCGCAGCCTGCTGCTGCTGGACGGGCCTGGTATCGGACTTGGCCGGTTGCGCCTTTCGAGGCATGGAGTATTGCTTTCCCAGGCGCTTGCCGCCGCCAAAGCGCGCGGCCTCGGCGGTGTCGGGCATAAGCGTTACGCCGGCAAAGACAACGGCGGTAAGGACAACGATGAGCGTCTTCATGGGTGAGTCGTCTAGGTTGAGGTGTTGGCTTTGCGGTGCGCCGGGACTGCGGTTTCGATAAGGGCTAGGACCAGGACAACGGAAGCATTAATTCATTGGCAAGGATTGAATGACCCTGAGCCTGCTTGAGGTTTGTCGTGACGGGGCGAGGCGAGGCGCCAGATTGGGGGCCAGATTCGGGACCAGATTAGGGGCCGGACAGCAGGCTGGCTTCCCCAATGCCGCGAGGATCGCTGGCAGCCTGCACCCGCTGCGCGGCACGATCCCAGAGGATCAATTGCATATTGCCGTAGGTATCGCCGGTTGCTTGAAGGCGATGCCCCTTCGCCCGCAGCGCCTGCTGTTCAGATGCCGTGAAGGCGTTGGGCTCGAAGCTGATTTGGTCCGGCAGATATTGATGATGCCAGCGCGGCGCGGCGACCCAGTCGGCAGGCTGGCCGCCATCTATCACGGCCAAGATGCCGTGCAGCACCATAGTGATGATGCGGCTGCCCCCCGGCGTACCCAGAAGTACGATCTGATCGTCGGATTCGAGAAAGGTCGGGCTCATGCTCGACAGCATGCGCTTGCCCGGCGCAATGGCGTTGGCCTCGCCACCGATCAAACCATAGGCATTGGGGGCGCCGGGAAGGGCGGAAAAGTCGTCCATCTCATCGTTCAACAGCACGCCGGTGCCTGGTGGCACAAAGCCGGCGCCGAAGGGATAGTTGATACTCAGCGTCGCGGCGACCCTGTTCCCTTCTTGATCCAGAACCGAGAAATGCGTGGTATCCATGCCCTCCGCGCTGGTCGGGGCCGGGCGGCTTGGCGTCGCCCGCTCTAGATCGATAGCTCTTGCCAGGCCAGCGGCGTAATAGGGATGCGTCAGTCGCCGCAGCGGTACCCTGACATGATCCGGATCACCCAGAAACAGCGCCCGGTCGCGGTAGGCGCGGCGCATGGTCTCGGCGATCAGATGAATCCGCTCAGGGCGCTGCATGCCGTCGAGGTCGAACGCCGAGAGCATGTTCAGCATCTGCACCAGCGCAACGCCGCCGGAAGACGGCGGCGACGCGCTGACCAGGCGCCAGCCCCGATAGTTGCCGACGACCGGCGCGCGCTCTACCACCTGATAAGCCGCGAGGTCCTCGGGCGTCCAGAGACCACCGGCGGCACGCACGCCCTCGACCAGCGCTCGCCCGACCGGGCCGGCGTAGAAGCCGTCGCGGCCGTGCTTGGCAAGCTGTATCAGGGTCTCGGCGAGGTCGGGTTGACGCAGGATCAGGCCTGCTTCAGGCACATCCCCGTCAACCAGGAACTGCGCCGCGGCAGCGGGCGATGCGCGGAGCACCGGCGCCCGCCAGCTCGCAAGGCGCCGATACACCGGATTGACCTCGAAGCCGTCGCGGGCCAGCATGATGGCGGGCGTTAGCGAAGCGGCGAGGGGCAGGCGGCCATAGCGCTCCGCGAGATGCACCAAGGCGGCCGGCTCGCCGGGGATGCCCGCCGCGAGCGGGCCGTTCAGCGAGCGCTCCGGCTCAAAGGCACCGGTGTCGTCTAGATACATGGACCGAGTCGCGGCCAGGGGCGCGCGCTCGCGACCGTCGATCATGATGTCGCGGCCTGCGTCAGCGATGTGCAACAACCAGAAACCACCGCCGCCGATGCCAGAACTATAGGGCTCCACCACGGCCAAGGCCGCGCTGACGGCAACGGCAGCATCGAAGGCGTTTCCCCCCGCGGCCAGGATCTCAATACCGGCAGCGGTCGCGGCGGGATGCGCGGAGGCCACGGCAGCGGCCGGCGGTGATTGCGACTCGGTGCTCGCGGCTGGCGTTGCCAAGGTTGCGACGAATGCCGCAAGAAGGACGGTCGGCAGGTAACGGGCCGGCCGAGAGGCGACCAGCGGCACAACGGCCGGGAGACGCCGCGGCGCCCCCGGCCATTGCAAAGCGCCGTGCAAAAAAAGGCTCCGTCCTGGAGCCTTTTGCCGATGCATTGGCTTCACTGCGTCAGCTGTCGGCGGTGATGCGCTCGTACTTGGCCTTCAGCTCCTCTTCGGTCTCGGTGTTGTCCGGATCGGTGATGATGCAGTCGACCGGGCAGACCTCAACGCACTGCGAGGTCTCGTAGTGACCAACGCATTCCGTGCATAACAGCGGGTCAATCACATAGATTTCGCTGCCTTGAGAGATGGCGTCGTTCGGGCACTCCGGCTCGCAGACGTCGCAGTTAATGCATTCATCGGTGATGATTAGGGCCATTGGGATACTCCAGGGGATATTGGCTCAGAGGATGGTGAATCGTCGGGACTTGAACGCGTTGAGGTAGCAACGCGAGAGGATGCTGTATCGAGAGGATGCCGCACCCTCGCCGATCCTGATAAGGGCACATGTGGCTGTGCGCAAGTTTATCCAAACCTTTCTTTCAATGCAGCATGGACAGGCGCCGAGACAAAGGCCGAGACATCGCCGCCGAGGCGCGCGATCTCTTTGACTAACGACGACGAGATGTACGAATACTGCTCCGCGGGTGTCAGAAACAAGGTTTCGATGTCCGGTGCCATGCGCCGATTCATGCCGGCCAACTGGAACTCATACTCGAAGTCCGACACGGCGCGGAGGCCACGCATGATAACGCGTAGCTGCGTTCGCCGCGCGTATTCCACCAACAAGCCCGAGAAGGCGACGATCTCCACGTTGTCTATATCGGCACAGACGGTCTGCGCCAATGACACGCGATGGACGGTGTCAAAGGTTGGCGCCTTGGCGGTATCGCGCGCTACTGCAACCACGACCCGATCGCAGAGTTTGGCCGCCCTGGCGATCAGGTCGGCATGACCGTTGGTAATCGGATCAAAGGTTCCGGGATAGACAACACTGTGCATGGTGAAATCTCTGGCGGAAGGAGCGGAACCCAAGGATACCAGAACTGAGTCGTTCCACCAGGATGTCATTGGGGGAGACAGCAATTCCAAACCGTTCCCGAAGCTCGCAAGTCGCCTGCGAGAAGACCTTGGGGACAGATTCCGAAGCGGGCCAACACCGGCCCTCTCCAAGAACAGCCTCTCAGGATCAGCCTCCCAAATCAGGTTTTCGCATCCGCTTGCGAGTCTAGCGTCGCCAAACCAAAGCAAACCGCTCCGGCGCGCTTATCGCGCAGCAGCAGCCAGCCCGGCGGCAGGGGTGGCAATCCATCCGCCGCCGACGCTTCTAGATAGACCAACGCGCCCGGCGCGAGCCAGCCGCGCCGGTGTAGCAGATCGCAGGCGGGCGCCAGCAGGCCGCGGCCAAATGGGGGATCGAGAAAGATGACATCGAACTGACTAACCGGGCTTGCCGACAGCCAGCCGAGCGCATCACCGCTGATGATGTTGACCGTCTCGTCGCCAAGCCGGGCTGCATTCGCCCGGAGCTGGCGGCAAACCGAGGCACTGCGCTCGAGCATGCAGACGGCCCCGGCCCCGCGCGACGCGGCCTCAAAACCGAGCGCCCCGGAGCCAGCGAAACAATCCAGGCAGCGGCTGCCGGCGATGACTGGCGCCAGCCAGTTGAACAGGGTCTCTCGGACACGGTCAGTGGTTGGGCGCAATCCCGGCTGGCCTGGGATCGGCAGCCGCCGGCCGCGGTGACGACCACCGATGATGCGTAGCTGTCCGCCGCCCCCTGCCCTACCCCTCGCCACCGCTTTGCTGGCTTGCGCCGGAGGTCCCTGGGCTAGGGCCCATGCTCGGCACCGCGGCGGCGGCGGGGGCTTGCTGCGCGCTTTCCGTCGCGTCGGCGGCAGCCTCAGCAGACGACTCCGTACTGCCACCGCCCACGAGCACAATGGCAAGCCGGTCCGGATGCACGCGCCGCTGATAGGCATCACGGATCTGCGCTTTGGTCACCGCCTTGACGCGCCCTCTGAACTGATCAAGATAGTCGAGCGGCAGATCATAGAAGCCGATCAGGGCCAGATATTGCACCACGTTGCTGTTGCTGGCGATGCGTAGCGGAAAGCCGCCGGTGATGTTCTTGACCGCGGCCTCCAGCTCCTCGTCGGTCGGCCCTTGATCGACGAACCGCCGCAGCGTGTCGAGCAACACCGCGCGCGCCTCATCGGCCTGCTCGTTCTTGGTTTGCAGGCCCATAATCATGGGTCCGCGTTGAGCCATCGGCGCGAAGTAGCTGTAGGTGCTGTACGAGAGGCCGCGCTTCTCGCGCACCTCGTGCATCAGAATAGACACCAGGCCACTGCCACCAAGGATGTGATTGCCCACATAGAGCGGGAAGTAGTCGGGATCACCCCGCCGCATACCCGGCTGGCCGACGTAGAGGTGCGTCTGGCTGGACGGAAAATCGATCTGCTGGATCTGGCCGGCGGACAGTTCAGCCACCGCTGGCAGCGGCGCCGCCGCCTCGCCAACCGGCAGCCCGGCGGTGATGCGGTTGGCCAAGGCCTTTGCCTGCGCTGGCGTCAGGGCACCGACAATGGCAACGGTGGCGTTGTTCGCCGCGTAGAAGGCCTGGTGAAAGTTGCTCAGGTCGTCGCGCGTGAGCGCGGACAGGCTCTCCGCGGTGCCACTTGGGTCGCTTGCGTAGGGATGGTCGCCAAATACCGCGCGGTAGAGCGCTTTGCTGCCAACGCTGCTTGGCTTTTGCTCCGACAGCCGCAGCGCCACTAGCCGGTTTTGGCGCACCCGCTCGAAGTCGTCGGCCGGGAAGCTCGGCTGCGTCAGGACCTTGGTCATGGTGTCGACAGCCGGGTCCAGCAGCGCGCTATCGGTGAGGCTGCGTAGACTGATCCAGGCCATGTCGCGCTCGGCACCAGTGCTGAGCTTAGCGCCGAGCGACTCAATGCGCTCGGCGATGTCATCGGCATCCAGGTCCGCCGCGCCCTCGGTCAGCATGTCCGCTGTCAGGGATGCCAACCCCGGCCGATCTCCATCCCGGGCGCTACCCGCCGGAAACACCACCCGTACATCGACCATTGGCAAGTCCGGGGCCTCGACAAAGAGCACCTTGGCCCCGTTGTCGGTCCGCCAGGTCTCGATCCGCGGCGTTGCCTGCACGGCGCCAGACAGGGTCAGCGCTAGCAGGGTCAATACAACCACTATCGCCGTTGGGGCCGTGGAGCGGATCGTTGAGCCGGACGCCCGGTCGAGGACGACCGCCGACGGATGCATCGAATTAGCGAACAACCGCATGCCCTCCTAAGTTGACGGCGGCGCGCCCGCCGTCCTGATCGAGCGGCTGGGGGTCGAGGACCGCGACGGTGCGGGTCTGGTCGACCAGATACTTCTTCGCCACCGCCTGGATCTGCTCTGGCGTGACGCGAGACAGTTGTTCGACATAGTCGTCCACGAGTTGCCAGCCGAGCCCGACGGTCTCAAGTTGACCGAGCAGCATGGCCTGATAGAAGACGCTGTCTTTTTCATAGACCTTGGCGGAGATCAGCTGCGCACGGATGCGGGCGAGTTCGTCCTCGGCCACCGGCTCCGAGCGCAGCCGTTCGACCTGGGCCGTCAGCGCTTGCTCAACGTCATCAATGCTATGTCCGGTGGCGGGGCTCCCATCGAGCAGCAACATGCCGGGCAGCCGCGTGAAGGCGCTATAGCTGGCGCCCGCGGACGCGGCCACCTGCTGCCCCCGTACCACCTCTCGGCTCAAGCGTGAGCTGCTGCCGCCGTCGAGGACGGACGAGAGCATTTCCAGGGCGTAGGGCTCCCAGGGCTCAGCGGCGTGCCCAAGCGCCGGCGTTTTGTAGCCGATCATCAAGTACGGCTCCTTGGCCGGCGCCTTCACCCGCAGGCGCTTCTCGCCGCGCTGTTGCGGCTCCTGACGCGGTTTTAACAACGCCAATTGCTCTGGTTCGAGCGGCCCAAAGTGTTCTTCGGCCAGCGCGAACACGGCATCCGGGTCAACATCGCCGACGACCACCAGCGTCGCGTTATTTGGTGCGTACCATTTGCGATACCAGTCGCGGAGGTCGCCCACGCGCATTGAGTCCAGATCGCTGGCCCAGCCGATGATCGGTATCCGGTACGGCGACGCCTCGTAGGCCGTGGCGTTGAACTGCTCGAAGGTCAGGGACTTGGGGTTATCGTCGGTGCGTAGCCGACGCTCTTCCTTGACCACCTCCAGTTCTTTGAGAAATTCATCCTCCGGCAGCGTCAGACGGCGCATGCGCTCGGCCTCCAGTTGGAACGAGACCGCCAGTCGGTCCGCCGCCATGGTCTGGAAGTAGGCCGTGTAGTCCCGGCCAGTGAAGGCATTCTCGTCGCCGCCGTTGGCGGCGATGATGCGTGAGAACTCGCCCGGCTCCAGGTCCTCGGTACCCTTAAACATCATGTGCTCGAGCACATGCGAGACGCCGGTGATGCCACCATATTCATAGCTGGAACCAACCTTATACCAAACCTGGGACGTGACGATAGGCGCCCGATCGTCGCGCTTGACCAAGACCTTCAGGCCGTTGTCGAGAATCTTTTCATGCACCGCTCCGTGCACACTGCTGTCCGCGGTTTCATGCACCGCCGCACCGCCCTCGGGCACGACCGCAAGGCCCGCTCTAGCCGGCAATAATGCCGCGCATAGGGCCAAAATTAAGAACTTCATGACGCTACCTCAGTGGCTATCTTCTCTATCAGCGCCGAAGTGGCGCCGTCTCCACGCCGTTGCAATGGGACTTCCAAGCCCGCACCGATCGGCCGGATGTTGATTTGAAACAAACAACGCGGGAATCATCATAAGCCTTCAACATCCCGTCAGAACCTGAACAGATCGTAATGCTTTAGGCCTGCGCGTCGCCGCCGACCGACGGCGCATTGCATGCGGTTCTGATAGCATTCCAGTCTTTAGGCTCAAACGCCGATCGATCGGCGGGGACGCATCGCCGCCAAAACGGCCTTGTCCGCCCGTCCACCGGCACTCGCCGGAGAACCAACGCGGCGTCCATTCGGCGCCTCGGTGAGAAACCCAAGGCCGCAACGTCACAGACACAAAATCAGCATGTTCGGATTCGGAAGAAAGAAAAAAGCCAAGAGCGAGCAGCCCAACGAGGCGGCCCAGATCAAGATGACTCCACCGGGCTCGACGCCAATACCGGCATCGGCGCCTATCGCCTCGCCAAGCAGGGCTCCGGTCGCGCCGCCCATTGCAGACAACGGGGCTAATCCAACCGAGGAGCAAATAGCGCCCCAAGCAGAGACGCCGTCACGGCCGCGGGCGCTGGGCCAAAGGCCAGCGCAGCAAACCGACGCCGATGCCGGGCAAGGGCGCCTGGCGCAGGCAATCAGCGCGGCCGCGGCAGCCAAACAGGCGGCGGAGCAAAAGCGCAAAAACCGCCTGCTCAGCGGGCTGAAAGAGGGGTTGGCGCGCACGCGCGCGGTGCTCAACGCCGACGTCGGCGACCTGGTCGCCGGACGCACCGAGATCGACGACGACCTGCTGGAAGAGCTGGAGATGCTGCTGCTGACGGCGGACGTCGGCGTGCCGGCGACCACGCGAATCATCGAAGACCTCGGCTACCGCATCAAGCGGCGCGAAGTGATCGACCCGCCGACCTTTCTGCTTGCACTGAGGCGCGAACTGGCGGCCATCGTCGCACGCAATGACGCCCCGGTTCGACAACCAGCCCCGGGCAAGCCGCAGGTGATCTTGATGATCGGCGTCAACGGCGTCGGCAAGACCACGACCATCGGCAAACTGGCGCAACAGCTCAAGGCCGAGGGCAACAGCGTCATGCTCGCCGCTGGCGACACCTTCCGCGCCGCCGCCCTTGAGCAACTCCAGGTCTGGGGCGAGCGCAACGACGTGCCGGTGATCGCTCAGCATACCGGCGCCGACCCCGCATCCGTCATCTACGACGCATTGCAGGCCGCAACCGCGCGCGGTGCCGATGTGCTGATCGCCGACACCGCGGGGCGGCTGCACACCAAGGTGAACTTGATGGATGAACTGCGCAAGATCGGGCGCGTGATGAAAAAGATCGACCCAGACGCCCCGCACGAGGTGATGCTGGTGGTCGACGCGACCACCGGCCAGAATGCGCTGCACCAAGCGGTTCAGTTCAATGAAATACTGCCTCTGACCGGAATCACGCTGACCAAGCTCGACGGCACCGCCAAGGGCGGCATCCTGTTCGCGATCGCCGAACGCCTCAACGTGCCCTTTCGGTTCATCGGCGTCGGCGAGCGCATTGAGGACCTGCGCCATTTCGACGCCGACGAATTCCTCGACGCACTGCTGGCGCCGTGATCGTCTTCGAGCACGTCACCAAGCGCTATGCCGAGCGCGGCGATGCGCTCAAGGACATCAGCTTCGCGCTTGAGCCCGGCGAAATGGCCTTCCTGACCGGCCACTCCGGCGCTGGCAAGAGCACCTTGCTCGGCCTGATCGGGCTGCTGGAACGCCCGACACGCGGTCGAGTGAAGGTCAACGGCCGCGACCTGGGCGAGCTACCCCGGCGCCGCATTCCCGCCCATCGGCGCGAGATCGGCATGATCTTTCAAGATCACTGCCTCATTGGCGAGCGCAGCGTATTCGACAACGTCGCGTTGCCGTTGGTAGCGGCCGGGATGCATCGACGGGATATAGGCAAACGTGTGCGGGCCGCGCTCGATCAAGTCGGCCTGCTCCGATTTGAACGCGCGCTTCCGCTCTCTTTGTCCAGCGGCGAGCAGCAGCGCGTTGGCATCGCACGGGCGGTCGTCGGACGACCGCAGGTCATCCTCGCGGACGAACCGACCGGCAATCTCGACCCGGAACTTTCCATGGAGACCTTCCAACTCTTCGAGCGCTTTCATCAGGTCGGCGTCAGTCTGCTCATCGCCACGCATGATATGGACATGGTGACGTCGATGGGTCATCGCATGCTGCGCCTGCACCAGGGCCGCCTAGTCGCGGACTCGGGCAACTGGTAACCTCAACTGGTACTCCATGGCCAAACGAATCCGCGAACACCGCGCGACGCCACCGCGCAGAGAACAACGCTTGCTGGCCAGCACCGGTCGCGGCCGCCGCAACCACGCCCTCGGCGCCGCCCAAGCCTGGCTCGGCAATCACAGTAGCGCCGCCGTCGAGACCTTCAATCGCTTGATCCGCGCGCCCCTGGGGAGCCTCATGACCATTGCAACGGTCGCCATCGCGTTGGCGCTGCCGACGGCGATGTTCGTGATGTTAAACAATCTGGAACGGCTCGGCGGCGGCTGGCAACACAACGCGGGCCTCTCATTGTTCTTGCAGCCGGCCATTGACGAGGCCCGTGCGGGCACGCTGGCCGAGACCTTGCGGGCGCGTCCTGGGATCGCCCGCGTCGACTTGATCTCGCGCGAGCAAGGGCTCGCCGAGTTCCGCGAATATAGCGGGCTCGGCGGCGTCCTTGACCAACTGACCCGCAATCCCTTACCAGTGGTGCTAGCTGTCTACCCGACATACCGAATGCCGCCAAAACCGCCGCCGGCCTCGCGAACGCGATCTTTGACCAGCTCGCTGGAGCAACTGGCCGAGGTGGATTTCGTGCGGCTCGATACGCAGTGGAACGCGCGGCTGCGCGCCATTGTCGCGCTGTTGACCAACGCGGCGCTGTTGCTGGCGACCGTGCTCGCGCTGGCGGTGTTCTTTGTGGTCGGCAACACCATTCGACTGGAGATAGAAAACCGCCGCACTGAGATCCGGATCATGGACCTGGTCGGCGCAACCTCCGCCTTCATTCGCCGGCCCTACCTCTACAGCGGGGCTTGGTACGGGTTGCTGGGCGGCATCAGCGCCTGGCTGATGGTCAGCACATCGATCCACCTGCTGCAAGCCCCCGTGACCCGCTTAGCCAAGCTCTACCACACCGAATTCCAACTCGACGGCCTCGGCCCGATACCGACCCTGATCCTGCTGGGGGCCAGCATGGTGCTGGGCATACTCGGCAGCTGGCTCGCGGTCGGGCGGCACCTAGCGGCCGTCAAGCCCGGTTGAACGCTTCGCTGTACTTTTGTCATTCTAACTTTTGTCATTCTAAAGGGAGATTCAGCAACAACCTGAACGAGCGGTTTCTGGACGAGGTAAAACCGCCGCGCTTGTTTCACTTTAACGGTCCAGGTTGGTGTTGCAACCTGGATAAGCACCGCTTGGTTTAGGCATCCATTGGATAAAGCCGAGCTCGGTCAGTGCCCCGTTGGTCAAATCTCAGATTAAAAAATTTTCATATCGAAACTTCCTAGGCAAAAGCTTGGTCTACTGCTATGATCAAGTCATTCGGATGACTGTCCATCCTTTGCCACAGGAAGTTTCCGTTCAAAAGCTGCTCGAAAACCGCGTTACCGGCATTGTCAAAGCTCCGAACTGGTGCTACCATCTTTTCCTACCATTTTACTGGGTATCGACGCCATGACCGCTGCAACATCTTCTGCCGCAACGACACAAGACATCGCCACCATTGGTTCACTGTCCACCGGAACTATCGACGCCTACATTTCAAGCGCGTACCAGATCCCCGTGCTGACGCTGGATGAAGAGCGCTCTCTAGCGCTGCGGCTTCGCGACGAAGGCGACATGATGGCCGCGCGCCGTCTGGTTTTGTCTCACTTGCGCTTCGTTATCCGTATCGCGAGAGGCTATCTCGGCTACGGCCTACCGCTGCCAGATCTCATTCAGGAGGGCACCGTCGGTCTGATGAAGGCCGTGCGTCGCTTCGAGCCGGACGTCGGCGTGCGCCTAGTTTCCTTCGCCGTCCACTGGATTCGCGCCGAGATTCACGAATACATCCTGCGCAACTGGCGCATCGTGAAAGTCGCTACCACCAAGGCGCAGCGCAAATTATTCTTTAACTTACGCAGCTCGAAAAAGCGCCTGGGTTGGTTCACCAAGCAAGAGGTCGATGATGTCGCCGCCGACCTGGGCGTCAAGCCCGAGACGGTGCTTGAAATGGAGTCACGCCTATCGAGCCACGACATGGCCTTCGACGGACATGACGACGACGACGACGAAGGCCCGTCCGCCCCGTCCACCTATCTGCCAGACATGAGCATGGAGCCGGCCAGTGCTCTGGAACGCGACGACAGCAGCACATACCAGCGCGAAAGACTCTTCGCGGCACTGGATGGACTGGACGAGCGCAGCAAGACCATTCTTCGGGAACGCTGGCTGAACGAAAAAAAGCAGACTCTGCATGAATTGGCACAGCAGTTCGGCGTCTCAGCCGAGCGCATCCGCCAAATCGAAAAAAACGCGATGAACAAGCTTCGCGTTCAACTGGAGCTGTAACGCGAAGCGCGAGCCGCCAACTGAGATCGTCTGCCGAGTTGCCTTGTCAGCCGGTCTTGTTGATCTGATAACGCGGCTCGACCTTCCCGCCACCCCAAAGCCAAAAGCCCGCCTTCGGCGGGCTTTTGGCTTTGTCATGGGTCCTGCGGTCACCCGGTTACGACAAGGACAAGAGCAAAAATAACAACAAGGTCAAGGTCAAGGTCAAGG
>JGI12048J13642_10142087_pt1 | contig 22617 bp, 21 predicted proteins | sample ElkSlonscriptome_16_FD_13642 | JGI IMG/M metagenome (IMG submission 13642)
CGCAACTTCGCCGACGCCAAGCGACATCCCGACCTCGCCGCCGCGCGTCGCCGCAAACTGACCGGCCAGCGTCTCCGCCGGCGCCGGAACCCGCAGCGTCTCTATGCGGCTGGCCACTGGCTCAGCTGCTTCCGCCGCGAGCGTCTCGCCACCCGACACGCCGGACTGCGGCACGCGAAGTGCGGCCGGGTAGCGACCGGCCGCCGGCGCGAGATTCGGCACCACGCCGGCCGCCGTCTGCGCCGCTGAATCCACGGCGGGCGGCAGCGCTACCCGCGACACGGCGGTGACGTCCGCAGCCGGCGTGCGCCCGCGCCACTCGAACCCGGGCGCCGCGACGGTCGCCGGCGCTCCTGTGGCATCCGCCACGGCGGAAGCCAGAGGCGTCGTTGCAGACGCCGACGGTGGAGAAGCCAGACGGGGCTGAAGATCCGCCCTCTTAACGTCGGTCGGCGCCACCTCCTGCACCGGTGGCGGGGGCGGTGCGCCGGAGGCAGCCGCCTCCGGCGCCACAAATTTTAGCGGCAAACTGCTGCCGCCGGCCGGCAAGGGTTTGCCACCCGGCTCCGTTGCCGAGGACCCATCAGGCCCAGCAGCACCGCTTGCGCCGGCAGAGTTCAGGATAACAGGAGCGTTCTGCACGACCGGATCGGCCGCCGCCACTGTCAGCAACTGAGACGCTTCAGGCGGAGCGAACAACGCCTCCAGCTGCTGTTGAAAGCGCCGCGCGGCCGGCTCGGGCGCAGAGACAGGCAGCGCTGCCGCAGGATCGACAGGCAAGCCTGCGCTCTGCAGCAGCAGCGGGCTGAGCATCGGCGATGCTGCAAGGTTGTCTGCCACACGGGGCCCCGGTTACGACGTCTCCCTATACTGAAGCAAGTCGCGTGCCAACCGTGGCTATTTGTCACGCCGTCCGATAAACGTGCGATTGCCAACTTCATCCAGCGCGCGCTGCTGACTGCGATCCCGCTTCCGAGTCTCGGCCTCGCGGCGACGTTCGACGAACTTGTCGAGCGCCATGCGCTTCGCCCGGGCCTGTCGCCACTCGGCCACTTCGCGCTCGGCAGCGGCATGCCGCGTGGCCACCGTCTGCTGCTGCTGGCCAACGGCATCGCGCAGGCGGTCGACAAACTGACGCTGACCGCGCACTGCAAGAATGCTCTGGCTGGTGTCGGGCGCCGCCGGCGCTGTGCTGTATTCCTCGGCAAAATTGTGCAGCTGCTCCAGCCGCTGTTGCTCGGTTTGCAGCGCCCGAAGCTGCTGCCCGGCGCTGCGCTGCCACCGCGTCTCACGCCCTTTGGCCAGCGTCTGCAGCGATTCAAACGGATTCTTGCGGGCCATTTACGCGGTCCCGGCAGAGGCCGACTCTGCACAGACGATCTGCTGCAGCGCGCTGATGCTGTCCTGCAGGCTGACATCCTCGTGCATCGACTGCTCGAGGAAAGCCCGGATGCCGGGCCAGGCTGCAATAGCTTCGTCGAGCTGGGGGTCGGTGCCTGACTGGTAGGCACCCACGGTAATCAGGTCGCGATGCCGCTGGTAGTACGAGTACAGGTCGCGCAGGCTCCGCGCCCACTCGAGATGTTGCGGGTTGGTCACGCGCGGCATTGAGCGGCTGACCGATGTCTCGATATCGATGGGCGGATAGATGCCGGCTTCGGCGATGTCGCGCGACAGCATAATGTGTCCATCCAGAATCGCTCTGGCCGCGTCGACGATCGGGTCGTGCTCGTCGTCGCCTTCGGCCAGCACCGTATAAAACGCCGTGATCGACCCCTGACCGCGGATGCCCGGTCCCGCACGCTCGACCAGTTGTGGCAGGCGGGCGAACACGGAAGGCGGATAGCCTTTGGTGGCCGGGGGCTCACCAATCGCCAGACCGATTTCGCGCTGCGCCTGCGCGAACCGCGTTAGCGAGTCCATCAGCAACAGCACATCCTGCCCCTGGTCGCGAAAATACTCGGCAATGCTGGTTGCCAGCCAGGCGCCGTGGATCCGCATCAGCGGCGAGCAGTCGGCCGGGGTTGCGACCACGACGGAGCGCTGCAGTCCTTTCTCGCCGAGGTTGTCCTCGACAAACTCTTTCACTTCACGTCCGCGCTCGCCGACCAAACCGACGACAATGACGTCGGCACGAGTGTAGCGCGTCATCATGGCCAGCAAACTGCTCTTGCCGATACCGCTGCCGGCGAACAACCCGAGACGCTGGCCGCGCCCGGCCGTCAGCAGCGCGTTGATTGCGCGCACACCGACGTCCAGCGGTTCACTGATCGGCTCGCGCGCTAGCGGATTGATCGCCGAACCTTCCAGCTGCACCGGATCGTCGCAGAGCAGCGGCCCGCGCCCGTCGAGCGGCTTGCCCGCACCGTCGATGACGCGACCCAGCAGTTCGGGGCCCACCTTGACCTGTGCCGCGGTGCGCGCGGGAATCACCCGGGCGTTGGGACTCACGCCGCGCAGCTCGCCAGTAGGCATCAGGTACAGGCGGTCCCCGGCAAAGCCCACGACTTCAGCTTCGACCCGGTCGCCACCCAGACCCTCGATATGGCACCGCCCCCCGACCGCAACCTCACAACCGACGGCCTCCAGCGCCATCCCGGTGGCTCGCGCAAGCTTGCCCTCCACAACGATGCCCGGATCGGCCACTCGCGATCTCAGGCGGGCCAGCCGCGCGCTCCAGCGTTTTGAGCGCTGCACCACTACGTCGGAGATCTGGGCTTCAGTCGCCGGCAGCACGCTCGTCTTCCAGCATCGCGGCCACGACCCGGCCCAGCTGGGTGTCCAGCCGGCCGTCGATCTGTGCTGTATCCGTCACGATACGGCACCCGCCCTGCTCCATCAGCGGGTCCGGCTCGATGGTCCACGCCCGGGCGTCATCGCCGGGTTGCAGCAGATCGCCAATGACCTCCGCGTCCTGCGGGTGCAGCCGCACCTGAATGTCGGTGGAGGCCGCCGGCAGCGCGGCCAGGCCTTCGCGCACGATCGCAACAATGTGGGTCGGGTCAACTCTCAGCTCGCGCCGCACCAGCTGCCGGGCAATGGCCGTGACCAGCGCCAGCATTTCTTCCTCGAACTGCAGGTCGAGCGTCTGCACCGGCCGCGCCAACCCGTCGAGCACCCGTCGCAGCACATCGGCGTGCTGCGCAAGGTCGGCCTTGCCGGCCGCAAAACCCTCGGCGCGGCCCTGCTCGAAACCCTCCTGCCTGGCCTGTTCACGGAGCTGTGCGGGGTCCGGCTGCGGCGGCGCGGCAGCAGGCGTCCTGAGTTCGCTGACGACCGGCGCATGCCAGGTGGCCAGGTCGGCCGGCAGTTCTGTGCCGCGAAGAATCTTGCTAGACGAAGTCATTGGCTTCGTTGCCCAGAATCAGCGTACCGTCTTCAGCCAGCTTGCGGGCCACCGCGACAATCTCGCGCTGCGCTTCTTCCACTTCGGCCAGCCGCACGGGACCCTTGGCCTCCAGATCGGACTTGAGCATCTCTGCCGCGCGTTTCGACATGTTGCCGTAGAACTTGTTGGCCAGCGCTTCGTCCGCGCCTTTCAGCGCGACCACGAGTTGATCGGTGGTCACCTCGCGCGCCAGCATCTGCATGCCGCGATCGTCCACGTCAACCAGGCTCTCGAACACAAACATGTTGTCCTGAATTTCCTGGCTAAGCGCGGCGTCCGTCTCATCGAGTTGTTCAAAGATGCGCTCTTCAGTCGGCTTGCCCACCGCATTCAGAATATCGGCGACGCAGCGCACGCCGCCCATCTGCGCGACGCGCGAGGCGCTGCTGGAGCTCACGCTCTGCTGCATCAGGCTGTCGAGCTCTTCGATCGAGTCGTGCGGCACTTCGTCCAGCAGCGCAATCCGCCTGACGATGTCGGTCGCCCGGGCCTGCGGCATCAGGTTAAGCACCTGGGCCGACTTGCCCGGGTCCAGCCCGGCCATCACGATGGCCACCACCTGCGGATGCTCCGAATAAATGACGTCCGCGATTTCTTTCGCGTCCATGAGCTGCAGCGAGTCGAGCCCGGCCTGGCCGTCCTCCATCAGGCGTTCCATCATCTTCTCGGCGTGCTCCTCGCCGAGCGAAGATGTCAGTAAGCGCCGCAGGAACCGCGGCGACCCGCCGGCCAGCGGGGCATCGCTGACCACGTTATCGGTAAACATCTTGAGCGCGTTGTCGGCCTGGTCACGGGTCACCTTCTTCATCGACGCCATGGCTTTGCCGAGCCGCTGCACCTCGCCGACTGACATGTGCTTGAGCACCTCGGAGGCCTCCCGCTCACCGAGTGACATCAAAAATATGGCTGCCTGTTCAACCCCGCTCATCGCTACCGCCTAGTTGCCTTCCTGCACCCAGGCGCGCACCACCTGAGCGACGCGCTCGGGGTCATTGCTAGCCAGCTGCTTGGCGACGTTCACTTTGTCATCGTAGCTGAGGTTGGCGTCAGCCGGAGCGGCCGGGCCAGCGCCCGCCGAACCCGCAGCAGCTGCGCCCGCTGCGCCGGGCAAAGCGGTGCCGGCGGCGGGCCCCGAAGCGTTGCGACCCAGCAGCAGGACCACCGGACGCACAATGCCGAACGCGATGACGACCAGCAGCGCAGCCGCGGGCAGCTGCCGCAGGATGTCGCGGACCAGCGGCTGCGCCAGCAAACCCGGGCCTTCGGGTTCCGGCAGCTCCGGCCCTTCGTAAAACGACACATTGGTAATGCTGACGCTGTCGCCGCGCGCTGCGTTAAAGCCAACCGCCCCCTTCACCAGGCCGGTCAGCTCGGCCAGCTCATCCGGTGTCAGCTCGCGCCGCACCGGCTCGCCATCTTCGTCGAATTCGGTCAGGTGGTCGACCAGCACCGCCACCGAAATGCGCGTGATGTTATTAGCCGCTTCCTTGACGTGGCTCATCGAACGATCGATCTCGAAATTACGGGTGCTCTGCGATGAGACCCGCAGCGGGGGTTCTTCAGGGATCGGCTCGGCGGCGCCGGTGTCGGCCGGCGGCTGATTGCTCAGAGCCCCTGGCACGCCGCCGGCGGCACCGGCCGCGCCCGGCGCGCCGACCGCATCGCGCTGCGTATCCTGGCTCACCTTCTCGCTGCGCACGACCGTATTCTGTGGGTCATAGGACTCGCGGGTTTCCTCGCGGACCGTAAAATCGATCTCGGCGTTGACGGTTGCCCGCACCCGGTCAGGCCCGAGCATAGGCGTCAGCAAATTAACGATGCGCTCGGCGTAGCTGTTCTGCACCCGCTGCACGTATTCGAACTCGCGGCTGCTGAGCGCGGCCGCATCCGAGTCACCGGGTGAGTTCAGCAGCCGGCCTCGCTGGTCGACGACCGTCACATGCGATGACTCGAGCTCGGGAATCGACGACGCCACCAGATGCACAATGGCCGCAACCTGAGTCTCCTCAAGCGCGCGGCCTGGAAACAGGTCAAGCAGCACTGATGCGCTGGGCTTGTTGGTCTTACGCACGAACACACTGGGCTTGGGAAGGGCCAGGTGCACGCGCGCACTCTGCACCGGCTGCAGGTTGCCGATCGTGCGGCCCAGCTCAGTCTCAAGCGCATGATGGTAGCGGGCGTTCTCCATGAACTGGCTGGTCGAGAAGTCGCTTTCACCCTCGATCGACTCCAACCCGAAGCCGGCTCCGCGCGGCAAGCCCTGCGCCGACATCCGCATGCGGGTGGCATAGACGTCTTTGGACGGCACCAGCAGCGCACCGTTGTCGAGACGGTACGGCGTATCCTCTGCGCGCAGCGCATCCATGATCGCGCCAGTGTCGCGGTCGGACAGATTGCTGTAGAGCAACTCGTAGCTGGGCTCGCGCATCCAGAATGCCGCCGTCACGCCCAGCGCGATACTCATCGACAACGCGACGAGCAGTACCATCTGCCGCCCGCCCGGAACATTGGCGAAATTCGCCAGCACGTTGCCCCCCAGTGCCTGCTCAGCCATCGTTAGTCACTTGATCGGTTCCTGTGGCCAGTGCCGCTATAGCGGCATGCTCATGATTTCACGGTAGGCCTCGACGAGCCGGTTGCGCACCTCGGTCATGGCCTGAAACGAGACGCTCGCTTTCTGCATCTCGACCATCACCTCGGCGACGCTGGTGTCGTCGGCACCTGTTTCAAAGCGCTGCAGCAGGTCGGCCGCTTCAGATTGCTGCACGTTGACCTGGGCGATGGCGTCCTGCATGGCCGTCGCGAACCCCGCGCCGCTGGCCTCGCCGGCGGCAGCCGACGGACCCCCGGGCTGCGCTGACTGGATCTCCTGCGACAACAGACGCATCTGCGCCAGCACGCTGTTGATTTCGGGACTGCTCATGGTCTGTGTGGCTCCTGTGTCGTGACCGGGTGTCGTGATTTGGTCGCGAATTTCGGGTTAGCGGCCTGCTCGTTAGCCTGCGCGTCCGGGGATCGCGTAACCCGCGTCGCGCAGTCTGGCAATCTTGTAGCGCAGCGTGCGCGGGCTCACGCCCAGCTGCTCGGCCGCGCGCTTGCGGTTGCCGCCGAACGCTTCAAGCGCCTCGACGATCAGCGTGCCCTCGGCATCCTGCAGGCCGTCCTGCAGTCGAGCCTCGCCGCTGCCGCCCGATGCGGCCGGCGGCCCGGCGGCCGACAGCATTCGGCGCGGTGTCGACGCCGCGAGCGGGGCCTCAAAATGCAGATCGCCACCCGCGATCAACTGACCGCTGGCCATGATCAGCGCACGCTGCACCAGGTTCTGGAGCTCGCGCACGTTGCCAGGGTAATCGTAGGCCTCGAGGAGCGCTTTCGCTTCCGCCGACAGCTGCGGCGTCGGCCGCTTGCCCGCGCAGCAGTCGCTGAGAAACAGTTCGGCCAGCGGCACGATATCGGCCCGACGCTCGCGCAGCGGGGGCAACTCGAGTGGAAACACGCTCAACCGGTAGTACAGATCCTCGCGGAACCGGCCTTCGCTGACGTACGCGCGCAGCTCGCGGTTGGTCGTGGCAATAATGCGCACATCCAGCGCGATAGCCTGCTGACCGCCGATTCGCTCCACCTCTTTTTCCTGCACTACCCGCAGCAGTTTGGCCTGCAGGTCGAGCGCCATTTCCGACACTTCGTCGAGCAGCAGCGTGCCTCCCTGAGCCTGCTCGAATTTGCCCGGCCGGCTGGCGTGCGCGCCCGTGAACGCGCCCTTCTCATGACCGAATAACATGGCCTCGAGCATGTTTTCAGGGATGGCCGCACAGTTGATAGCCACAAAGGGCGCCGCCGCGCGCGGCGAGTGATCGTGGATGCAGCGCGCGAACACTTCCTTGCCGACGCCGCTCTCGCCGGTCAGCATGACGGTAGTGTCGGTGGTCGCAACTTTGCGGACCACCTGCAGCAACTGCTGCGTCACCGGGTCGTCGGCCACCAGGCCGCCCTCCACCGTCGCCGGTGGCAGCAGGCGGGCCAGCTTCTCGCTGAGCGCCTGCGCATCGAACGGTTTGACGATGTAGTCGGACGCCCCGGCCAGCATCGCCTCGACCGCATGCTCGACCGAACCGTAGGCCGTCATCAGCAGCACCGGCAGTTCGGGTCGCTCGTCGCGCAGGCGCGCCAGCAGCTCGCCGCCGTCCATCGGCGCCATCTGATAGTCGGTAATCACGGCGGCTACCGGCGTGCTACCCAGCGCTGCAAGTGCCGCGCTGCCGTCGGCCGCGGTCAGGACGTCGTAGTCAGCCAGCGTCAGCGTTTCAGCCAGCGCCTGACGCAGCTGGCGATCATCTTCGACGAGCAGCACCGTGGCGCGGTTCATGCGGCAGCCCCCTGCGCCACAGCCTGCGTGTCCTGTTCAGTCGACTCTGCGGCACGGACCGGCAGCTGCAGCACGAAAGTGGCGCCGGACGGACTGTTAGCTGCCAGCCGCACTTCGCCGCCGTGGGCACGCGCGACCGAGCGCACGACGGCCAGGCCCAGACCCGTGCCATCCGAGCGCAGACTCACGAACGGCTCAAAGATCTTCTCGGCCTGCTCGGCCGCGATCCCGGGGCCGTTGTCGCTGACCTGGATGTCGACCGCTTCTGCTGCGCTGTGGACGCTCACCTCAACACGCGCAGCCGTCCCGGCTGCCTGCAGCGCGTTGCGTACCAGGTTTATCAGCGCGCCGACGATCGCTTCACGATTGCCCTGCAGCTCGACGGCAGCGGCCGCGGTGCTGATCACCAGCTCCTGGTCATCGCCCAAGACCGGCGCCACCGACGTGCCGAGCGCGGCGAGCACGTCGTCGAGCCGGAAGCTCGCTTCGACGTAGCTTGCACCGCGCGCGAAGCTGAGCATGTCGCTGACCAGCTGCTCGAGATCGCGCAGGCATACAATCGATTTGTCCAGCAGCCCGGCGCGGTAGCTGGGGGTCAGCTCCGGCCGGGTCGCGTTGGAGGCGTAGAGCAATGCCGACGACAGCGGCGTGCGCACCTGGTGAGCCAGGCCGGCGGCCATCTCGCCCATCGAAGCCAGGCGGCGATGCCGGTCGAGCAGCTGCTCGATCTTGCGCTGCTCGGTGATATCCGAAAACAGCAGCACGCGCCCGGCCGCGCAGCCGCCGGCATCGGCCAATGAGCGCTGGGCCAGACTCAGCCGCCGGCCGTCCGCCAGCAGGTAGTCTCCGTGCGCATCGCTGCGGCCGGCCAGCGCCCGCCCACTGACGTCGCTCCAGTCCATACCTTCGAGCGGCTCACCGAACATCTGGCGAGCGACGCTGTTGACCTCGTTCACGCGGTTTTCGGCGTCCAGCACGATCAGCCCGCCGGGCAGCGTTTCCAGCACGGTGCCCAGGCGCCGCGCCAGCTGCTCGTTGCGCTCGGCCTCCTGCGCTCGCTCGTCACGCGCGGTGGCGAGCTGGCCTTCCAGCCGCGCAACCTGATGCTCCAGGTCACGCCACGAGCTGCCGAGGCGGCCCGATGCCTCGGTAAAGATCTCGAACGCCTGCCGCAGGGCCTGCAAGTCCTTTTCGGGCGCAATGTCTCTGTCCATGAGCACTCAATCGCCGTTGCCTGCTGGAATAGAAAGCAAGAAGCGTGCCACGGGCGCGAAGGCAGGCTGCCGGCGCGCGCGGGCGCGCGGCCGTCAGATCCTTGGCGGCAACGCAGCGTAAGCGATCAGCAGGATCGCGGCGCCGTGTCAGGAAATTGACGCGTGGCCGGACCGCGCGTACCCCAGGCGTGGGTTCAGGTCTGGCGGTCGCGCGCCAGCCCCTGTTCACTACCCCTGGCGAAGGCCCGCCATGGCCGCGGCTGTATGGGCGACATAGGCCTTGACGGCCGAATCGCCGGCGCGCAGGTCGCTGGACTGTTCGGAGATCAGTTCGCGCATTACCTGCACCTTGCGCATGGCCAGTTCATTGCGCGCCAGCAGTTCGCGCAGCATGCTCGCGGCGGCGGCGCGCCCGGGGCCGTCACCCACTTCGTTGAGGTAGCGGCCAATCAGCTCGCAGCGCTGGTTATCCAGCGCTGCGGCCTCGCCCCAGTCGCCGCCGTCGATGCAATCCTCGACGCGCGACGTCAGCTCCAGTATCTGGTCGATTGTGCTCATGGGCGAGAGTCTCAGGCGGTGCTCGCCGCCAGGTCGACACTGCCGGACCGGGTCTGCGCAGTGACCTGCTCCCATGCCGCCCGAATCTCGGCCAGCAGCGTGCTGACCTCGTCCAGTGGCACCAGTTCATCGCGCGCATTGGCTTCGACCAGGCGGCGCGTCATGTATTCGTACAGTGCGTCGAGATTGCCGGCCAGTTCGGTCCCCGCGTCGTGGTTCAGCGCGCCCCGCAGCCCTTCTATCAGTGCAATCGCCTTGCCAAGCTGCTCGCCTTTGGCGGCCGCCTCGCCGCGCTCGAGGTGGCCCCGCGCGGTCGCAATGCGATCCTGAGCGGTGCGCATCATCGTAAGAATAAGCTGCGGGCCGTTGTCGGCCTCGGCCGCGCCGTAAGCGTTCACGCGCGAATAGTGCCCGAGGTTCTGCTGGGTTGATCGCTGGTTCATGAGGTATTCCTGGCGCCGCGGGGCGTCGGCAGATTGGCTAATTGTGAGGTGAGGAATGCGCTGGTAGAGCTCAGCTGGGACAGCAATCCGTCCAGCGCCTGAAACTGGGAAAACAGGCGGGCTTCGACCCGCTCCATGCGCGCGTCGAGCTCGGCGCGCTGGTCTTCGAGATCTTCGAGACGGCCGGAAAGCCGCTCTTCACGCAGCACGAACGTCCCGGTGTCGTCGAGCGCGCGGCCAAGCAGCGCGTCGATGCGCACCGCGATGCCGTCGCTCTCATCCGCGAATAATAGCCCGACCGCATCGAAGTCAGCCGCGATGGCTTCGGCCGCCTGCGTCGAGTCGATTTCGAGTCGGCCGTCGAGCGTCGTGGTAATGCCAATCTCCGCAAGTACCGTGAACGTGGCATTCTCGAGGTCCAAAGCCGAGCTAAGCTCACGGCGCAGCGACGACTGCAGGTCGCGCACCAGCGAATCGCCCAGCAGTGGGCCGGCAACGCCGGCCTCGGCATCGAAGGCCGTCAGTTCGTCGATAGTGCCGAGCACACTGTTGTACGCAGTGACAAACTCGTTGAGCGCCGCCTCCGCCGCTGTTTCGTCCAGGCCGATCGTCAGGCGACTGGTATTGCCCGCCTCGTTGTCGATCAGGTTGATGTCCACGCCTTCGATTGCGGCGGCGATGGTGTTGGTACTGCTCGTGACGGTAAAGCCGTCGATCATGGCCATCGCGTCACTGGCGCCCTCGAGCTGCGTCAGCGCATTGAAGGGGCCCTGCGGATCATAGTTGAACACGTCCAGACCGCCGTCACCGCCGCTGTTGGCGACGGTGATCGTGTTCGCCGAACCGGTTTCCGCGGAACTGAGTACCAGCCGCGAGCCGTCGTCCGCGGTGACAATCGTCGCCCGCACACCAGTGTTGTCGGGTGCAGCGTTGATGGCGTCGCGAATATCGTTAAGTGTGTTCTCGCCTTCGGCGATATTCACCGCAAAAGCCGCGCCACCCAGCGTCAGCGTGAGCACGCCGGTACCCACCGCGGTGTTGAGATCACCAAAGGCCTGCGAGGCCAGCTTTTGCGCCGCTGCCAACTCGATGACCTGTATATCGTAGCTGCCGGGCACGGCGTCGGAGCTGGCCGTGGCGGCAATGAACTCGTCGCTGTCGATGTCAACCGTCCGCTGTTGAAACGTCTCGAGCTGCGTCAGCGTCTCGAGGGCCGACTGGAACGAACTGACCGATGACTTGAGCCGCCCAATGGCCGAAAGCTCGGTGTTCGCCCGCGCCTCGGCCAGGTTCAGCCGGTTGGCCGCCGGCTGCCGCTCGGCGGCCACCAGCTGCTCGACCAGGCTGTTGATATCGAGACCGGAACCGATGCCAGGTGCGCTTACCATGCGGCACCCCCGGAGGCCGTGAACAATGCGTTATTCATCGCTGGTAATGAAGCAAGAACCGTGCCACTAAACCGACTGATTCAGCAGGCTCAGACCTTGCTCCCGGATGGTCGCCGCAATTTTCAGAATTTCTGCGGAGGGAAACTGACGGATCAGCTGGCCGTCACTGTCAAAGACGCTGACAACTGTGCGGCCGCTGCTTTCATCGACACGGAACTGCAGATCACGCTGGCTCTCGACGATGTAGCTCTGGATCTGGGCGACGGCCTGCTCGATGCTGACTTCCGGAACCTCAGCGGCCGGAGGCGGCGTCGGCGGGGGAGATTTGCCTGCCGCCGGCAAGGTATTGCCGGGCGCCGGGCGAGCGTCTGCAGCAACCGGCTTCGCCGCGGGCGAAGGCACATTTTGCTGCAGTGCTGTAGTGGCTAACGCATCCATCGAAATTCTCGTGAGCTAGTGAACAATTGACGGAATCGTTCCACAAGCTTCACCGGGAAGATGGCCGGCCCTCGTACAGGACCAGGGCCGGCCATCCGCCCGTTCAAGCTTGTCGCGACTACTGGAGCAGACCCAGTACGACCTGCGGCGCAGCGTTGGCCTGAGCCAGCACTGCAACGCCGGCCTGCTGCAGAATCTGCGCTTTGGTCAGTGCTGCAGTCTCCGCCGCGAAGTCAGCATCGAGAATCCGGCTGCGGGCAGCCTGCAGGTTCTCGGACACCGTTGACAGGTTCGAAATAGTCGACTCGAACCGGCTCTGGATCGAACCGAGCGAGCTCCGCAGATCCGACACCGATGTCAGTGCCGCGTCGACCCGCTGGATCGAGTTTTCGGCGCCTTCAACGGTCAGGACATCGGCAATGGACAGCGTGCTGCTATCGACCGCAATCTCCTGCGGACCGGCACCAAAACCAAGCAGGTTACCCGTGTCGTCAGCCGTGATGTTCTCGGCAGCGCTCAGCGTGATATCGCCGCGCAGCGTGCCCGACTGGCCGATACCAGTACCCGTGGCACCCGTACCTGCGATCGTCTGTGTATCCACCACGATGTTACGGCCGTCTGCTGCGGTCAGCGTCAGGTCCGTACCGCTGATCGATGCAGCCACACCGGTTGTCGAAGACTGCAGGTTAATCTGTGCAGCCACTTCGTCGATGGTCAGTGTGTCAGTCGCCGAGGCATCCAGCACAAAGTTCGTGAAGATCGCTTCGCCGTTAATCGTCAGGTTGTAAGTGACATCGTTGCTGCCGTCGGTGCCGACGGTCGAGAAGGCCGCCGTCTGCACGTTGGTAGCCGTAGCAGTCAGCCCCGATATGCCGGCCGCATTGATCGCGTTCAGCTTGGCAAATGCACTGTCGGCCGTCTGACCGGCCTGCGTGCCAGCCACCGAGGCGCCAACGTTAACCGCCGGATTCGCGCCAACGGAGATGTTCAGCGAACCGTCAGTAAAAGCACCGGCCTGCACTGTGGCGCTATCCGTAGCGATCTGGCCGAGCTGGTCCGCGCGCACACCCGTGGTCAAATTGACCGTGATGGTCTCGCCCACGTTCGCGCCAACCTGGAACTGCGCGGAGCCGAAGCTGCCGTCCAGCACTTTCTGGCCGTTGAAAGATGTCTGCGACGCAATACGGTCAACCTCAGCCAGACGCTGCTGGACTTCCTGGTCCAGCGCAGCCCGGTCCGAGGCAGAGTTCGTGGCGTTGGCCGACTGCACGGCCAGCTCACGAATACGTTGCAGGTTATTGGTCAGCTCATCCAGGGCGGACTCGGCCGTCTGGGCGAGTGAAATACCGTCGTTCGCGTTACGCACCGCCTGATTCAGTCCGCGGATCTGCGTCGTGAAGCGGTTGGCGATGGCGAGGCCGGCGGCGTCATCCTTGGCGCTGTTAATGCGCAGACCGGAGGAAAGACGCTGCAGGGACGTGGCTAGCTGACTGTCCGAGCGCGTGAGGTTGCGCTGGGCATTCAGTGACAACACATTCGTGTTAATTACAGCAGGCATGATGGATCTCCTAAGTTATCGACGTTGCTAGCAGTGAGCCCTGCAGCCGGGGGCCATCCTGGCGCACCCGCAAAGGCACTCGTTTCTAGCCTTGCAGTAGGAGTATCGGCAGCCGCCGCGAAAAACTTTAAGAAATATCGGGCCGAAAGCGAGACCCGCGTCTCAAAATGCCGGGAATCAGGCTATTGCCTTTCTATAACAATAGCTTAAAGGCCAACCGCCGGCCGGCGGGGCCGGGTCAGATGAAGTTGAACAGCGAATTGCGACGCGTTTCGGCAAACGAGCGCTGGGCGGCCTCGAGGCTGGTCAGCCTCAGCTCGAGCTCGGAAATGGCCTGGGCGAAGTCGAGATCCTGCACGCCGGACAGGCTGGTTTCGATCTGGAACGCCACTTCTTCATTGACGCTGCGCTGCCGGTCGATCACGTTCAGCCGTGCGCCGAGGTCGCTGCGCACGCCGTTGATGTTAGCCAGGCTCTGGTCAATGTCCTGCAGCCCCGAGTTCAGCTGCGACTGGAACTGCGCCCGCTGCGCCGGGTCGCTGATGTCCAGGCGCAGCGTGTTGACCAGCCGCTGTACGGTAGCGAAGACCGACTGGTTGCGGCTGGCGTTTATCTGAAACTCGTCCCCGGCCGCCGGCTCGCCCTCAAAACTGATCAGCGCACCGTTAAAAGCAATCAGCGCACCGGGCGAGTAGCTGGCGTCGACCCGCAGCGGCACCCCGCTGCTGTTGACGATGTCGTAGCGGTTCGGCGCGGTGAATTCGATGGTGTAGTCACCCGGCACCCAGGCGCTCAGATCGATGACCGTCGCGGTGGTCTGGTTCATGCTGCCGGTATTGCCGGCGTCAGCGCTGACGCTGAACACGCCGTTGCCGTTGCGAATCAGCTGGAAGACCTCGTCGCCGGAGTTGCTTTCCTGGATCAACCGATCGTCGCCGATGCGCTGGAAGCGCACGCCCTGATCGCCGGCATATACCGGCACCGAGCCCAGCGTGGGAAAAGGCTCGGTTTCGACGCGGTTGCCGGCGAACAGGAAGCGGCCCTCGCCGTCCTGACTGTTGGCCGTGTCGACCAGACCAGTAAGCAACTCGCTGACTTCATCGGCGATGGCGTCACGCGAACCGGGGGCGACCGCTGCCGCGCCGCCCGCCTGCACCACCAACTCACGTACCCGGTTCAGCACATCGTCGACTTCGCCGAGTGCAATCTCCTGCAGATTCAGCCGGCGCTCGGCCGCATCGGCGTTGCGTGCGTAGGTGTCCAGTCGCGCAAGCGCCTGCTCAAAGCGGGTTATCTGCGCCGCCCCCACCGGATCGTCAATGGCGCTGTTGATGCGCTGCCCGGTACCCACCTGCTGCTGCAGACGCGCCACCCGACTCTGCTGCTGGGTGATCGTGGTCAACCACTGCATCTGGATGGATTTGGTTGATATGCGCATGCGGCGGCCTAGCGGAACACGTTAATGATCGACAGGAACAGTTCGTTGGCCACGCTGATGGCGCGGCTCGCGGCCAGGTAGGCCTCCTGATAACGCAGTATGTTGGCGGCCTCTTCGTCCAGGTTAACGCCGGTTACCGACTCCACGTCCAGCTCCAGCTGCCCGCGGATCGCTGCCTGTACCTCGAAATCTGCGTTGCTGCGCGCTGCAAACGAGCCCACCGTGGTCGTCAGCCGGGCGCTGAGGTCCTGCGTCGAAGTGCGGCCCGACTCGAAGAAGCCCGCGGTAAACTGCGCCGCCAGTGCCAGCGCGTTGGCGTTGCCGCCGCTGTTGGCACCCGCGGTGCCCACCGTGAACACGTCACCGCCCAGCGGTTCGCCGCTCACCTGCACCGTCCAGCCGTTGAAGCTGATGTCGGCGCCCGAGGTGTAGGGCAACGACCCGGTCAGGGGCGTGCCGTCGGGTTCAGTGAACTGGTAGGTCGTCGGCGGTTCGTCAAAGCGAATACGCACCGGCGTCAGCAGGTCGGGATTGGCGATATCGCTGACCGTGGCCGGGCTAACGGTCGCGTTGCCCACGTTAAACACCGAATCTGCGGTCTCGACCGGACCTGCCGCCGCGATCAGCCGGGGGTCGTCGAGCGCAACGCCCAGACCGACCGCGGCGCCCGTCGCAGGCCGCAGCGTATACACGTCGCCGGCTGCGGCGCTGCCGCTGACCACCAGCTCGAGTCCGGCGGCAACGAACGGATCAGCCCCGCTGCCAGTGCCGCTCAGCGGGATGTTGGCCCCGGTACCGGCATCGGTCAGGGCCCAGCTCGCGCCGTCGAAGCGCAGCCGGTAGTCACGGGCCTCGACCGCGCTGACGTCAGCAAAGCTCGCCGCCACCGCCGCACTGCCGGCGTTGTCCGTCGAGGGCAGTACTTCCGGGGCCGCAGTGCTGAACAGGTCGGTGCCCAGATTGCCGTTCAGGTCCAGGCCCAAGGCGTTCTGCTCGTTGAAACTAGCCGCCACGCCCAAAGCGATCCGGCCAAGATCCCGCCGCGCGGCGTCCAGCATGTCGCTGCGAAAACTCAGCACCCCGCCCAGTTCGCCGCCTGATACCTGCCGGGAAATCACGCTGGTGGTAGTGCCGTCGGACACGGTCAGCTGCAGCCGCAGCGGATCGAACTCGTCGCGCTGCACGCCGACCTCGAACGCGTTGACGCCGAGTACCAGCGGCTGGCCGTTGCTGGTCGTCAGATTGACCGTGCCGTCGCGCTGCTCGATACGCTGCACATCCAGCTGGCGGGCCACCCGATCAATCAGCAACTGGCGCTGATCCAGCAGCGTGTTGCTGGGGTTCAGTCCACCCGAGCTGATTTCAAAGTTTAGCTCAGCGATGGCCCGCAGGTCTTCGTTCACTGCGGCGGCGCCCGCGGTCAGCCGCTGATTGAGTTCATTGTCGAGACTGTTCAGTTGCTCCGACAGCTGTGCAAAGCGCTGGGTCAGCGCAGCGGCCTCGCCGATCAGCTGCTCGCGATTCACGATTGAGGTGGGGTCGTTGGCCACCACGTTGACCTGATCGAAAAACGCCTGCAGCGCGCTCGATATTCCGGCTTCTGTGCTACCCAGCAGGCTTTCGAGGCGCAGCGCGAACTGGTTGCTGACTTCGGCCCGACCCTCGCTGCTGCGGGCAGTGGTCAACTGGTTGGCCAGCAGCTGGTCGTAAATACGCTCCACGCCAACCACCACCGTGCCAGTACCAAACTGCAGCGCACCGGTACCCTGAACCGGCCCGGCAACCTGCTGAATACGCTGGCGGCTATAGCCTTCCGTTGCGACGTTGGCAATGTTGTTGCTGGTCGCGTTCAGCCCGCGCTGTGCCGCAAGCAGACCGGAAAGCGCGTTGTTAATAGGGCCTGACATTCGAGTCCTCGCTCAGGGTGCAGCCCGGCGCTGCGCGCAAACCCCATTGGCAGGGCGGCGACCGGGTTTAGTGCTTATCGGCATCTCACAGCGAATTCTTGACCTCTGCCACAAATTCGCCGAGATCCGGCCCGTGGAGAATGGCCTTGATCTTGCTCGCATAATCGGGGTCCGTGGCGTAGCCAGCGTCTTGCAGCGCGTCAAGGTAAGCGTCGGCATCGGCCGCGCGTTCGACGGCCGGGACGTAGCGCTGGCTGCCGCTGATCAGATCGACGTAATCGGCGAACCCGGCGGAAAGATCAGTGTAGGCGCGAAAGTATTCCTGGCGGCGGCGCGCGATGCCCCCTTCGTACTCAAGCGTGGGAATGTTCAGCCGGTCGCCCTGCCAGCCGCCGGTTGCCTTGATGCCGAACAGGTTGTTGCTGCTGATGCCGCTGCCGTCCCGGATCACCCGCTGGCCCCAGCCGGTTTCCAGCGCCGCCTGGGCAATCAGCACTTTCGCATCGACGCCGAGCCGCGCGGCCGCCTGCTCGGCAAACGGCAGCAGGTCACGCACAAATTCATCGCGCCCGGCGGGCTGCCAGTCGGCGCGCGCCGGCGCCGGGCGCAGTGCCCGCAGCGCCGGATTGCGGCCGGGGAACGTGTTGAGCTGCTGCGGCGTGGGAGCATCGCGCAGACTCGGCACGTCCTGGCCGTCCAGCCGCAGTTGCCGCATCATCATGTCGGCCACGCCGATACCCTGGTTGCGGGTCAGCTCTACCGCAATTTGCCGGTCGAACATCTCCTCGTAGGTTCGGTCACGCTCTTCGGCGAATACCGCATTCGCATCGCGCATGCTCTGCAGCATCATCTGCACAAACAGGGCCTCAAACTGGCGTGCGGCCTCGCGGGTGGCCTCCGGTGAGCGTTCGCCGACTTCCTCGCGCAGCTGGGCGAGGCCCGTGAAGTCGCTGTACATAGAAACGCCGTCGGTCATGACCAGGCCACCCTTAAATGACAATCAGCTCGGCGCGCAGCGCGCCGGCGGCTCGCAGCGCGGCCAGTATCGCGTAAATGTCGGCCGGCGAGGCGCCCACCTGATTAACTGCCGTAATAATGTCGTTCAGGTCGACGCCCGCCGGAAACAGGAACATCTCACCACCGCCAACACCGGTCTCTTCGATTTCAACCTGACTTTGCGGCGTGACCACAGTCTGCCCCTGAGGATTGATCTGGTAGGGTGCGTCCGGCTGACTGACGTCGAAATCTTCGGTAATGCGCACAACCAGCGCGCCGTGTGACACGGCCGCCGGCATGACCTTGACGTATTTGCTGATCACCACGGTACCGGTGCGCGAGTTGACGATAACCCGGGCCGATTCCTCGCCGGGGTCAAATTCAATGTTTTCGATTACCGACAGAAACGACGTCTGCGCAGCGGCGGTCGGCGGTGCGACCAGACGAACCGACATCGGGTCCAGTGCCTCGGCGGTGCCGGCGCCGAGTATTTCGTTGATGGTTTGCGACAGGCGGGTGGCCGAGGTGAAGTCGGGTCGGTTCAGGTTCAGCGTCAGGAAGCTGCTGTTGCCGAAGCTGCTGGGTGCCGACACCTCGACCATGCCGCCGTTCGGAATATAGCCCGCGCTGGGCACACCGATGGTTACGCTGGAACCGTCGGCGCCGGTTTCGCCCACGCCGCCGGACACCACGTTGCCCTGTGCAATACCGTACACCCGGCCATCGACACCTTTGAGCTGAGTCATCAGCAGCGTGCCGCCGCGCAGGCTGGACGAATTGGCCAGCGACGATACGGTGACGTCGATCGTCTGGCCAGGTTTCGCAAACGGCGGCAGTTCGGCATGGACAGCCACCGCCGCAATGTTCTGTAGCTGCAGGTTCGTGTCGGGCGGCAGACGCACGCCCAGCTGGTTCAGAGCGTTCAGCAAGGCCTGCGAGGTGAAGGGTGCCTGAATCGTCCGGTCACCCGTACCGTCCAGACCGACCACCAGCCCGTAGCCAACCAGCTGGTTGGCGCGCACGCCCGCGACCGAGGCCACGTCCTTGATGCGCTCGGCCGAGGCGGGCGTGACCGCCCAAAGCAGCAGCAGGAGAAGTGAGCCGAGATGTTTGCAGTGCATGATGTTCACCAGTTGACTCACAGAGGCCAGAACTTGTTGAGGAGCCTGCTGAGCGCGCCCGGCGAATTCGAATTAGCGATGTCGCCGCTGCCGCTGTAGCTGATGCGTGCGTCAGCCAACTGACCCGACACCACCGTGTTCGCCGGGGTAATGTCGAACTGGCGCACGATGCCGGACACCTGCACGTACTCCTTGCCCTGATTCAGCTCGATCCATTTTTCGCCCCGCACCAGCAGGTTGCCGTTGGCGTAGACCTCGAGCACCGTTACCGTAATGTCGCCGGTCAGGCTGTTGCTTTGCGAGCTGGAGCCGGAGCCGTCGAAGGCCTGCTCGGTTTCGTAGCTGTTCTGCAGTATCGGGTCCCCGTTGACTGTGGGCACCTGGCCGCCAAACAGCGGGATTCCGGAATCGAATTCGCTGTCCTTGGCGAATGCCGTGCTCGCGCTCTTGGAAGCCTGTGTGCGCTCCTGCAGGATCACGGTGAGCGTGTCGCCGATGTTGCGGGCACGAACATCGCCGAACAGCGACATATTGGCGCCCGGGTGGTAGATACTGCCGTTGTTGCCGGCCGGCACCAGCGGTGGCTGCGGCACGGCGGGCGGCATTTCGCCGGGCGTCGGGCCCGACAAGGTGGTGCAGCCGGTGGCGGCCAGCAGCGTGACGAGCGCGGCGGCCAGCAGAAATCGGTTTGTGCGGATCATATGCGCTGCCTGCCTACAGGTTGTTGTTCAGGTACTGCAGCATCTGGTCGCTGATCGCGATCGACTTGGAGTTCATCTCGTACGCGCGCTGAGTCTCGATCATATTGACGAGTTCCTCGACGACGTTGACGTTCGAGGTTTCCAGCGCACCCTGCGACAGCTCACCCAGGCCATTCAGTCCCGGCTGGCCAACCTGCGGAGGCCCGCTGGCGAACGATTCCAATAACAGGTTCTGGCCGCGCGGCGTCAGCCCGCCGGGGTTAATGAAATCGGCCAGCTGAATCGAGCCCAGCACTGAGGGCTGGGCCTGACCGGCGATGTTGGCCTCGACCTGCCCATCGCGCGAGACCCGCAGCGCGGTTACGCCGTCGGGCACAATGATGGCGGGCTGCACCTCGTAGCCGTTCGAGGTCACGAGCCGCCCCTGGGCGTCAACGTTGAACGACCCGTCGCGAGTGAAGGCAAGGTTGCCGTCGGGCAGCAGAATCTGGAAAAAGCCGCGGCCCTCGATCATCAGGTCGGTGGAGTCGCCAGTGTCTACCCGCCCGCCCTGCGTGAACTGTTTTTCGGTCGCGACGATCCGCACACCGGTGCCCAGCGTGAGGCCGGTGGGGTCAATCGTGTTCTGCGACGTACTCGACCCGGCCTGCTGGATGTTCTGGTACAGCAGGTCCTCGAACACCGCGCGACCGCGCTTGAAGCCGTTGGTGTTGACGTTCGCTAGGTTATTGGAGACCACCGACATGCGCGTCTGCTGCGCATCGAGACCCGTTTTTGCTATCCATAAAGACTGCATGATTTGATTCCCCTCGACTGCCGCGCCGGGCTAGCCGTTCATCCGCATCAGGCGCGTGGCGCTCTGGTCGTTTTCTTCCGCGTTCTGCATGGCCCTGACATGCAGCTCGTAGTTGCGCGCCGCGGCAATCATCTCGACCAGCAGCGCGGTGGTGTTCACGTTGGAGCCCTCGAGCTGACCCGACGCAATGCGCACGTTCGGGTCGACGGCCGCGATGTCGCCGGAGCGCAGCCGGAACAGCCCGTCTTCATAGCGGGAGAGTTCCTCCGCCGGCGGATTTACGAGCTTGATCACGTTTACCTCGGCCACGGTGTTCGGCGGCTGGCCCTGCGGGACAATGGAAATGCGTCCGTCGCCCTTGATGGTGAGCTGATTAAAAGGCGGCAGCGTGACGGGCCCCCCGGTGCCGAGCACCACCTGCCCCTCGGCTGTTTCCAGCACGCCGGTGGCGGACAGGTGCAGATCGCCGGCACGGGTATAGGCTTCTTCGCCCTGCGAGTCCTGCACCGCAATCCAGCCATCGCCCAGCACCGCGATGTCGAGCACCTCACCAGTCATCACGTATTCTCCGGGGCTGTTGTCCCAGGACTCTGGCAGCGTCAGCGTATTGAACCGGGTAGGAAAACCAGCGCCCTCGACCGGCGCGGTCTCCAGCGACTGCCGTACGGCGCGGAACCCGGTGCTGGTCGCGTTGGCGAGGTTGTGAGCAATGACCGCCTGCGACTGCATCGCCGCCTTGGCACCGGTCATCGCGACGTAAATCGATTTATCCATTAAACATTCGTCCGGGTAGCCGCAATCGCCTAGCGAATGTTGATGATCGTCTGCGTAACGGCGTCGAAGGTTGAGATCACCTGCGCATTGGCCTGAAACAGTCGCTGCGCCGTAATCAGATTGACCAGCTCAGCCGTGAGATCGACGTTCGACGACTCCAGCGCGCCGGAAGAGATAATGCCAAAGTTGGAAGTGCCGGCTTCACCGCGCAGCGCCACGCCGGAGCCGAACGTCTCCTGGAACGAAATATCGCTGGCCTTGGCGAGGCCTTCCGGGTTGGCAAAGGTGGCGAGAGCCACTTTGCCGATACTGGTTGACTGGCCATTCGTGTACCTGGCGAAAACCACTCCCGTTTCATCGATTTCGACCGCCCGCAGGCGTCCCGCAGCGCGGCCATCAGGGTTGATGGAGTTCACTACGAAAGTTTCACCGAACTGGGTAGTCGCGGTGAGGTCGAGACCGACATCCAGTGTTGCGGCGCCATTCGGTGGCGCATAGGTGCCAAAGTTGACGATGCCGCTGGGTGGAGAGGTGAGCGTGCCGCCGGCCCCGAAGGCAATGGGCTGCGGTGTACCGATCACGTTGCCGTCGATAGTCTGCGCGACTTCCCAGTCCGTCGCTCCCTTGATGAAGTAGTAATTAGCGGTGCGAGCAACACCCAGCGAGTCATACACTACCGTCGCGGTACTGTTGTTGAACGTGTCGGGATTATTCGGATCGAAGGGCGTTGCAGTGGGTGCTGTAGCGTTGGCAGACAGGTTGATCGCCATGTCCACCAGCGTGCTCTGTTCCGGCGGGTTCACATCGACGGTCAGCTCCAGGTCCTGCAGCTGGCCGGTATTGAAGTTGCCGTCCGAGGTCGGTGCGTATACCTGGAGGCGCTCACCCTGTGAGTTTTCCACGAAACCGTCGTTATTCAGACCGAACGCACCGACCCGCGAGTACAGCAACGAGCCACCGTCACTGGTTACAAAGAACCCATCGCCACTAATTGCCAGGTCAAGCTGCCGTTCTGTGATGTCCACGTTGCCCTGGGTATATTCCTGGCGAACATCGGTAAGCCTCACACCGGCGCCTATGCCGGAAGCATCGCCGGCAAAGACGTCGGCGAATTCGGTGCGGGACTTCTTGAACCCGGTAGTGTTGGCGTTGGCGATGTTGTTGGACGTGACGGCCAGGTCAGCCGAAGCCGCGTTCAGTCCGGTAAGCGCAATTTGAAATGACATAGCGAATCTCCTGAGAAATAGGGTGCGGTCGAGCGGCGGTCAGAGCACCGCACGAACTTGCGAGAGGCGCAGTTCCTGGCCATTCTCGGTGGTCAATGAAGTGTCGGCGCCGTTGGCGGACAACGACACGCTGGTCACTTTGCTGTTCAGCAGGGTCGTAAGGCTGACATCCTGGCCCTGCTCGCGGTAGCCGGCTGACACCAAGTACTGCCCGGGCGGCACCCGCTGGCCGTCGGCGCCAATGCCGTCCCACTCGAAATTTTTCAGTCCGGCGGGCGAAGGCCCGAGCGGCAGCTCGCGGATCA